>ERZ791920.289-NODE-289-length-56689-cov-5.937758_pt1 | contig 56689 bp, 52 predicted proteins | sample MGYA00510136_ERZ791920 | MGnify/ENA primary metagenome ERZ791920 (study PRJEB30046, sample SAMN00792066) | human gut metagenome | study: EMG produced TPA metagenomics assembly of the A metagenome-wide association study of gut microbiota in type 2...
TCAATACTGGGGTGTTTGCCCACAAGCCATCGACTTTAGCCGATGGTGGTTGACTTTTAAATGGTATTCTTTTCTAGAATCGGTATAATGGTAGCTAGTTATTTTTAAGGAGTTTTTATGCAGTTTTTCCATAACCAATTAAATATCCATCTGATTATGGTCGGCTGCTGCAACATCTGATTAAGCTTAACGGTAATGATGAGCGGTTCATAATTTGAATCGTTCTTTTATTTTTGGAGGACACAGCATGAGTGAGAAAAACCACGTCGCGCCAAAGTTAAAACGCACAATGACGGCGGGACAAATGGAAATGATCTCTTTGGGCGGCGCGATTGGCGTTGGACTGTTTATGGGATCAAAATCAACCATCAAATGGACCGGGCCTTCCGTACTTTTGGCCTATGCCTTTGTCGGTTTGATTCTGTATATCGTAATGCGGGCTTTGGGCGAGATGATCTACGTCAATCCCAGTACGGGGTCGTTTGCTGACTATGCCACCCATTACGTGCACCCAATGGCTGGCTACATGGCAGAATGGGCCAACGTTTTTGAATATATCGTGGTCGGGATGTCAGAAGTTATTGCCTCAACTGAATATCTCAAGTACTGGTGGCCGCATACTCAAACCTGGGCTGCAGGTCTGATCATCATCTTCTTTTTAGCCATCGCCAACCTGGCCAGTGCCAAAGCTTATGGTACCTTGGAGTTCTGGTTTGCCATGATCAAGGTCGTAACGATTGTTTTAATGATTATTCTGGGCTTTTTAGTGATTCTGCTGGGATTTGGTAATGGCGGTCATCCCATTGGCTTTAGCAATCTTTGGGCTCATGGCGGCTTTTTCACCGGCGGCTTTAAGGGCTTTATGTTCTCAATGTCGATCATCGTTGGGTCATATGAAGGAATCGAGCTATTGGGAATCTCGGCCGGTGAGGTTGCCAATCCGCAAAAAGCCGTGGTCAAATCGGTTAAATCCGTTTTGTTTAGAATTCTGATCTTTTATGTCGGCGCGATTTTCGTCATTGTTACGATCTACCCGTGGAATCAATTGGACAGCGTCGGCTCGCCATTTGTTGAAACGTTTGCCAAAGTCGGCATTACTGCAGCGGCTTCGATTATCAACTTTGTGGTTTTGACAGCTGCTTTATCTGGTGCCAACTCAGGGATCTACAGTTCTAGCCGGATGCTTTTCCGCTTGGCGCATGAAGGCAATGCTCCACGCCTGTTTGGCAGACTTTCTAAGCACGTGGTTCCCGATGCAGCAATTCTGGGAATTTCTGGCGGGATTCTGATCGGCTTTGCCTTAGACATCTTCGCCGAATACTTCAGCAAGTCAACTGCCGATCTCTTTGTCGTTGTCTTCAGTTCATCCGTTTTGCCAGGGATGATTCCTTGGTTTGTGATCTTGTTGGCTGAACTGCGATTCCGGCAGCATAATCCTGAACTGATGCAGGATCATCCGTTTAAACTGCCGCTTTATCCATTTTCAAACTACTTTGCGTTTGCAATGCTGATCATGATCGTCGTCTTCATGTTTATCAACCCTGATACGCGCATCTCAGTAATCGTTGGCGCGGGCGTCTTAGTTCTGGCCGCGATCGTCTATCTTTGCCGTAACGGCTTAAATGGCAAAAAGCAAGCTGTCAAATAATCAAAAAGCCAAGCTGGTGGATCCCCACCACGCTTGGCTTTTCATATTGACACAACCTGGTTAGTTTAATGATCGACGATGCGAAAAGATCTGCAGCGGCATCATCTGCAAGAAAGTTGCCAAAATAATCAGGCAGCTGGCCAAGATGTTGACCGGACCAAATTGAGTGTGTAAAAGCGCCACCGCCAGAATCGTTGCCACCAAAGGCTCAAAAGCTCCCAGCATCCCCGTTGTACTAGGATCGATATATTGTACGCTGGCCAGGTAGAGCGTATAGGCCAAAAGCGTGCCGCCAATAATGATCCAGCCAATCAAGGCCACGTCTAACGGTCGCAGGGCCGGCATTGGCATGATAAAGTACAGCGGGATAAAACAAATGCCACAGATCAGCATCGACCAGGCCGTAACATTAAGCGTGCCATAGCGGGCAAACAGTCGCCCGGGTGCCATCGTGCTGATTGCATTGGCCAACGCAGCCAAAAGCGCCCAAAAGCATGCTTGCGGCGACAACGCCAGATGATTGAGATTGCCGTTGGTCACCAATAAAAACGTCCCAACCAAGGCTACAATGATCGATACCACATCGATTCGGCGCGGCATCATTTTCTGGGCAGCTGTCGTATAACCAATAATAATAATTGGCGCCAAGTATTGAATCACCGTAGCTGTCGGGGCATTGCTGTACTTAACGGCCGCAAAATAAGTCAGCTGCGACATACCCATCCCAAAAAAGGCAAATAAAACCAGCTGCAGGACATCATGGCGATTGCTAAACAATGCCTTGGTTGACGATCTTCCAGTCAGCTTGGCCAAGATGAGCAGCAGCACTCCAGCTCCTAAAAGCCGCAGCCCGACCAGCCAAAACTCACTGACCGTCGTTTCGCCAAACAGATATTGCACGGCAACGCCTGAAGTTCCCCAAAAAGAAGCTCCCGTAACGGCCAGCAGAATGCCTTTCGTTCTCTTGTTCAAAATCTTTCCTCCCTGTCGAATGCATACTGAATAAGGATAAGCTTTTCATTACCAAAGAACAACCAGCATTTAAAAAAAGCTCATAAAAAACGCTCAGCAGTCGGCAATCGCCTCTCAAAACCGCTGAACGCTTTATTTTCAATCGCTTTTAATCATCAGCGCAACTGACAGCCTGCTTGCGGCTAGAAACGCTTGGCCAATAAGATTTTAGTACTTAACCATGGAACACCCCACCAGCCGTTGACGCCGCACTGGTGAACCGTAATGTCATGAAAGCCCAGCCTTGCCAAAATCTTTTGGTACTCATCAAAATGCCTAAAATCAATAATTGCCAGCGTACCATCGCTTTTTAAGGTCCGAGCTGCTTCTTGAACGGCCCGCGCACGATTAATTGGTGGCTTGACCTTGTGCAGCGTCATCCAAATCAAGATCCCATCAAACTGGTGATCTTTAAATGGCAGATTTAATATGTCCGCTGCCTGCACTGAAGCACGATCTGCCATCGCCGCGGCTTGAAGACTGTCCTTGGCACGGGCAAGCGAATTATGCGACTGTGCAGATTTGCGCCCGACTTCGACCCCAGTTGCATGTCCTGGGATCGTTAAGCGCTTGGCCAGCTTTACCAGCACCTTTCCTTGATCAGTGCCGAGATCAAGCACCTGCGCGTCAGAAGACAGATGCAGGTACGTGATTGTTTCATCAATTATCTGCTTTTTGCCGCGCCATGATGCATTCAAATACAGCCCTAAACAGATCAATAACAAAACCGTCACCAGCCAAAACAGCCATTGATGCCAGACAACGGCCGCCCCAATCGATAACATCGCTGCCAGCGCGATTGCCAAAGGTCCCAGCGGCGCATCTACTCGCTTAGACTTCATCAGTACTGTCCTTTCTTTGTTTTTATGCTTTTTGAGCCTGCATCCAGTTAGAGATTGCCATGCTTAGTGCCACGCCTAATCCTAATGGCAAAAGGGCTGAAAAATTCAAATGACAGACTTCAAACAGCATAAACATTGCCATTAATGGTGCCTGCTGAGTAGCTGCCAGGAAAAAGGCCGCGCCTAAGACGGCAAACTGCATCAACGGTTCGCCAGGCATTGCCTGAATAAAAATCATCCCTAACAGTACGCCTAAAGACGAACCCATGGCAATTGATGGCGTCAGTGTCCCACCATAGCCGCCACCACTAATCGTTGCTAAAGTAACTAGCCCTTTGGCAAAAAAGCCGAACAGCAGTAAAGCAACTGCCGAATGAGAAACACTGGTCACATTGATTGCCATCTGGGCCACACCTCGGCCATTCCCCATGATTTCTGGGAAAAAACAGGCAACGGCACCCGTCAGCGCCCCAGCCAGCGGCATCGTAATAAAAATCCGCCGATCCTTAACGCGCAGTGCACTGGCGCGGCCAATCAACCGTTTGTACCAAGTACCCAAAAAGCCCATCAGCGGTGCCACGATCACTACAAAGGGAATCAAGCGCAGCGAAAACTGACGTGACGCCACCAGATAATACGGTTGCCAGCCTTTGACGATCGCACCGACCATTGTCGCAATCGCAGCCATGGTCAGACTGACGATCACGGCTTTTTTATCAATCTTTTTATAGAGGATCTCCAGGCAAAACATCGCTCCTGTAATCGGTGCAATGTAGACGCCGGCAAAACCGGCCCCAGCTGCTGCGGCAATCAGCAGGCGGCGGTCTTCTGGAGCCAGCTTAAGCCAGCCAATCCGATCACCCAATCGGATCCACGACTGAGCCCACATTGCGCCAGCTTCTCTTGGGGCCAATTCCCGACCGATGGATCCCCCAGTACCGACATAGAACACTTGGGCCGTAACGTGCATGATCGTGGCCCCCATTGGCATTTTTTCGCCATCAACAGCCTTGCCCAATTTAACTGGTCGATAGTGCAGCTGCATAAAGTACCAGACGACTGATACGATCAGAGCCCCAATAATCGGTGCCAGCAGCCGGTTTAATGGCGTGGCAGAAAATGCGACCGGAATCGCGTTGGTTTCGGTAAAATGAAAAAATACTCTTTCCGTTGCGTCCAAGACAATGCTTAACAAACCGGAACTGGCCCCGGCAATAATTCCCATGACAATCGTTGCAATTGCCAGCGCGCAACTGTCACTTGACTTCTCTATTCTCAATTCTCTCTTCCCATCCTAATCTGCTACAAAAACCAAGTTATCATTTGTCGATGCCTGCTTATCATAATGATAGCCAAGATCAAACTGCTTTACGACTGCCAGATCATCAGCCTGACGCTCAGCCAGATAGCGCACCAGATTGCCCCGTGCGATCTTGGCCCGCGTGGCTTGAGTCTTGAAGCGGCCATGCTCTGCTTTGACAAACGTACAGCTGACCAGTTGACGCTTGCCTTTGACGTAAGGAATGACTGCTTTGGCATATTCTTTTGATGCCAGATTCAAAACCAGCTCGTCTTGTGCATAAAGCTCATCAGCCAGTCTGCTGCCCCAAAACTCATATAGATTCCTGGTCCCAGCAACTTTAGCTCGATCACCCATGCCCAAGCGATAGGAAACGATTCCGTCAAACGGCCTCAATAAGCCATAAAAGCCCGATAAGATGCACAAGTGGTCTTGAACGTAGCCAAGTGCTTTCTCATCAAATACCCCTGGAGCCATCCGCTGGTACTGCAGGCCGGTAAATGCCAGCAATGCCGGGGTCAGCTGATGGTAAAGGTCCATCTGCTGCACCCATTGATAGTTGGGAATGGCAATTTTTTCGCTGCAGTCCCACCAAAGATGATGAAGCTGGTCGTAGCTTAAACTGCGCAGATAATCTAAAATCGTTTCCGTTTGCGGCAAGAACTGCGGTAAGCCTTGAATCGGCAATGAATCCGGATCAGCTTTCATATTCCGAGCCGGAGCAATGATAATCTTCATAAAAATCTCCTTTTATCGACCCGTCTATTTTAGCATGTTCCCAAACAAGCACCACTAACTAATCCGGTAATGGTTGTCATAATTTAGACAATCAGCTAAGATTAGAAGAAATTTTTTAGATTACGGAGGAATTATCTATGATTGCACAACCGCAGCGAACCGGGGTTACCCTTGGCTATCAAGGCGTCCCGGGATCATTCTCTTCTCAGGCCATGCATCAATGGTTTGGCCAAGTCGAAAGTCGCAACTATCCTAAGTTTGAGGACGTTTTTTTGGCACTGCAAAACGGCGCAATCGACTATGGCGTCGTCCCAATGGAAAATTCCTCAACCGGCGCCATCAATGACAACTACGATCTGATCAACAAGTATCATTTCTTTATCATTGGTGAGCAGTCCATCTACATTGCTCAAAACCTATTGGGCGTTAAAGGAGCCAAACTCAATGACATCAAGGAAGTCTATTCGCATCCCCAGGGTCTTTTGCAAACCAGCCAGTTTTTAGCCGCGCATCAGATCCAAGGAAAAGAATGCCTCAATACGGCACTGGCAGCTAAAATGGCCGCTGAAAGGCAGGATCCGGCAATTGGCGCGATTGCCTCGACTGAAGCAGCCAAATTATATGATCTAGACGTTTTGGCACCCAGCATCGAAAACGATAAGTCTAATCACACGCGTTTTATCATTTTTGGCCGCGCACCAGAAGTCTTGCCGGATGCTGATCGAATTTCATTGATCTTTACCTTGAAAAATGAGGTTGGTACGCTCTATGAAGTCATGCGCGTCATTAAGGAGCATGCTATCAACATGGTGCGGATCGAATCGCGGCCTTTGCTGGGCAACCCCTGGGAATACTATTTCTATGTTGACCTAGATGGCAATCTGGCTGACCCGCGGATTACCGAAACTTTGGCCGAACTGAAAAACTATACGACCTCACTGCGGCTGCTTGGCAATTACCATCGTCAAGAAAATTAATTCCATCAGCTCAAACCAAAAAGGCACGCTGTTCAAGTTCAAGCTTGACAACGTGCCTTTAATGGTTTCTTTAAACTGCCGCTTTTCAATGAAGATTGACTAACGCAGAATTTCGATCAGGTTTTTGTTGGCAGCCTGTTTAGCCGGCAAGATCCCAAAGATGATCCCGACTGAAGCTGAGACTCCAAATGCCAGCAGGAACGAATTCAAGGTTATGACGGCATGAATGTGGTAAGGCATGAAATTACTGATTATGCCCGCCAGCAGCCAGCCGATGACAAAGCCCAGCAATCCACCGCCAACCGTTAAGACGATGGCTTCTAACAAGAACTGGGCCATCACGTTTTGCGGCGCGGCCCCAACTGCCAGCCGAATCCCGATTTCCTGCGTTCGCTCAGAAACCGAGATGTACATCATGTTCATGACCCCAATCCCAGCGATAAACAGCGAGATCCCCGCAATGGCACTGATAAAGGCCGTCAAACCGGTGATCATGTTGTTGACTTTGGTCAGTTCCGCGCCGGCATCGACTGCCATGTAGGTACCATCGTGTGCGCTGGTTCCCTTCTTTTCCATGTACTTCTTGATCTTTTTGGTAACCTTGCCGGCATTGGCGCCTTGATAAAAGGTCAGCTTAATGCCATAGCCGGTTGTTGCCGTAGTCCCCGAATAAAATAGCTTGGTACCGCCAATCAGATCGGCGCCGTACTTGTTATCATTATAGGTGTTGGCCTGTGAGCGATACACCCCGACCACGCGATAGTCGTGATTCCCAATCGAAACAGAAGTGCCAACTGCATTTTGAACCGTATGATACTGCTTTTTAGCCAGCGACTCTTTCATCAGAATAACCGGTTCTTCAGTCAAAAGCTCATTGGTCGTAAGATTGCGGCCCGCTATAATGGAAATCTTGCTGGTTGGCCGCTTAAACAGCGAAATCGTGGCGTTGTTGACCCGCTCATTGCCAACCAGCGGTGAGACGGAAGCATTGTTGGTTTCATGCGAGATTGCGGCTTTTTTCACCTTAGCGCCAAATCGTTCCTCAATCGCGTTTAAGTCCGTTTCGGTAAATCCGGAAGCTGCCGACTGCGAATCGTTGGGCGTAAAGTAAAGATAGGTATACTGCTCGCCGTTTTGAGTCGTATTAAACTCGTCGCTGAGCCTTTTCTTGACCCCATTTCCCAGTGCCAGAATCGTAATTACCGCCGCGATCCCAATCGTAATCCCAATCGTCGTCAGAAAACTGCGCTTGGGGTTGGCTCTTAGCGATTGCAGAGCACTGCGCAAGAGTTCGGCATTTCTCAATTTCCTCCCACCTTTCGATCGTCGACAATTCGGCCATCAATGATCTTGACAACGCGCTCGCACTGTTCGGCAACCCGTGGATCATGCGTTACCATGATGATGGTCGTATGCTGAGTCTGGTTGAGCTGCTTAAACAGGTCCATGATTTCCTGACTGGTCTTCGTGTCCAAAGCCCCCGTTGGCTCATCGGCAATCAAGAAATCGGGGTTGGCAATGATGGCCCGCGCGATTGAGACCCGCTGCTGCTGACCACCCGAAAGCTCAGTGGGCAGCTTGTCGTCATAACCTCCTAGACCAACGCGACTCAAAACTCGGGCCGCTGTCTTTTTGGCCTGCCGCCGACCTACTCCCGCGTACAGCAGGGGCAAAATGACGTTTTCAGCAATACTGATGTCGCGAATCAGCTTAAAGTTTTGAAAGACAAACCCCACGTGCTGGTTGCGCAGCTTGGCAAAATCCGCCCGCGTATAGTCATGGATCGCCTGGTCATTGTAAAAATAGTTTCCTTCAAAGTCATCATCCAAAAAGCCGATGATATTGATCAAGGTCGACTTGCCAGACCCTGATTCTCCAATAATGGCCAACAGTTCACCGGCCGCAACCTGCAGATTGATATCATGCAGCACGTGAAATCGAGTCGCGCCCTGACCATAGTACTTGTTGACGTGTTCCAGTCTAATCATTGCCATCAGCGCTCACCTTGGTTCCGTTATGCAGCTTACTGTCTGGGTTGGTAACGATCTGCTGACCAGCCTTGACGCCGCTTTTGACTTCAAAGTATTCGTTGACCCGCTTACCGCTAACGGCAACTGCTTTGGCCTTACCGTTTTTAACGACGTAGACCTGCCCATTTTTAACGCTGGACTTTGGAATCCGCAGCTGGTTTTGCGCAACTGAAGCCTTGACCGTCTGCCCATCCATAAAGTCTTTGCTGCTTAGATCGGCATCGACCTCATAGCTGGTATCGTTGTTTTGCGAGTTCGTGGTCGGCACCGTGGCCAGGTAGCTGATCGTCGTATCGGCCTGTTTGCCCGTCGCCAGTGCCCGCACGTGAATCTCCTGACCGGTTTTAAGCTTGCTGTAGTTATATTCCGATACCTTGGTCTTAAGCTTCAGATCGTTGGAATAGATCGTGATTACCGGTGCGTCCTGCTTGGTGTCGTCTACCGTAACCGTGCCATCAAATGGTGCCGTTAAAGTCTGGGTAACCTTTTGGCTCAGCGTGTTGACCTTGTTTTGAGCTGTCGTAACATCGCTTTGCGCATCGGCCAGACTGGCTTGGGCCTGGGCAACGCTGCTGGCCGATCCAGAAGCCGTGCCATCCTCGCTTTGCGCCACCGCATCCTTTTGCGCGGCACTGACATTGTTTTGCTGTGCCGTTACGTTGCGCTGTGCCTTGGCCAGTTCCTGTTTGGCATCGGTCAGTTCTTCATTGGCACTCTCGCTGTAGGTCGTTACCAAAGGATCACCCTCACTGACCTTTTGTCCGTTGGCAACCCCGATCGACTGCACCTTGCCAGATGGCAGACTCAAAACCTGCTGCTGTTGGGCGGCAACGGTCCCAGTCAGCGTCAAAGGCGTCGTTTTGGCAACCTTGGCAACGACATAGCGTGAAGACTGTGTGGCCTTGTCCTGCTTGATTTTATTGATGATCCCCATCCCAATCAGCAAAACCAAAACGATTGCCGTGCCGATCGTTGTCTTGCGGTGGTTTTTTACCCAATGTTTTATTTTTTGCATAATCTTCCCCAGTTTCTACTTCTCAAAAATCCATTTCAATGCGACAAAAGTACCAAAAGCAACAGATGTTTTAGTTAGTTACTTAAGTGATTAACTAGATAATACCAAATTTTTCTTAAAAGGCAATCCTTATTTAAAAAATTACTTAAATACTTTATCTAGCGACCAATGAATTTAGTATCATCATCGCTTGTCAATCCCGGCGATGCGGTGGTTAAATAGTAGTTGAAATAAAATGACTCTGTCTGGGGTGCCATTGATTTGGCTGAGAGATACCCACATAACCTGATCTAGTTAGGACTAGCGGAGGGAGACAGCTTAATTTGGCGTGGCCGCATCGTCACGTTCTTTTGATTAATGATTAAGCACTCTTTCTCGGCACTGGGAAAGAGTTTTTTTATTGGTTTGAGGCGATTTTAAAACGTTTTTAGGAGGAATCTTATGAAAAAACGGACCTATCAGCTGGTGCTGACCGCTGTCTTGTCGGCACTGGCCGTTTGTGGCGGCAGCATGTTCTCATTTCCTATCGGCGTGGCCAAATGCGCGCCAACGCAAAGTCTGATCAATATTGTTGCTGGCGTGGTCTTGGGGCCGGAATGGGCAGTCGTGCAGGCGCTTTTGACCTCAACCGTGCGCAATCTTTTAGGCACGGGGACGCTTTTGGCCTATCCCGGCAGTATCTTTGGCGCCTGGCTGAGCGGCTGGCTGTTTAAGCGGTTTGGCAAGATATGGCTGGCAGCTTTGGGCGAATTGATCGGTACGGGTTTGATTGGCGCGCTGGTTTCCTATCCAATCGCTGCTTTGCTGATGAGTGCCAAGGGATCACTTTTCTTATTCGTCCCCAGCTTTGCAGTCAGTGCCATCGTTGGCGGCCTGTTAGCCTGGGTGATCTTAAAAGCTGCCTGGCAGCCAATCAGTCGCTTTGCCAAAATTTAATATTTATTTAGGGGCAGTTATTTGGCTTTTTTCCATCAGCTCTTGTACAATTCAGTTATCAAGCTACAATCGTTTTCTCATTAAGGAGGAATCAGCAAATGGAAAAAACATTTACTTTAGCCGAATTAAAGCAGTTCAATGGTCAAAACGGTCAGCCGGCCTATGTTGCCGTTAAGGGTACGGTCTATGACGTAACTGAAGTGTCAGCATGGCAAGGCGGCAAGCACCATGGCGTTACGGCCGGCACTGATGCCACCGCGGCCATTGCTCATGCTCCTCATGGCGAAAGCGTCTTGGGCAAGCTGAAAGTAGTCGGTAAGCTGGCTGACTAGCTGCCACGATTCATCTATAATCATCTAAACTTAAAAACAGCTGTCAATCCAATATTGACAGCGTTTTTTATTGCACCGAGAACGCCAGCTGAATTAATATGACATCAAGATGAAATGATTAGAAGGGATTAAATCATGGCTAAAGTTACTACTGAACAAAAAATTCAGACCGCCTTTTTGCAAATGTTGAAATCAACGCGCTACGATCAGATAAAAGTCAGCCAATTAGCTAAAGCTGCCGGCATCAGTCGCGGAACTTTCTACACCTATTATGATTCGATATATGATTTACTTTCAGACGTTGAAAACGGCCTCTTCAACGAACTTCCGCAGATGACTGCTCCAATCGGCAATCTGGCAGATTCACAGAAAATCCACGACCTGCTTGTAGTGAAACTGACTTATATTCAGCAGCATTTTCCTACCCTTAAGCTGCTGATGGGACCCAATGGCGATCCTTATTTTCAATATCAGCTGGGACGCTTTTTTCTGCCAATGGCACAGGAATACGAGCATGCACTGACACACCCTAATAATTCAATCGAGCTCGCACTGCTTAACGAGGCTACTAACGGCGCTCGGATGAGTATCATTCACTGGTGGATCTATCATCCCGACGCAATCTCAATCGACGAGCTGGCCGATTTTCTGCGCCGCTTTATCCAACAGATAATGGTTCTTTCACAAAAAGAAGATGCTAAAAAAAGCTGAAGTCAGCCTCGCCGGACTGATTTCAGCTTTTCGCTTATCTGCATTCCTTTTAAAATCCGTTTATTCAACTGCTTTTGATACTGATGCTACTTTACACCGGCTGTCAGTTTCATCACGCCGCCAACCTCTAATGCAAAGTGAATCGTATGTCCCTTGGCAATTGCCTGCGGAGCATCTTTAGGGCAAAAGAACGTTGAGATTATCTCCAGGCCCTTTGAATTTGGTTTAAATTCGTGGATAGCACCCACATGAATATTTTCATCATTATCGGCCAGATGGACCTCTCCGGCCAGTACCAGCGGATAGTCTTCGTGCCGCTTTGCTCCGGTATAAGCAGGAATCGTTTGTGAACCTATCCCGTGCGTGCAGACCGGTTCGCCAAAACAGCCAAAAGCCTCCATAATCGTCTGACCAGTAGCAATCTCGCCCGCCACGCCATAATGTTCAGGCATAATCTTAAATGGCGTCATTCCATTCTGCATCGTTGCCATAGCCTTTTGAACCTGTGGCATGGTCAAGCCCTTAATGTCAAAATGGGTTACGCCCAGCCAGCAGCCCTGTTCTTCAATCGGCCGCTGATTGAATTCATGCCAGCGCCGTGCAGAATCCTCAAAGATTGGTTTCATAACCTCCATTGTCCGACCATTGCCCAGCGTATAGTGGGTCTTTTCAAGCAGACGCATTGCCTTTTGGGGTTCCAGCCAGTTTAGATCCGTATCAGAATATACTTTTCCATCCTCATCTTTCAAGTCAACGCCTAATCGTTTGAACTCATGCAGAACGTGCAGTGCCCGTTCGTATTTCAAGAGTTCCAGCTGTTCTTCAGTATAGACCTGGCCGTTGATCGTTGTCGTAATTGAAAATTCAGTCATTCAAACTCACTTCCTAATTTATTTATTGGCTATATCCTAACGAAATTTTCCCAGCGAAGATTGACAGAATCGCGAAACCGTTCAAATAATCTGACACAATTCAAATTCTGTCAAAATTGATGTAACATATAGCATAATAAAGAAAGCGATTACTGAAAGGATTGTTAACAATGACTAAAGGTTCTGCAATCGCCTACCAAAAACTGCTTGACGAGCTGCAAAAACTGGATATCAAATACGAAATGGTGGACCATCCCGCAGCTAAGACCACTGCAGAAGCCGATGCCTATATTGCTGGTAAAATCGGCGTCCGCACCAAATCGATGTTTCTCAAGGATAAGAAGAAAAACTTCTACCTGGTGATCATGGACGATGCCAAGCGCATGGACTTTAAGGGGTTTCAAGAGCTTACCGGCACTAAGCGCATCTCAATGGCTCATGACAGTGACATTGAAGATCAGCTGGGGCTTGAGGCCGGCATCGTTTCGCCATTTGGCATTATGAACAACACGGCTCACAACCTTCAGATCTACTTTGATCAAGACATGCTGGCTGAAAACATTCCATTAACGTTCCATCCCAATATCAATACGCATACGATCTTTCTTTCAGCGGCCGATCTGATGAAGTTCATCAAAGCTCAAGGATGCGACTATCAAATTATTGATCTGTAAACTCAACTCAAAACGCCCATTCATGAATGGGCGTTTTTTGAATGCTGCTATTCGGCAACCCGATTGCCCAGTTCCCAAAATGCCAGGGCTGAGGCGGCCGCAACGTTTAAAGAATCGACTCCGGGAGCCATTGGAATCTTGATCGTGAAGTCGCTTTGCTCGATCGTTGCCTCTTTTAGTCCTGGACCTTCTGAACCCATGATAATCGCCAGGCGGTCCACTGCAGTCAGCTTGGGATCGTCAATGCTGACGGTATTATGCCGCAATGCCATGGCTGCCGTCTGATAGCCGGCCTGATGAAGCAGATCAATACCAGCATGCTGCCAGGTTTTGGCGTCAACATAGGTCCAAGGCACTTGAAAAACAGTACCCATCGCCACGCGTGAAGACCGGCGATAAAAAGGATCTGCCGAGTCGCTGGTCACAATGACGCCATCAATGCCCAAAGCCGCCGCTGACCGGAAAATCGCACCAATATTGGCTGGATTGACCACGCTCTCAAGGACGGCAATGCGGGGATGCTCAGCCGGCATGGTCGCTAAAAAATCAGCCAGCTCCAGACGCTTGACGCGATGCATCGCTGCCAGTGCGCCCCGCAAAAGATTATAGCCCGGCAGCTGACGAAGCAGTTTGCTATTGGCAACGTAAATTGGCGTCTGTCCTAAGCCGCTGGTCTGATTAGCCGCCATTTCATGATCCAGATCTGCTAAATCACGCGTCAAGGCCTTTTCTTCCACTAAAAGCGAAGCCGGTTGATAGCCAGCGCGCAGGGCCCGCTCGATTACCTTGGGACTTTCTGCGATAAAAAGTCCCGGGTCAGGCTCCAATGCGTGAAACAGCTGGGCTTCATTCAACCGTACATATGGATCCAAATCCGCACCATTCAGATCATCCAGAAAAATTAAGTTATGCATTTTTATCTACCTGTCCTTAAAGATCTAAAACCATTTTAGCATAACCAGCCAACACCTTTAGTTAGGCAGTTTGCGTCAAAGTTAATCGAAAAGCCCGACAACGTTCGCATTTGTTTCAAAATTTTCAGCTATAATTGCAGAGTCAACCATCATCAAAAGGCCCGGCAAAACGTCTTAAAAGCCATGCATACCAGCAACTACCAAACATTTTTAAAACAGCTGCAAAAACGCGTTCCCGACTATCTGGCCACTGCCAAAGCCAACGTTGACGCTATGCAGGCTGCTTACAGCTATGGCGCTTCAGTCGTCGACCAAAATCAAGTATCAAGATCCAAGCTGTCAGTCATGGGCGCTTAAAGCTGACTTGGCAGGCTGATAAAAGCGGCAGAATTCAACTGCCAATCGTTACCTACCGTCAATCGCGGCTGATCATCAACGGCAAAAAGCTGACCCGTTTTAAGCGTTCTTTGGTTGGCTCACCGACAGTCATTCAGCAGCCGGAGCAAAACACTGCCTATTTAAGCTATGCTGCTCCATTATGGCTCAATTTCTTAATCGTGATTTCACTGCTGAGCTGGCTGGCTTGGGCGCTTGAGATGTTTTTTAATCATCGCCATCCCCAAACCAATGATTATTTCGTTTCAAAAGACGAGCTGGCTATAAGATCTTATCCATAGTTTTGGAATCGTTCTATCTGCTTCCCTACTAAAAAGTCAACATAAAACATCAACAGAAAAAGCCCCATGATCCACGTTTTAGTGAATCACGGGGCTTTTGATTTTGGTTAGGATTGGTTACCAGAAATACCGTTATATCGGCTTTTTTCTTTAATCAATCCCTATTCCCATTCAATTGTCGAAGGCGGCTTACTCGTGACATCGTAAAGAATCCGGTTAACGTGATCAACCTCATTTACGATGCGAACCGAAATCTTTTGCAAGACATCCCATGGAATCTTGGCAAAGTCAGCCGTCATCCCATCGATACTGGTTACGGCGCGGATACCAACCGCGTAGTCATAGGTCCGACCGTCACCCATTACGCCGACGGAACGAATGCCAGGCAGCACCGTAAAGTATTGCCAGATTTCTTCATCCAGACCAGCCTTCTTGATCTCTTCACGCAGGATCGCGTCACTTTCCCGCACGATTTCCAGCTTTTCAGGCGTGATCTCGCCCAAGACCCGAATCCCCAGACCAGGACCTGGGAATGGCTGACGCCAAACCAGATCATGCGGAATACCAAGCTTTTCACCCAGTTCACGAGTCTCATCCTTAAACAGGCTGCGCAATGGCTCGATCAGCTTAAAGCCGAGCTTCTTTGGCAGGCCGCCGACATTATGATGCGACTTGATGGTTTGCGCCGTGTCGGTCCCGGATTCGATAACGTCGGTGTAGAGCGTACCTTGGGCCAGGTATTCGGCATCCTTCATCTTCTTGGCTTCTTCGTTAAAGACTTCCACGAATTCCTTGCCAATGATCTTCCGCTTTTGTTCTGGATCAGAAACGCCCTTCAGCTTGCCCAAGAAACGATCAGCGGCATCAACCTTGACGATTTTAACACCCAGGTCGCGGCTCAAGGCGTTCATTACCTCATCAGCCTCGTTCTTGCGCAGCAGGCCGTGATCAACAAAGATGCAGGTTAATTGATCGCCAATTGCCTTGTGGATCAAAACAGCCGTAACGCTGGAGTCAACCCCGCCGGAAAGGCCCAGGATAACCTTTTTGTCGCCGACTTCTTTACGGATGCTTTCAACCTGCATGTCGATAAAGTCGTCCATTGACCAGTTCGCTTTTGCCCCACAAACGTCAAAGGCAAACTTCTTCAGAATATCCAGACCATACTGACTGTTGCGGACCTCGGTATGGAACTGAACGCCGTAAAGCTTCTTTTCATCGTTGGCGATGGCTGAGATTGGGCAGTTCTTGCTGGTAGCAACGACCTTAAAGCCTTCTGGTGCCTCAACGACGCGATCGCCATGGCTCATCCAGACATACTGCTTCTTTGGCAGGCCCTTGAACATTACCGCGTCGTCATCGATAACTTCAATATCAGCTCGGCCATATTCAGAATCGTCGGCTGGCTCAACTTTGCCGCCCAGATCATAAGACATCAGCTGCATGCCGTAGCAGATCCCTAAAATTGGAATACCCAGCTTGTAGATTTCTGGATCGACCTTAAAGGCGTCCTTTGCATAGACACTGTTGGGGCCCCCAGAGAAAATGATGCCTTTGGGATGCATCTCTTTGATTTCTTCAGCGCTCAGCTTGTGGGAGAGCAATTCGGAATAGATGCCAAAATCACGAACCCGGCGCGTAATCAGCTGGTTGTACTGACTACCGAAGTCGAGCACGAGAATCTTGTCGAATGCATCAAGATTGACGTTAGCCACTTAGTTTCCACTCCTTTTGTAAAAGATCATTGTTTTTAAATCTAAAGGCTATTTTACGGGTAAAACCGAACAAGGTCAATCCTCAAGATGATTTTATACCCTGGTTTGCCTAACATATTTCGTTAAATTAGAATTCTCATACCACATTTACGGACGATTAATTTAAAATCAGCTGGCTGTTAAGTCAGCAAACGCTTAATATCCGAACTGGCAATCGTTAATCAAGCCTCAGTCGATGCAAACTGACTGAGACTAAGTGAATAATTTCTTAAGCTTTATTTTAGTAATTCTTCAGTCTTATTCCTTAAGTTAAGTCTTATTTTGCGTTAACATTAATTATTATCAGCAATACGTTTTATAGAATGGTACGTTGACGTCAGTGCCGACAAACATGGCAAAAACGTTGACTACAATAAGTTCTTTGAGCGATTCTACCGTAATGACACCTCGCATAACAGTCAACTACCACCGATTAAAATCGGTGGCTTGTAGCTCACAAGCCTAACGGCTTAGAAGTAGTAACGCACTAACGTGCTCCTTCTGCTGTGGTTACATCATCGGGTGGTTGACAGCACCCGTTTAACCAACAAGGTTTACTCATTAGTTATTAATTTGCTAAAAGATGGACGTTCATTACCACTAATATACTGAGTCCCCAGGAGTTGAATGTTCATGGCGCCAATGCGATCATCATTTGATTTGTACCCGCATCGATCGCAAACATACAAATGTTCTTGATGGTTACGATTGTTTTTCCAGATGCGACCACATTTCGGACAACGTTGGCTCGTGTATTTAGCTGAAACTTGAACTACTTCGCTCCCGACTAAACGAGCCTTATAAGTTAAAAATTGGCCTAGCTGATAGAAAGCCCAGGATACTTGTTCATAGCGCTTTGCTTTTGCAACCTTTTCAGTCGCAAATCGTACATTAACTAGATTTTCCAAAACAAAGAGAGTATCAGCACCATAACGGTTAACGAGTGTCTTTGACAACTGATGATTGACATCAGTCATCCAGCGGTTCTCTCGTTGACCAATCTTCTTTAATCGGCGCTTGGCTGATTTAGTTCCTTTGCTTTGCAGCTGTTGGCGTAATCGTTTAAATTTACGGCGCTTGCGCATTACTTCTTGACCCTGGAAAAACAACGTTTTCCCTTGCTCATCATACGCAGTTGCCAAGAATCTTAATCCTCGATCAATACCAACTACATGTTGTGATTGTTCTTTTAGGTAGTCTGGCAGTTCTTTGGTTGCGCTAATGTGCATGTACCACTTACTGCCAACATGTAATATCTTAGCCATTCCAAATTGCCAAGTACCGTCTAAATATTGATCGAATCCTTGGCAAGTAAATGGTGCTTTTATACGACCATTAACTGTATTGATAGACATTACATGATTGTCTTTAAGTGACCAATCACGATTGCGTTGTAAATCTAATTGAGGTCGTTTGAAACTAATCGGATACCATAGCCAATCTAGAGTGCGGGACTCATTTTCCCAAATATCGTTGCCATATTGATCCTGCCTGCCTGTGTTATAACGATAAGGTTTTTGAGCCAATTGTGTTTTAACAGTTCGATAACGAGCAACGACATTACGAATTGCTGACTGAGCCATTTGCGCTTTTAATCCATAATCTTTTCGCAATTGATGGTACAACGCCCTGTTTAACTTCGCTTGAGCCATTTCAAAGCTATGGTTAAACATATACTGAGAAACTGCATTACAAGCTTGCCGGTAATTCTCTAAGGATTTAGCTAAAGCCGATTCATCAAGTGGTGACTGTAACTTTAATTTGCACTTAATAGTAATGGCTTGTTGCATTAGGTTCACCTCACTTTCTTCATAGCTTAATTATACTATATTTATATGTGAAATTTAAGAAAGGAAAAAAGCGAAAAAAGAAGCACCATAATAGGTGCTTGAGTGGGGCTTTCCCCCGTCACTAAAGTAACGGGTATCCAGCCTAGGTATTATCAATGAAAAAAGATCCGGGTTTGGGATTGGTCTTTCAATCGCCCAAAACCTGGTCAAAAACTTCAAAGGCAGCCTAAGCGTTGATTGGAAAGACGGCACCATCTATTTTACCGCCAGCTTTAAAAGTCTTAAGCAATCCAGTCGTGGCAACGCAACAACAATTATCAAAACACAATAAACTACTACGGCTGCACTCTTGATAACCAGTCGCGGTATCACAAAATACCCGACCAAAACACAGCGCCCCAGCAAGCAGGCTTGTTGGAGCGCTTTTTCTTGTAGATTCAGCTGACAATGAGCGTAAAAATCGTTGCTAAGCATTGATTGGACCAAATTATGCGAAAAATCAAGGAATAGTAGGTAGTTTCAAGTCCCATAGCAGCTTAGGGGGGCCATTTTCTTCACAAAGCTGGCAAAGCCATTGCTGATCGCGTTTCCGCCCTTGATCCAGGTCGATTGCCATATTGTACCTATTGTCGTTGATGATCAGTAAAATTGGCCGCCTGATCAATTGCAAAATCACTAAAACCTCTTTGATCGAGATAGTGAATAGGCATTGCTTGGCTTAGTCATCTTGCTATTATGGCTTGGATATCGTTCTTTAGTCTTCTCGCAGATAAATCCGATCAATATGGTGATTTTCGGCTTTATGCAGAATCACATCGGCCCGATTGCGCGTTGGCAGGATATAGTCGCGCAGATTTGGCAAGTCGACCGTATCCCACACTTTCCGAGCCATCGCAAAAGCTTGTTGACGATTGCCCTTGGTGTAAGGATAGTAATAATTGCTTGGATCTTGAAAAGCCGTATCCAGAAGCATGCCGAATCGTTCTAAGTACCATTGTTCAATCAATTCGGGTTCGGCATCAATATAAACCGCAAAATCAAAAAAGTCGCTGACGTAGATTCGCTGCGTAGTTGGCAGCTGCAAGACGTTAATTCCTTCAACGATTAAGACGTCTGGTTTCTCAATTACCTGGTACTCGTCCGGAACAATATCATAGACACTGTGCGAATAAATCGGTGCCTGTACGTAATCCTTGCCGGCATTGACGTCATTTAAAAACGTCAATAGCTTTTCCATATCATAGCTTTCCGGGAATCCTTTGCGCGCCATGATTCCTCGTTTTTCCAACTCACGATTGGGATAGATAAAGCCATCAGTTGTAATCAGCTCAACCTGTTTATCTGGCATCAGACGCTTTAGCAGAATCTGCAGCAGGCGCGCGGAAGTACTCTTGCCCACCGCAACCGAACCAGCAATGCCGATAATATAGGGAATTCGCCGCATCGGCTTACGCAAAAAAGTCATCTTCTGCAGCTGCATCTGCAAGTAGTTTTGATACTGCAATTGAATCAACTTAATTAAAGGCAGATAGACCTCGCGTACGTCCGTTAGCGAAATCTGGTCATTGAGCGACTTAATATCCTCAAGATTTTCCTGGGTTAAGAAAGTTTTGCCATAGGGGAAAAAACTATGCCAGGTTTCACGATCAAAGCGATCATAATTCAGCCATTCATCCATGTTCTTTTGATCCTTTTTGTCAAATTTCTTTTTTAATTTTATCATAAACGATCGCTATGTGTGAAAACGTTCGCAAATGCAAAATAAATCGTAATCCTTTCGCTTCTAGCACGGTATAGCTAATATTACAGTACCGCCCCTGTTCCAGCAGCAGCCTTTTGGTAAACAGAGCAGAGCAACAGCTATTCGCGCCTATCGTAATGATCTGTTCTGCTGCAGCCATCGTTTTGCGTCCAGACCAGCATATCAGCCGTGCCTCATTAAAAAAGCTCAGCCGTTTAAGCGACTGAGCTTTTGGATTATTTAGTCGGGAACTTCAGCGTGACGCCTTTTAATTCAGGTGCATCGGTCGTGTATTGATCCAGCGTTGATTGGTTGTTGTTTTGACTCTTCAAGCTGGTCTTGCTCTTCTTTTGCGCCTGTTTAAGCTGTTTCAAGCCATTCTTCAGCGTGTACGAGTAGCTCTTCTTGTTGACCGTCTTAAAGCCTTTCAGTTTGTAGAAACGCAGCAGGTCGCCATTGACGACTTTATCAGACAGACCAAGATCCGTCGTGACATACTTTTGAATCTTGGCAAACTCGGCTTTCTGGGCCTTGGTTGGCGACTTGATCTCCTTGCCGCTGCTGGTGTAGTAGTAATCCCCATTGTACTTGGTGTACTTGTTGGTTACCCAGTCACCATTTCTAAACGGCACGATCTGGTTGCGGTTCTTAGAAAGCAGGTCTTGACCAAACTGAACGTATTTATTGGAACTGATGCCCAATAGATCCTCAATGGTTGGCAGAACGTCGATTTCACCACCATAAGTATGGTTGACGCCACCCTTTAAGCCTTCCATGTTGATCATGAACGGTACTTTCTGGAACATTGCCAAGTCATAATTGTCGACTGACTTCTTGCCCAAGATCTGAGCAATAGCTGCCTTGTGGTTGTTGGAGATTCCATAATGGTCACCATACAGAACCAGCATCGTATTCTTGCGCAGGCCAGTTGAATCCAGGTAGTTGAGCAGTTCGCCAACTGATTCATCCAGGTAGCGCGCAGTCTGGACATAATGATCAACCGTACTGTCACCGGTATTCCATGACTTGATTGAAGTATTTTTCTTGTCAATGATGTAAGGATAGTGGTTCGAGACCGTAATCAGCTTAGCATAGAATGGCTGTGGCAGCTGTTCCAGATAGTATGCGGATTCCTTTAAGAACAGCTTGTCTTTGACCCCATAACCCATGTCCTCATCCTTAACCTTTGGCAGATAGTCCTTGCTAAAGAAGTACTGGTAGCCAAAGCTCTTGTAGGCATTGTCACGGTTCCAGAAACTAGGCACGTCACCATGGAATGAGGCCGTAGTGTAGCCCAGCTTTTGTTCCAACAGAGCTGGCGCCGACTGGAACGTGTTGGTCGTCCCGTCAGTAACCATGGCCGAACCTTCTGGCAGACCATACAGCGAGTTTTCCAACATCAATTCTGCATCGGCTGTCTTCCCTTGACCAACCTGGTTGAAGAAGTTGTCAAACGAAATCGTATCGCTGGCATGGTAAAGCTTGTTTAAGTTTGGCGTAACCTCTTCACCTTTCCACTTGTAATCGATCATAAACTGCTGGAAGCTTTCCAAGTGGATGATGATGATGTTTTTGCCTTTTGCCTGCCCATAATATTCAATATTTGGCGAAGCATAGTTTTTCTTTAAGAACTTCAAGACTGGCTTGATGTCATTGCTGTTGGCCTTAGCCTTAACCGCACTGTTATGGGTGGTCTTGACGCCATCATAGATCGTATAAGCCTGCAGTCCCAAGTATTTGACGATGTAGTTGTTGTCAAAAGTCCGCGTCAACAGCTGCGGGCGATCCTTTTCTGCCATGGCCAGGTTAGCACCAAACAGCACGAAGCCAATCATCGTAATCGTCATTGCATAGCGAACCTTAAAGTAACGCATATCAATCCGAATAAAATGCGCAGCCAGCAGAACGATCAAGATGATCACATCAGCGTAAACCAAAAAGTCGGTTGGCTTAATGATACCCATCAGACTCTTGCCCAGGTTGTTTGATGCCGCTCCAGAACCTTTGATGATGTTAAAGGTAATAAAGTCGGAAAATTCTCGGTAATAGAGAATATTGGCAAACAGCCAGGTCGAAAGCAGAAAATTAATTAAGATCATCAGCCAGTATGAAAGCCGACCGCGGAAATAAAGCGCGATGCCTAAAAAGACCAGAGCCCCAGGCAAGGTGTTAAACGCCAGCAAAAACTGCTGCATACTGTCGGAAATCCCCAAGTTGAACTTGGTTTTATAAGCCCAGTAACTCTTAATCGCAAACAAGAGCACCGTGAGAAGAAAGAAGCCCAGCTTGGTGTTCAAGCCACGCCTTACCTTCTGCAACGCTGTTTTCATAATCTTTCCTCCATCAAAAAATATCAACATTAGGTATCATACAATAAAAGATCCCTAGTCGTTACGATTATTCAACGTTTTTTAACAAATGTTTGGAATTTTTTTGCATCTCAGCTTAATTGACTGCAGCCGACTTAACTGATTGGTGTTTACAAGCCCGCCTGACCATCATTAAATTTGAAGATTCTATGATAAACGATCCGTCAGTTCATACTCTTGACTCGGCACATCGGCAAACAGCTGACTGGCCTGCCCCACGCTGACGATCGTCAAATCATGCATCGCCCGTGAACAGATCGTGTAAAGCAGCTGCCGCTCACTGTCGCCATGATACTTTTGGTCGTTGGCATCCCAGACGATTACCGCGTCAAACTCAAGCCCTTTGGCCAGGTATGAAGGTACGACCAGCACACCATCAACCAGCCGCTGATTTTCAGTGCGGATCAAGGTTGCCTTAACGCCCTGCTCAGCCAGCAGCTGATAGATCTGTTCACTGTCAGCCAGGGTCTTACCGATAATGGCAACTGCATCATGCTGTTCTTGATAGTCTTTTAGAACCGCGACAACCTGTGCAACGGCATCGTTTAGATTTGTCAGCTGGTAGATGCTTGGCCGCTTGCCTTGACGCTCAAAGGCCTCGATTTTTTCGCCATCTTTGAGAATATGCTTGGTAAAATCGGTAATCTGTTTAGTTGAGCGATATGACTTGGTCAGCTGTACTACTTTCGTCTTTTCGGGATCAAACATCGTACCCAGCTGCCGCAGCAATTGCCGACTGTTGGCGCCCGTAAAGATTGCCTGGTTAAGGTCTCCCAGCAGCGTAAAGCGGGCATTGGGGAAACTGAACTTAAGATAGGCCAGCTGGAAGGCGTCATAGTCTTGAACCTCATCGACAAAGACATAGCGAATATCACGTTCGCCGCGCTTACCCGTCAGCAGATCATACAAATAGAGATAGATTGAGATGCCGGCAGCACTGATCTGCCGTTCTTTCAGATCCTGCGTGGTTTTTTCGATAAATGCCAACCACTGCTGCTCGGTCAAATCAAACTTCTGCAGATCAACCATCTTTGGCAAGGCCTTTAAAAACAGCAGATACTGTGCATTGATGTTGATCCACATGTTATGACGAATCGCTCGATGAATCGGCGCGAACTCCTTTAAAACGATCTGCTTGGCATAGAAGTTGTATTCCTGCTTGTCTGATTCAAACTCGCGCGGCCGATTGTTCATCATCGCGTCCATCTGCTCTTTGCTGAGGCTTTGGACGGCTGCTTCTGCCCATTTTGAGCGCATGGCCCCGCCAACTCGGCTTCTCAGCTGATGATCCAGCGCATCTTTGGTCGCATCCAGACGATTGCCCAGGTTATAGTTGCGATTGAATGAGTAATAGATCGTCTTGATTTGTTCCTTGGTAAAAAACGGCTTGCCATGAAACATCAGATTCCGAAAGCGCAGGCCCCGCTGACCAAGCGCCCTGGCATAGGCACCAACTGCTTTAAAGCTGCTTAAGCTCGTCAATAGGCGATTGATGTTTTGATCGACTGCTGCCTGACTGCTTTCAAAGCGCTGCTGGAGCGTCTGAACGTGCAGTCTTGGCACCCGCCGATTAACGTATTGGAAGTAGGTCATTTGAACCATATTGTGCTCGCCCAGTTCTGGCAGCACCTGATCAATATAGTCGTTGAACAGTTGGTTGGGGCTGAACAAAACTACCTGGCTGGCCGTCAGATTGCCACGATAACGATACAGCAGCCAAGCCACGCGCTGTAAAACAGCAGCCGTCTTACCAGAACCAGCCGCTCCTTGAACAAACAGCAATTCATCTTTGGCATCCCGAATGATTTCGTTTTGCGTTTTTTGAATCGTCGTTACGATACTCTTCATCTTGGTGCTGGAATGGGTTCCCAAGGCACTCAGCAGCATCTGATCGGTTACGGCCTCATCGGTATCATAAAGCGTGACGATCGTGCCATTCTCGATCTGGAACTGGCGCTTGAGTCTGACATCGACCTCCTGCTTGCCAACGGGGGTTTCATAAGTGACCGGTCCAAGCTTGCCATCATAATAGATTGAAGAGATCGGTGCCCGCCAGTCATATACCAGAAAGTGGTCCGGACGATCAGAGAACGAGGCCAGGCCAATATAAATGGTTTCAGGTTTTTGCGCACCTTTTTCCAAAAAGTCGATGCGGGCAAAATACGGTTTGGCTTCCAAGCGCTTCAGTGTGCTCAAACGATCGGCGGCATGCTGCCAGCTGTTTTCCCGCTCGTCAAGCATCTGCTGCTGGGCGCGAACCGACATGGCCGTATCCATCATCCCCGAATAAGTCGTGGTATTCATGTGGATATCATTGAACTGCTTGCTTAGGCCCTTCACATCCCGTTTGGCGTTTTCAATCGTGCCGCTGGCTTTTTCCTCAGCCTTGCGAACTTCTTTAACGACCTGCTCCAAATGATGCTGTTCGTATTGTTGGATTGATTCTGTCAAACTCGAACATCCTTCCTGTCTTGAAAATCTAATCTTAGAATTATAACATTTTTTGCGCCGCGATTCCGTTATTAAGACTTGTCCGCATAAGGTTTGCTTAACTTATCGCCAGCAGTCTGGTTTAGATGGTCACAAAATACTAGAATGATCTCAAAAGCTGATTTGAAGGTGGAAGCAATGGCTAAGCTCTTGTATGCTTTGACGCATATTCCTCAAGTGGTCCTCCCTTTGTTTAATTCACTGGGAAACTGGACCTACGTCATATTATTTAGCCTGATCTTTATGGAGACTGGTCTGGTTGTTTTTCCTTGGCTGCCAGGACAGTCGCTGATTTTTGTCACGTCTTCGTTTGCTGCTTTGCACGGTGCCGAGGTCAAGATGGGCATTTTAGTACCCGGCTTTTTTATCGCGGCCGTGCTGGGCGACACGCTTAACTATCTGATCGGTACCCGCTTGATCAAATGGCCCTGGCTCAATCAGCGGCTGGCTGGTCCGACCATGGAGAAGGCCCAGCTGTTTTTCAGCAGATATGGTTTGCGTGCGATTATCTTTGGGCGTTTCGTCCCGCTGATCCGCACCTTTGTCCCGCTGATTTCCGGCATCGCCAAATACCGCTTTGGCCGCTTTATGCTTGGCAATGTCTTAGGCGTGGCCATCTGGGTAGTCTCCGGCGCGCTGGCGGGATACTATCTTGGCAGCATTCCATTTGTACAGGCCCATTTTTCAACGCTGCTGCTGGGTCTGGTCATCTGCGGATCTTTGCCAGCCGTCTTTTTCAATCTCATCAAACGGATCCGCCGGCATATTATTGAACGCAACCTCTAACGCAATTTCGTACAATTTACCGTGGAATAATGGTAAACTGAATACTAAACAACGTACAGAATAATGGAGGTTTTTTCCCTTGGCAGTAAATGTTTATTTCGTTCGACACGGTCAGACCTACTTGAACCTGTTCCATAAATATCAAGGCTGGTCAGATGCACCGCTGACCGAAAAAGGTATTGAAGACGGCAAGCGCGTGGGTAAGGCTTTAGCCAAGATTGACTTTGACTATCTTTTCTGCAGCGATATGCGACGGACGGTTAAAACCGCAGAACTGCTGGCAGCCAGCCATCCTACCAAGATCGTTCATCCAGAGCCAGATCCAGCCTTTCGGGAAGTCTTTTTCGGTTTTTTTGAAGGCGAGGACACGGCTGCGGCTTCCATGAACATTGGTCTTTGCCGTTCCTATGACGAGTTGGTCAGCAAGTATTCCGTTGAAAAGGCGCGCGATATCACCAAAGCTGCTGACCCATTCCATCTGGCTGAAAATGATGCCGAATTCTGGCAGCGCATGGACAAAGGTTTGGACCGGCTGCGCAATCTTCCCGATGGCAGTACCGCCGTCGTTGTTTCTCATGGTGCAGCCATTCGCTCAATCGTCAGCCGCTATGCCAAAGACAAGACCATGGCAAACGATGCCCCCGTCAATGGCAGTATCACAAAACTTTCCTTGACCCCAGATCAAACTGAGATTGTCTTTTACAACCAACTGAGCTTGCCTGAATAAAACCTTGCTAAAAGGGGGAACTTTCTGTTAATGGACACTAATATACAAAGTGCGGAACCAGTAATTATCATTGGCCTTAACATGGACCAGGAAGATTATGAGTATTCCATGGAAGAATTGGCAGCCCTGGCCGAAGCCAACCAAATGGAAGTCATTGATCGTTTAGACCAAGCCTTGGATCGGCCTAATCCAGCGACCTACTTTGGCTCCGGTAAAGTAGAAGAGCTGCGTCACCTGGCCGAGGCTGAAGAAGTCGCTACGGTAATCGCCAATGACGAGCTGACGCCAAGTCAACTGCAGAACCTAGCTGATCAAACCGGTGTCCGGATTTTGGATCGGACTGCCTTGATTCTGGAAATCTTTGCCAAGCGCGCGCAAAGTCGTGAAGCCAAGATTCAAGTCGAGATTGCCCAGCTTCAGTACCAATTGCCGCGTCTGCAGACGGCTGCCAATCAGCGGCTTGACCAGCAGACTGGTGGCGGATCTGGCTTTACCAACCGTGGTGCCGGTGAAACCAAGCTGGAAATGAATCGGCGGACCATCAACCATAAAATCAGTCATTTGCGGGCTGAACTCAAAGAAATCGCCAAATCTGAGGACGTTAAACGGGCTAAGCGAGAAAAAAGCGATACGCCAACAGCTGCCTTGGTTGGCTATACCAATGCCGGCAAATCGACCATTATGAATCAGCTGGTCAGTCGTTTCGGGGTTTCTGAAGAAAAGCAGGTTTTTGAAAAGAACATGCTTTTTGCCACTCTGGATACCAGCGTGCGTCAATTAACACTGCCCGATCAAAAACGCTTTTTGCTCAGTGATACGGTTGGTTTTGTCAGCAAACTGCCTACTCATCTGATCGAAGCCTTTAAATCAACCTTGGCGGAAGCTGCCAGTGCTGATCTGCTCATCCAGGTAATCGAATATTCCGACCCTAATTATGAAGCCATGATGCGCACGACCGAAAAGACGCTCAAACAGATTGGCATTGAAAACATCCCAATGCTGTACGTCTTTAATAAAGCTGACCAGACCGAGTTTGAATATCCAGTCATGGAAGGCGATAACCGGATTATTATCTCAGCCAAGGATGATGAATCCATTCAGCTCTTGGTCCAGGCCTTGCGTCGTCATCTTTTCAAAGACTACGTACAGACTGAGCTGCTGATTCCATTTGCCGATGGACGAACGGTTTCCTACATCAATGAAAACTGCAATATCTTAGAGACTGAATATCTCAACAACGGTACGCGGCTCAAAGTCGAGATGTCACCACAAGATTTTGCCCGCTTTGAACGCTACGTCATTAAAAATTAAAAAAATCTGGCATCGACTGCATCGATGTCAGATTTTTTAATTGAGGTATCTAGTTTAAACCATCGCGTTCCATTTGATCCGAAAGATTGTGCATTGACTGCTTAACAAAATCAATGACGTCTTGCTGCGGAACCTCATAGTTGTTTTGCCGCCACCAGTAAAAGGCCCCTAGAATCGAACCGCTCAAAATGTAGGCCAGCATTTCTGGATTCTTGGAGTTTCGCAAAGCCGTAACGATCGTGTCTTGATTTTCAGTAACGTGACGCTGCCGCAGCAGAATCTCACTGACGATCTTCATAATCTCGCCGTACAAAGAGCTTTGTGAGCTGCTATCGGCTAGATTGCGGAAGATATCACGATTATCGCTGACATACTTGATCAAGATTTCAACAAATTCATCCTCATTGCGGTCTGACTGATCAATCAAGATGTTCAAGCGCGTACTGATCGTCTGTTCCAGCAGATCATACTTATCATGAAAGTAACGATAAAAGCTGCTTCGATGCAACAGTGCCTCATTACAAATTTGATCGATTGTCAAATGTCCAAACTGGTGAGTCTTTAATAAGCTTTCCAGAGCATTTTGGAAATCTCGAACTGTTCGATTCATTTTCATTAAAATCGGCCTTTCTATTTTGAGATTATACTTAGATTATAAAACGTTGCTTTATGATACAAAACATCTTTCTTAGTATTATAGTTCTTTTAAAAGACAGTTCAATTAATATGTTTTCTTGATTTGTCTTATTTTTGGTATTTTTAATCACAAACTAGCGTAATATGGTACAATCTTTTTATGAAAACGTTTGCTTTTTAAGAGGTGGATTTAATTATGGAAATTAAAGAAAGCAGTTTCGGTACTTTTGAAGGACAAGAAGTCAAAAAATACACGCTTATCAACGATCAGGACATGCAGGTCAGCGTTTTAAACTATGCCGGTCTGTTACAGGAAATCTCGGTTCCAGGCAAAGACGGCAAGCGCGTCAACCTGGTTTTAAGCGCAGCCGACATTGAGCACTTTACTGACAACGGCATGTGCAACAACCGAGTGATTGGCCGTGTTGCCGGACGGCTGGCCAAGGGCGAGTTCGCGATTGACGGTCAGGAATATCACGTCGACACTAATGAAAACGGCAATACGCTTCATGGCGGCCCGAATGGTTTAGGCAACCAGTTCTTTAAAGCCGAAACCGTTACGACGCCAAACACCGTTAAAGTCGTCTTAACCAAGACCATGACGCCTGAAATAGACTCTTTCCCAGGCAATGAGAAAGTTACGGTTACCTACTCACTGAGCAATGACAACCGTGTCGTAATCGATCTGGATGGCGAAACGGATGCCAACACGCTGTTCAACCCAACCGTCCACACCTACTTCAACCTTGGCGATTCTGACGCAGCAACCGTTGAAGATCAAGTATTACAGGTTAACTCCAAGTTCCACTTAGACGTTGACGATGAAAAGATTCCAACTGGCAAAAAGCTCGTAAATGCCGGCACGCCATTTGATTTCCAGACTCCTCGTCGTTTGGGCGATGCGCTTAATGAAATGAAGAGTACTAAAGAAGGCGGCTTTGATGACATCTGGCAGGTTGAACCAAGCACGAACGTCAACCACGAACCAGTTGCCACGCTGTCTGACCTTGCCAGCGGCCGCAAGATGAAGCTGTACTCAGATCGCAATGGTTTGGTAATGTACACTGCCAATGGAATGGACAAGTCGCTCCAATTCAACCGGCCAAGTGCCTCATGGTGTGCGCTGGCAATGGAAGCCCAAACGCTTTCTGACACGCCTCACCATCCAGAATTCGGCGATATCACCCTGCGTCCTGGCAAGCCAGCTCACCACCGCATCGTTTACGCAATTGAATTTTAATCAAATCTGATATCAAAAACCGGCAGCCAGCAAGACAGGCTGTCGGTTTTGCTATAGAATAAGTTCTAAAACAAGGAGTGATCGATTAATGAGAATCAACGTTTTGCAGCACACCCCCAACGAAGGCCCTGGCGTAATCAGTGAATGGGCCCACCAGCGCGGCCACGAGATCTACGTCTATCATCCGGCCCAGTTCAACAAGCTGCCCACGGCTGATGAAACCGACATGTTGGTCATCTTAGGCGGTCCGATGAGTCCTAATGATGATCTGCCCTGGATTGCAAAAGAGCGGCAATTGATCAAAGAACTGCTGGCCCAGGACAAGCCAATGTTTGGTGCCTGCTTTGGCGGACAGCAGCTGGCAATGACTTTGGGCGCCACGGTTAAAGACGCGCCCGTTAAAGAAGTTGGCTGGGCTCCCGTCTTCTTAAAGAGCGATGTAATTCCTGACCTGCCTGAGGCATCTACCGTTCTGCACTGGCATCAGCAGATGTTTACCATTCCCAATGGCGCTCAGCTGCTCTACTCATCAGCCGGCTTAAAAGAACAGGGCTTTGTTTATGGCCATCGCGTTGTTGGGCTGCAGTTTCACTTTGAGCCACTGGCCGATAACGTCCGCGAGATCGTAGTCAATGATGGCGACTATGCAGCAGGATCAATTCTTAATCAGACCCCGGCTGAAATCATTGCTCATCCCGTGCCTAAAGAAAATACCGCGACCATGTTTAAGATTTTGGACTGGGTCAACGAATAGCCCACTGCCTTTCTTATCAAAATCATCAATGCATCAAAAAAGCTGTTGGTTAGCATAAACTAATCAACAGCTTTTGCTTTTAGCGTTTTTCTCGATCGCGATAGGCAACGTTGGCAACCAGGCCATACTGACCATCCATTAAGATCGTTGAGCCATTGCGACCGGCAATCTTATGCGGTCCACCCGTCACGAACAGATTGGCTAAATAGAGCTCGTATTGCTCGTGGGCAGTATGAATGTCCGTCAAACCGACCTTGGCAATATGACCGACCGCCAGTTTTTCCATTTGATTCAAGCCCATGTATATCTCAATTCGCCGCAGATGCTTGTCATGGTAGAGCTCAAAATAAGGCGGCGTCTGTTGCGAGTCAAGCGCATAGACTGGCTCACCCGTTGCAGTTTCTGCTACGATCTGACTGTCGCTTAAGCCATCATAATCCGCAGTAAAGATCCCGTCATCCAGCAGTTCTTGAACGACGCGCTGCAGATTATGCTGCTCGTGCTCATCAACCTCCACTTGGGCTGGAATGATATCCTGATGAGTAAAGTAGCCATTTGGCGCATTGTTGATGACGCGAGCATTGCGTTTTGGCTTGGCATCCTCAGCAGTGGGAACGACCCCGGTAATCTTTGAAAGCCAAGGCGACAAAAAGTCAAACCGTGAGTTGCGGTCTAGATAGTAGTAGACCGCGTTGATGTACAGACAATAGGTGATCAGAATCACGGCGAGGCAGTATAGCAGCCCCCGCACCCATGCATGGTTGATCAAAAGGCGCGTGGTAACGTAGATCAGGTACAGATCACCCAAAAAGGCAATGATAATGTAGATTCGATTTTTCAGCTTGGCATTGATATTAAAATATCCCAGCCAATGATTGATCATGTCTAGAAAACTAAGCACTGTCGCGATCCCCCTTATTGATTGGTGTCAGTCATGGTTGTCGTCGTGCCAGTCGTCGAGTTGGTACCAGTCGAGTTATCAGTCGTCGTGCCGGTAGTCTGACTGGTGGTCTTGGCCGATGAGCTGGTAGTGCCGGTACCAGCAGTCGTACCATTATCCGTAGTATTGTCGGTCGTTTTAGCTGATGAGGTCTTAGTCGTTGACTCTTCATCAACACTGCTGGTCTGATGACTGCTTTGCACATCCGGATCGCTTTCACTGCTTGGCTTTTTGCGATCACTGCTATGACTGCTGTCTTGATCATCTTTTTGACTGGTGCTCTGACTAGTCGATGAAGTGCTGACGATTTTAGCCCCTTCACTGGTATTGGTGGTTTTATTGACCACCACGTTGGTAGCACCTAACGCCAAAACCAATGAAACCAGCGCAAATGGCGTCACAAACGGTGGTGTTTTCATTGCTTTTTTCTCTCCTTTTGTCGTCTGCTCTCTATCTTAGCGCAAAAATTGCCAGTGAGAGTTTGCGAAAAAAATAAGAATTGATGAATTTAATGCGAAGCCAGCTGACGACACTGAGCACATAATCCATACAGCTCAAAGCTATGTCCCGTAATCTCGGCGCCAGGCAGCTGCTGAGTCAAAAAGTCCCAATCAATCGTTGGCAGCTGAATCTCCTGCACCCGACCGCAGCGCTGACAGATAAAGTGATGGTGATGCGATTCGTCACAGCGATACTTAACCACCATGCCGCCAGACTGCGAACTCAATTCAACCAGGCCGATCTCTTGAAACTCTTCCAGATTGCGATAGACCGTGTTATGGCTGGCACCAGGAAATGCCTGGCGCATATGCTTGTCAACCTCAGTAACACTGACATAGCGATCCGGATTGGCAACCAACAAATCAATCAGCGTTTTTCGCTGCTTGGTGACGCGCAGATGATTTTTCTGCAAGACTGCCATGGCTTGTGCTTTAGGATCCGTCATTTTTTCATCCGTCCTTTTTGAAATTATGATTTTAGCACATTTATCTTCAAATGTATCGGCTGAGCAATTGATCCAGTTTTTGCTGCGTCATTGCCCAATCATCATTGACAAGCTCAATTGCCTGACCTTTCAATTCTTGCGGCAGTGACAGATCACGCTGATATTCGCAGCTGTTGATCCGCGACTCAATTGCATCTGGGTGATCGCCTCTGATATGCAGACGCTCAAAAAGCTGCTGCGGATGGCTGACCGTCAAAAAGATTACGACGGCCTGATCGCCCAACTTGGCTCGGTACGTCAACGCTCCTTTGGTATCCAAAACGATCACGTCAAATTTATGATGCCGCCAGCCGTTTTCTAGCCCCTCAATTGAAGAGCCATATAGATGATGATCATATTCAACCTGTTCTAATAAATGCCGCTTTTGCATTGAGGAACGCGTCTCAAAATAATAGTCGACGCCATCTTTTTCATTGGCTCGCGGCAAGCGTGTCGTATGCGTAATTACCTTGGCCATGTCGTATTTTTTTCTTAGATAGTTGGCCACCGTCGTTTTACCGGTTCCCGCCGCGCCAGTAATTACAAAAACCTTATGCTGCTGATCCATCATGCCTGTGTTAAATGAGCATTAACCTGATCCAGCAATTCTTTTAAGTTGTCATAGGTTAAGCGTTGGCGAGCATCTTGATAGTTGAACCAACCGGCATTCTTAATTTCTTCAGCCTGCAGATGCAGATCCTCATCCTTAGGCAGTGCGGCCGTGTAAAGCGTCATTTGCTTCCGGTTGCCGTTGGGCAGGTCGTATTCAGTGTAGACAGAAAAGCTGGTATCAATTGGCAGGACCAGACTGGTTTCTTCTTTAATTTCACGCTGCGCCGTTTCTAAGAGCGTTTCATCGCCCTCAACGTGACCTTTGGGGAAGCCCCAAAAATTACCTTCGTTTGTGCTTTGCAGCAGCAGGTATTCAATTTCTTGATCGTTATTTCGATAAACTACGGCACCGGCAGTCTTTTCAATCGCCATTTCCAAGCTCCTCCTTAATTCTTTTCTAATTGACTTTTAATGATTATGACATTATGATTATTACTGTCATTATGGCTTATTTTGTTCGGTAAATCCAATGATTATTTCGCAATTATTGCTCATTATCTTTGCCTATGATAAGCTATCACTTAAATTTATTAAGCTATTGGATATTATAACAAAGGTGGTTAAGGTCGGATGAGTTTAAATCTTTTTCGTAAAGAAAGCCTCTCACGCTACCTCAAAGCCGATAACAAATTCGTCAAGTCGCTATCGGCTGGCGATTTGATGGCCATGGGGATCGGTGCGGTCATTGGGACGGGGATCTTTATTTTACCTGGGACCGTGGCAGCCAACGATGCAGGGCCTGGCGTCTCACTGTCGTTTCTGGCGGCAGCGGTTGTCTGTGCTTTAGCGGGAATGTGCTATGCTGAGTTTTCTTCTGCCATGCCGGTTGCCGGTAGCGCCTATTCTTATGGTAACGTGGTCTACGGTGAATTTATCGGTTGGATCATGGGCTGGGCGCTGGTATTGGAATACATGCTGGCAGTCGCCTCAGTTTCAACCGGCTGGGCAGCCTACTTCAATTCACTGCTGGCCAGCTGTGGAATCAACATCCCCAAAGCACTGTCTGGTCCTTTTGATCCTGCACATGGCACCTATGTCAACATTGTAGCAATCATCATCGTTTTACTGATTACCTGGATGCTTTCATTCGGAATGACTTCATCGGTTCGGGTCAACAACATTGCCATCGCGATCAAGATTGCAATCATCGTTGCCTTCATCGTTGTTGGGGCCCTCTTCATCAAGAAAGCCAACTACCAGCCATTCCTTCCATATGGTATGCATGGGGTCTTCAAGGGAGCAACGACGGTCTTCTTTGCCTTTTTGGGCTTTGACTGTATCTCAAGCTCAGCTGCCGAAGTCAAGAATCCGCAAAAGAACATGCCAATCGGAATTATCGGGACACTTTTGGTCGCTGCCGTGCTTTACATGGGCGTTTCAATCGTCTTGACTGGGATGGTTAAGTATACCAAGCTTGACGTTGCCAATCCGGTTGCCTTTGCGCTGCAGGCCGTTCACCAAGACTGGTTGGCTGCCCTGCTTTCAATTGGGGCACTGATTGGGATGGCAACCATGATGTTTACCATGATCTACTCTTCATCCCGTTTGATCTACTCTATCAGTCGTGACGGTCTCTTGCCATCATTTTTGAACAAGCTGGATGCTAAGACCAGCACGCCGAAGATCTCACTTTGGATCGTCGCAGCGATTATCGCCGTCATGGGGGGGCTGGTTTCCCTGGATCGGCTGACTGATCTGGTTAATATCGGTACATTGCTGGCATTTACGCTGGTTTCATTTGGGATCATTCCATTGCGTAAGCGCAAGGACATCGGCAACCAAGGCGGCTTCCGCGTTCCTTGGTTCCCCGTTTTGCCAATCATTTCTGGCTGTGCCTGCCTGTTCATGATGTCGTTCCTTTCCCTTGATACTTGGATTGGGGCCGGCATCTGGTTCTTAATTGGTTTGGCACTTTACTTTGGCTACGGCTATCGTCATAGCAAGCTGGCCACTGAATAATAAACGTCAATCAAAAAAGCTGATCGAAATTTTTCGGTCAGCTTTTTAGTTACTTTTTAAACATCTTAAATTCCAAGAACAGGTCATTATAGGTGCCAATGTCTTTTAATGGCAAGTCATGATAAACCTGCAGATGCTTCATTGTTTGTTTTGGCGGATAGAAAGCCTGGTTGCTGGTAACGCTCTTTGGCAGATACTTTTTGGCAGCCTTATTTGGCGTTGCATAGCCGATATATTCAGCATTTTGCGCGGCATTCTTGGGATCCAGCATGAAATTCAAGAATGCATAGGCTGCTTTTTTGTTTTTAGCCGTTTTGGGAATCACCATGTTGTCAAACCAGATGTTGCTGCCCTCGCTTGGTACGAGGTAGTGGAGATGTGAATTGACACTGATCATTTCACTGGCTTCCCCAGAATAGGTAATGCCGACTGCCGCTTCGTTTTGTTCCATGTACATCTTCATTTCATCGGCAATTACGGCCTTGATGTTGGGCGTCAGCTGATCAAGCTTATCAGCGGCTTCACGTAATTCCTTGGCGTTGGTCGTGTTGACGGAATGATGCTGAGTGATCAGTGCCACTGCCATCGCATCACGGGCACTGTCGATCATCATGATATTGTTTTTGAGCTTAGGTGACCAAAGCTGGCGCCAATGCGAGACATCTTTACGACTCACCTTTTGATCATTATAGACTATCCCCAACGTCCCCCAGAAATATGGAATTGAATAGCGATTATGCCGATCGAACGACAGATTTAAAAACTGCGGATCGATATATTTGAGGTTCGGCAGCTTGCGATGATCAATCGGCTCTAACAGATGCTCTTTTTTCATTCGCTGAATGGTGTATTCACTTGGAACGGCAATATCATAATGCGTACCGCCCTGGCGAATCTTGGTCAGCATCGCCTCATTGCTGTCAAAAGTCTCATAATCGACATGATAGCCGGTCTCATGCTCGAACTTGGTAATCAGCTGGGGATCAATGTAGTCGCCCCAGTTATAGATCGTCAAGGTTTTATTGCCGCCATCGTTTGCTTTTTGGTTTAGCAGCTTATTGCACCCAAACAGCGCACCGCACAGCAGCAGGATGCCAATGGCAAAGCTCAGCAGTTTTTTCATTGGACATCACCTTCTTTAACCGTTACGATCTGATTTTTGCGGCTGCTGCCATGCTTGCTGATAAAGTAGTAGCCGATTACCAGCGCCAATGATACCAAGAACATCAAAGTCGAAAGCGCGTTGATCTCCAAGTCAATGCCTTGTCGCGCCCTGGAATAGATTTCAACTGACAGCGTCGAAAAACCATTGCCAGTTACAAAAAAAGTTACTGCAAAGTCGTCCAGTGAGTAGGTAAAGGCCATAAAGTATCCCGACATGATCCCTGGAGCAATCGCCGGCAGCATTACTCGCGTCAATGACTGCCATGGACTGGCCCCTAAATCCGCGGCTGCATCCAGCAGAGTGGGCGAAAGTTCATCGATTTTGGGCAGAACCATCAAAACCACAATCGGAATCGAAAAAGCAATATGGCTGAGCAAAACGGACCAAAAACCAAGCTTCATACCAATCACCGTAAACAGAATCAAGAAACTGGCCCCAATAATAACGTCTGGTGAAACCATCAAAACATTATTAAACGAAAGCAGGGTGTTCCGCATGGCATTCTTGGTTCGCTTAATTGCCAGCGCCCCCATCGTTCCGATAATCGTCGCCAAAAGCGCTGACAGCAAGGCAACGATCAGCGTATTGATCACAATGGTAATCATTCGTGTATCTTGCAACAGCGTCTGATAGTGCGTCCATGAAAAGCCTTGATACTTTTCCATCGTTTTGCCAGAACTGAATGAAAAGCCAACCAGATAAAGAATCGGCAAATATAAAATAATAAAAACGATTACTAAATAGATCGCGCCCCAGTTGATTTTATGCTTCATTTAGCACGACCCCCCTTTTTCTTTTGCCGATCACCAGTTGCAAACATCACGATGAACATGGCAATGATCAATACCACACCGATCGTTGAACCCATGCCCCAGTTCTGCGTTGTCAAGAAATGCTCTTCAATTGCCGTCCCTAGAGTAATTACACGATTGCCGCCAATCAGACGCGTAATCATGAACAAGGAAAGCGATGGAATAAAGACTGCCTGTACCCCAGCCTTAACCCCAGGCATCGTCAATGGCAGCTCAACGTGCATAAACGTCTGCCAAGAGCTGGCGCCCAGGTCACGACTGGCATTGATCAACGAAGAATCGATCTCGGCCAGTGAGTTAAAGATTGGCAGAATCATAAACGGGATCTCAATGTAGGCCGCGACAAAAATAAAGCTGGCATCAGTAAACAGAATCTGGTGGCTGCCCAGACCGACAAACCGCAAAAACTGATTGATCGAACCGTTTTGACTAAACAGTCCGATAAAGGCATAGGTCTTCAAAAGCAGGTTGATCCAAGTTGGCAAAATGACCAGCAGCAGCCAAAACTGACGATTCGGTAGCCGGTTGATCACATACGCTGCCGGATAGCTGATCAAAAGCGTGATCAGCGTGATCAAAAACGCGTACCAGACCGAATTGAACGTCATCCTTAAATAAACATTGGAAGTCAGGTAGCTCTGATAGTTGCCAAACGTGAACTGGCCGTTGATGTTAAAAAAGGATTGATAAAGAATCAAGACCAACGGCGCCACGACAAACAGTACAATCCACAATGCATAGGGAACGACAAACCAGATTTTTTGCTGTTTCAACGTTCATCCTCCTCATCATCACCTTCGTAACTGTCCAACCGTGCATCAAAGGCCGCTTCGGTTTCATGATAGCGCATGATGTGGATGTCTTCGGGATCAAACGTGATGCCGACTTTTTCACCCACTTTCGTTTTATGAATCGAATTGATCTTCCATTCGTGTCCTTCCTCGTCATGAACCATGATCTGATAGTCAACACCCCGGAATAGCTGCGTATCGACCGTTGCAACCAGCTTTCCCTGATCAACGGTCGTAATATCCAGATCCTCGGGGCGCAAGACGGCTTCGACCTTTTCATTTGGCTTCATGCCGGCATCAACGCATTCGAAATCATGACCATTGATATTGACCAAAAAGTCTTTTTTCATAATCCCAGGGACAATGTTGCTCTCGCCAATAAAATCAGCCACAAAATGATTCAACGGCTCATCGTAGATATCAACCGGCGTACCGCTCTGCTGAATCATACCATCATTGATAATAAAGATCTGGTCGCTCATTGCCAGTGCTTCACCTTGGTCATGCGTGACAAAGATAAAGGTGATTCCCAAGCGGCGCTGCAAAGCCCGCAGTTCAGCCTGCATCTCCACTCGCAGCTTATGGTCAAGGGCAGAGAGCGCCTCATCCAACAGCAACACTTTAGGACGATTGACGATCGCGCGAGCAATTGCAACCCGCTGCCGCTGACCACCAGACATTTCTGTGATTTCACGCTCGCCATAGCCGTCCAGCTGCACCATATGCAAAGCATCCTGTACCCGCTTGGCAATCTCTTCTTTGGGGATTCGTTTGATTTTTAAGCCAAACGCTACGTTTTCAGCAACGTTCATATGTGGAAAAAGCGCATAGTCTTGAAAGACCGTGTTTACTTGTCGTTGATTAGCAGGAATATCATTGATTCGCTGGCCGTCAAAAATAACGTCGCCACTGGTAGCATCGTCAAAACCAGCAATAATTCGCAGGATCGTGGTTTTCCCTGATCCTGAAGGGCCTAGCAGCGTGTAGAACTTACCGGCCTCAATCGTAAAGTTGATGTCGCGCAGCACAAGGTTATCATCATACTGCTTACTGACATGCCGAAATTCAATTACTTGATTGGTCACGATGTTCTCCTTTTCATCTTTTATTTCCGCGAATTTTTCACGATTACAGCAAACTCAATTATACGCCGAAAGATACTTATCTGTCGCCTTTCAGAGCAAATTAATTCGATTAGGTTTCACGTGGAACATACTGGTTTGGTAAATCATCCGCTGACTGATTATTTTAGTGTTGATTTATGTTTTTAAAAGTTTTTATTATTTTTATAACTTTTCATTCAAGATGAGTTATCCTATAAAAGCTGATTATAAATAAATAATTTTTCGGTAAGAATTTTATTTTAGGGAGAGAAGAGAATTGAAAAAATCCATTGTTATCACCTCCGCCTTAATGTCATGCTTTCTGCTGACCGCGTGCGGCAGTCAATCGTCATCCAGTAAAGAATCAAGCAGTACGGCAGCCCAAAGCAGCACCGCCAAGTCATCATCCAAAAAGTCTAGTCATTCTGACAGCCAGATTCAAAAAGCGAGTAGTAGCTCAGACAGTTCCACCACAGCTTCCAGTACTGCCAAAACAGCCAAAGTAGATGATAAAACGACCGGTGTCATGCTGGCACTCTTGGTTGAGCCTGACTGGTTCAAAGAATATATTGGCAATGATTTCTTCTGCTACAGTCCAGCCGGCGAGAATCCAATCAATGACGCGGTTGCCGACTACAGCTACCTTACCGCAAACGGCGATCCAACCAGTTTTCTTTACTACAAGGTTAACGGCAATACCGTTACCTACAAGATGTGGGAAGTCAGTGATTCAGAAAGCGTAGCGGATGGTCATTTTGAAATCAGGACCGTTTCCCTCTCAAATCTAGAAAAAGACTACTACGTCACTCAGAGTCAAAAAGATGAGGTTAACGGCTATGTCAGCCAGTTAAGAAGCGAATCCGACTATCTTAATCAGAATTAATAGTCTTCAATCAGCGCGTTAGCTTACATGGCGCGCTTTTTGAGTACGCAAAAAGCCGTGACCCAGTGAGGATCGCGACCTTTACTCTAGATATTCAGTTTGAAATGGCAGCAATTAGATGAATTGAATCCCGCCATCGATTTGAACGGCTTGACCAGTCATGTAGTCGGACTTGGTTGATGCCAGCCAGGATACATAGTTGGCCACGTCAGCAGGCGTTTCAACTCGCCCCAGCGTGATGGCGCCAGAGTACTTCTTAAGGTAGTCGCCTTTGTTGCCGCCCCATGCTTCAACCATCTTTTCATCAATGTAGTCCCACATGTCAGTGCCAACGATGCCTGGGCAGTAGGCGTTGACCGTAATGTGCTCACGACCAAGTTCCTTAGCAGCGGCCTGCGTCAAGCCACGAATGGCAAACTTGGATGCAGAGTAGGCACCCAGCATGTCAAAGGCAATGTGACCGGCGATACTGGAGGCGTTGATAATCTTGCGGATCTTGTCGCCATCGTCCTGCTTGCGGAATTGAGCAGCGGCGGCCTGCATCCCAAACAGTACTGAGTAGACGTTGACGTGGAAGATCTCATCCATGTCAGCTTCGGTTTCATCCTTGAGCAGTTTGATCTGAGCAATTCCGGCATTGTTTACGTATGTGTCCAAACGGCCGAAGTTGTCAACGGCAGCCTTAACGAAGTGTTCGTGACTTTCCTTCTTGGATGCATCGCCGGCTACAGATACGACCTTGCCTTCGTACCCTTGAGCCTTCAGTTCTTCAACGGCTTTCTTGCCGGCTTCTTCATTGCGGTTGGCGATTACGACATAATAACCGTCCTTAAGCAGCTGATCCGTAATTCCGCGGCCAATCCCACGGTCTCCACCAGTAACGACCGCAACGCGTTTTTCTTCAGTCATATCATTACCTCCATTTTTACAAACCAAATATGTAACAAGTTCATCTTATCACTAAAGAAAGCGCTTGATCAATTAATTTGTATACAAAATCACAAGCGGTAACCTTTATAAATGCCGTGTATTTCCTTGATTTTTCAACTTGCAAAACGACAAATGGGACGTTCACGGATATCATTAATGAATATTTGCACATAAATCAACCAACTCCTCCTAATGAAATGAGATATAATTTGGCTGAATTCAAATTTTATAAGTAAGAGGGCAGTGCTGGTGATTAGCAATGATGAAAAGAAAAAAATTTTCATCGGCGCTGGGCAATTACGGCGTTCATCGCTGTCATCTTTATCACTGCTATGGAGTTATGGTCGATTGTCTTTGCCATCTTTTTTATGTTTCTGGTAATTGTTCTTATTTTTTGGTTCTTTGAATGGATTACCGGCGCGGATCTTGACAGCCATAACGTTGACGAGATGAATAAAAAACGTAAAGAAGAAGGATTGCCGCCAGCCCCTTATCAAGATGAAGAGATGGACGATCATGATGATGTATCTGATACGCTATGGGACATCTATACTGCAGATCAGCTATCCCACCATCATCATGACGATTATGATGATGATTATAACGATAGATACTAAGAATTGAGATTTAAACCATCCCTTCTATGCTTCCATAAGTATGAATGACAATCCCCAAAATAACTGCAAGGTCCTGTACCCCTATATGATTTATGGCTTCATTGCGGAAATCTTCCGTGATGGGGCTGTTTTGCTTTTTTCTAGTTGCCTGTTGCTCAAGTCATAGAGCCGTCTCCCCTCCCTTATTTATTAATAAATAACAGAGATTTTTCCCATCATCTAGGGCTTTATAAAATGAATCAATTTTAAATTAAAAGATTCAAATATTCAAAAAACGTTTAAAATTTCTTATTCCAAGCAACTAATCGTATATATATTATCTAATCAAGTAAAAATATTCATTTAATATCTGTCGATTTTATTAAACTGATTATATAATTTTTAATTAAATTTTAACTATTCATTAACATTCGGAGGGGATGGGGAATTATTATGGCACAAAAAGAAAAAAGCTTTGCTTCAGACTACTCTTTGAAGCAGGTTCCAAAGTCACAACAAAAGTCCTGGATATCACTGTTTTCCATTTGGGTCGCAATTGGCGTCGATCTGGCTGCCGTTATTTTAGGCGTGCAGCTGGCAAAGGGACTGCCTCTTGATAAAGCAATCTGGGCTGTAATTATCGGGTCGTTTATTTTGGCAACGATTTGTACGATTACGGCTTCTGTCGGCGCGGCTACCAACTTGTCAACGTCAATGATTACTCGCTATGTCTTTGGCAAGAAAGGCACGCTTGCATATTCAGCAATGATTGGTCTTTCACTGTTAGGCTGGTTTGGCGTGCAAGTCGGGTTCTTTGCAGACAACGCAAGAACAGCTTTTATCAGCGCGTTTGGCATCAACTGGCCAACTTGGGTATTTTCAATTATTGCGGGTATTTTTATGGTCGGTACGACGCTTTATGGCTATCGGGCTTTTTCTAAACTAAGCGAAATCTCGGTACCGTTCCTCTTGATACTGATGCTGATTGCGCTGTTTATCGCACTGCGGACACATGGCCTGCCAAAAACTCAGACATCTGCGACTTTACCATTTGGTTCTGCAATCGCGTTGGTTATCTCTTCATTTATCGTCGGTGCGGCTACCCAACCAGATATCTCACGTTGGGCTAAGAGCCAAAAAGACTCCATTATCGGAACCTTCTTCGGGATGTTCATTGGTAACTCCTTTATGATTTTGGTATCAATCTTCATGAGTAAATCACTCGGCAGCACGGACATGATGAAAATGCTGATCATGATTGGCATGGGCATCCCAGGCATCATCGTCCTCTCCTTAACACAATGGGTTACCAACACCAGTAACCTCTACTCTGCTTCTCTAGGATTCAATGTGATCTTTACTAAAGTCAAATTTCGTACACTGGTTTTGATTCTGGGTACAATCGGTACGTTGCTCGGGGTATTCGGTATCTACAACCAGTTCGTGCCATTTCTCAATATTTTGGGTATCTTCATCGCACCGGTCCCTGGTATCTACATTGCTGAATTCTACTTCATCAAAAAAGAGTTCAATCGCATCAGTAACCGTGAAGAGCCTAAATCGATCGTGTGGCGTTCAATGGCTTCATGGGTAGTTGGCATCGTAGTCACTTATTTAACGACTGACGCGCCAACTGGATTGGGTATCATTAAGCTGACGCAGATACCACCACTGGACGGAATTCTGGTTGGTTTCTTCATGCAGCTGCTGCTGAGCTACCTTACAAAGAATAAGAAAGATGAGACATTGGAGGTTGAGAAACCATGATAGAACTAACCGAACAAGACATTGACTACATCTCAGTCGGAGCTTCTGTACTAGGATCCGGCGGTGGTGGTGATCCCAAGGTTGGCCGTTTGCTTGCCAAGAGCATGATTCAGAAGTATGGTCCCGTAAATTTGATCTCAATCGATGAGTTGCAGGACGATCAATACGTCGTTCCCGTATCTGGAATGGGAGCGCCAACCGTATCATTGGAGAAACTGCCTTCTGAGATTGAGCTGACGAACCCTCTGCAAGAACTTGAACGCGCATTTGGTAAAAAAGCTGATGTTATCATTCCAATTGAAGTCGGTGGCATCAACTCACTTTATCCAGTCGGTGCGGCGGCCAAACTGCACTTGCCAATTCTGGATGCCGATGCAATTGGCCGAGCCTTTCCTGAAGCACAGATGGAAACTTTCCACCTCCATGGCCTGGAGCCTGAACAAGTAGCCGTTGGCGATGAAAAAGGCAACGTTGCCCTGCTTAAGCCAATCAACGCCTATTGGTCAGAATACATGTCTCGCGCCCTAACCGTTCAAATGGGCGGTTCAGCATCTGTCTCTGACTACTTTTTAGCTGGCAAGGACGTCAAGGGATCTGTCGTAAACGGTACTCTTTCATTGGCTCGTGAGATTGGCGAGATTCTGATGCATCAAGAAGATTATGATGACGTCTTCAAAGCGCTATTGGATCGACTCAACGGTTTTGAGCTATACGACGGCAAAGTGACTGCTGTAACGCGCGAAACCAAGCAGGGCTTTAACTTTGGTACCGCACAAATCGAGGGGCTCAACAACTATCGAGGGAAAACGTTCAGTCTCGAATTCCAAAACGAAACACTGGTTGCCAAGGAGGGTGATGAGATCTTAGCCTCGGTTCCTGATCTAATCGTTGCCTTGGATATTGAGAGCGCCTTTCCGATTACGTCAGAGCGTCTGCAATACGGGTCACGCGTTAAGGTTGTGTCATTCCCTTGTGATCCGCAATGGCGTACTCCTATTGGCATCGAAACGGCAGGACCACGCTACTTTGGCTATGATGTCGACTATATTCCAGTAGAAGAGCTGCAGGGAAAGGAGAAATAGCTTATGGCATATCGTTTAGGCGTTGATGTTGGCGGTACGAATACCGATGCTGCAATTCTGGACGACCAGCTGAACGTTATCTACACGGTTAAGGCACACACTACCAAAGACGTACAAAGTGGTATCTTCAATGCAATCTCTAAAGTACTGGCTGAAAGTCATGTAGATAAGAGTAAGATTGGTTTTGCCATGCTTGGAACCACGAAATCCACCAATGCTATCGTTGAGCGCAAGGATCTGGACAAGGTCGCTTATCTCCGAATCGGCAAGCCGGCATCAGTTGGCATTCCCCCTTATATGGAATGGCCTGCCGATCTGAAAGCAGCCGTTAATGAAAAAGCTGCTATCATTTCCGGGGGGTATGAATATGATGGCCGTAAAATTGCCGAACTGAATCGTGATGAGGTTGATGCATTCTGTGCTAACTTAAAAGATAAAAAAACAAGCATTGCCATTGCGGGGACTTTTTCACCAGTAAATCCCGCTCAAGAACTGCAAGTCGCGCAATGGATCAAAGAGGACCTAGGCAATGACGTTAAGATTACTTTGTCGCATCAGATTGGCGGCATCGGCATGCTTGAACGAGAAAACGCGTCAATCTTAAATGCTGCTTTGATGACAATCGGCGAGCAAATCGTAAATGGATTTGAAAGTGCCTTAGCAGGACTTGGCATCAAAGCACAAACTTTTTTCAGTCAAAATGATGGAACCTTGATGACTGGTGAGTTTACTCAGAAATATCCGATCTTTACCATTGGCTGCGGGCCTACCAATAGCATTCGTGGTGCCTACCATCTCTCAGGCATTAAAAATGCACTGGTACTTGACGTTGGTGGCACTACCAGCGATATCGGTGTTTTGGTAAACAGCTTTCCACGCCAATCTTCCCTTTCAGCACAGGTTGGCGGCGTAGAAACCAACTTCCGTATGCCAGACATTCTTTCAATTGGTATTGGCGGTGGTACCGTGATCCATAGAAATGATGATGGTTTCACGGTTGGACCAGACAGTGTCGGATATGAAATCGTCACTAAGTCGAAAGTCTTTGGCGGAGATGTTGAGACCGCCTCTGACAATGCAGCCAGACTCAATCGTGCATTTCATGATCAATCGGACAAGGTTGCTGACATTTCTGAGGAATGGGCTGACAGCGTATTAGCCGCGATCAACCAGACCGTTGCCGACTCGCTTGATCAAATGAAGCTTAAAAGCGGTGATATCCCTTTGATTCTCACCGGTGGCGGTAGTTTTTTGGTTGACGACCAGATCAAGGGCATCAGCAAAGTGTACCGTCCAGACCACTATGATGCAGCCAATGCAGTGGGTGCGGCTTTGGGACAAGTCAGTGGCGACGTTAACCGAATCTACAGCTTTGAAGGCAAAGATAAAGAAGAAGTACTAAAAAAAGCCAAAAACGAGGCAGTCAGCAATGCAATCAGTGCTGGCGCGGATCCAACCAGCGTTGAAATCATTAATATCGAAATTATCCCGCTTGCCTATCTACCAGGCGGTTCTGCTCAAGTTCGCGTCAAAGCAGTGGGTAGCTTGAAGCTTGACGTCTAACTAAGACAAAGAGACGATTCTGCGATTTGGTCGCAAAACCGTCTCTTTTTGTCAATAATGGCTGATCAGTTCCTTTTAGAATCGTTTATGACCAGTCTTTTAATAAAGATTAAGGCAATTATGCTGTCCAATACCCCAGAAAACGTGAGAATGTTATAAAATATTCACTAATTAATAAGCATAAGTGCTTAGCGTGATTTGGGGAGGTTTTGCCAATGAAAAACAATCAATTTGCCATGATGAGTCTGCCTTTTGAGCAGCAATGCCATGAACTCCAGACCATTCATCTTCTAAAAGCAAGCGAGAGCAGCACGCTTACGCCTAATCAAATGTGGCAGACGCTGTTAGAAAGAATCAACTGCAGCTGCACTTCTGAACCGGCATTGAAGCGTTGGCGCCAAGACGTTTTGGCAACGCCTGAGCTGAGCCTGGATGACTGGTTGGCAAGCAATCAGCCGCTTAATAACCAGGTTTTCTATCTTGTTGGCCTGCAGCTGTTAGAATTTGAACCGGCAATTGACTTTTCAATTACTGATCCATTGGCGGCGATGGATCAGATGCAGCTTTTGCACCATCATTTTGAACAATGGACGACCGTAGACGTGATTACCGCATTCTATGATCTTTTGAACACTCATACCAAAAATGGCCAAACCCTGCTGGATGCGCTGACGGCTCAAGGCTTGCTGAGATGGACTCACGAGCTGCCAGCCAATCAAAAGCCAATCTTTTTTAATGGCAAGTCGCTCGCCGTTTTTGATCCGCACGATTTCATCTATGAGGTCGTATATGTTGAAACCGATGTCGATACCGATTTTGACGACCAAGCCGATTTGGTAAAAGTCGAGATCATGCGGCCCGCTGAATCCAATCAAGGCTTAAAAGTCCCCGCCGTCTTTACCGCCAGCCCTTACAACCAGGGAACCAATGATGAATGGGGCGTAAAACTAACGCATAACGTCAATCAAGCATTGAGCCGCAAAGAACCAGGTCAAATTGCACCTGCTGAGCCAACGTTTAATGTCCATCCGCGTCATCAGCCGATTAAGGGATCATCAAAAGCCACTGAAACCTTTAGTCAGACGCCAGCCTATACGCTAAATGACTATCTGGCTCCCCGCGGTTTTGCCTCCGTCTACTGTGCCGGCATTGGGACCAGGGATTCTGATGGCCTGCAGACATGTGGCTCGCCAGAACAGGTTGAATCAATGCAGGCCGTGGTTGAATGGCTGCACGGCGACCGAACGGCTTTTTCCGATCGTACCAGCGGCCTGGCTGTCAAGGCAGATTGGTGCAATGGCAATGTAGCCATGACAGGCCGTTCTTATCTGGGGACACTTTCAACAGCCGTTGCTACAACTGGTGTTAAAGGACTTAAAGCTATCATTAGTGAAGCCGCCATTTCCAGTTGGTATGACTATTATCGTGAAAATGGCCTGGTCAGAGCAGCCGGTGGTTTTCAAGGCGAGGATGCCGATACGCTGGCAGCTGAATGCTTTAGTCGTACCAAGCGGCCTGGCGACTATCGACGAATCGAAAAGATCAATAACCGCTACCTGGCCCAGATGAATCTGGCAATGGATCGTCAAACCGGCAACTACAATGATTTTTGGGAACGACGTAATTATCGGAAACAGATCGATCAAATCAAAGCCAGCGTTATGATGGTCCATGGGCTCAATGACGACAACGTTAAGCCAAGCAACGTCAAAGCTCTTTATGACGGTTTGAAGAAAAATGCAGCCAACAGCAAGCTGATCCTGCATCAAGGCAAGCATATCTACATTAATGCTTTTCGCTCGCTAGACTTTACCGATATGGTGAATCTCTGGCTTTCTAATAAACTTTGGGAAATCGATAACCATGCCGATGATCTGCTGCCAGCCGTATTAGTTCAAGATAATGCCACCCCTGAAACCTGGACAGCCTACCAAAACTGGGATGAAGATCACAGTGTCAAATTTTATCTCAATGTCCACCAAAAACTGAGTGAAAAAGAGCCATTGGTAACGCCAACTCGCGATTTTACCGACTATCAATGGCAGACTGAGATTTATCAAGATTGGTGTGCTCATCCCGCTCATTGGAAAGAGGCATTGTTAAGCGAGAAGAATCGTTTCAGTCTCAGCTATCAGACCGCACCACTGACTGATGATTATCTGCTGCGCGGCACGCCAACTGTAAAATTGAGAGCTGCTAGTGATCATGATCATGGCCTGCTTTCCGTGTTTCTGATCGACCAGGGATCGGCCAAGCGTCTGACCGAGAATCCTGTCTTATTAAGCCGTAATAGTCTTTCACTGGGCTATCACTGGAAATATGATGATCTGCGCGAATTCAAGCTGCAAAATGAGCCCACACCTTACAAAGTGATCTCCTATGGTCATATCAATCTGCAGAACCCCCACGATCCGGCCGTTACTGAACCGCTCTACCCAAATAAGTTCGTGGATCTCACCTTGCCGCTGCAGCCAGTTTTCCATCGACTGCTAAAGGGACATCAATTGCGGCTGGTGATCTGCGGTACCGACTATGAAATGACTCTGCGTGGCAACGAAAAAATCAATTATCAAATCATGACTGAAAATTCGGCACTGTTTTTGCCTGATTTTGAAAAATTATGATAGATTTTCTGTCAGATTTGCCAAAGCAGCAGTGTTTTTGGTTTACGTTATCTAATAAAAAACGTAAAATAGTCTTTAAACTATTAATTTAGCGTTTATATCTGAGAGAATGGGAGTTGACGATTTTGAAACAAGGTACAACGATTTTAACCCTTGATAACGGTTATCATTTATGGACCAACACGCAAGGTGAAGGTGACATTCATCTGCTTGCACTGCATGGTGGCCCTGGCGGCAATCATGAATACTGGGAAGATGCTGCCGATCAATTAAAAAAACAGGGACTTAACGTTCAAGTTCATATGTATGACCAATTAGGCTCTTTGTACTCTGATCAGCCAGACTATTCTGATCCTAGGATTGCCGACAAGTACCTGACTTACGAGTACTTCTTGGATGAGGTCGAAGAAGTGCGTCAAAAGTTAGGAATCGATAATTTCTACTTGATTGGCCAAAGTTGGGGCGGACTGCTGGTTCAAGAATATGCCGTTAAATACGGTCAACACTTGAAGGGTGCCATCATCTCCTCAATGGTTGACGAAATCGACGAATATGTTGCCCATGTCAACAAGGTTCGCGAAGACGTCCTGCCAGCTGAAGAAGTTGCCTTCATGAAGGAATGCGAAAAGAACAACGACTATGACAACGATCGCTACCAAGCCGACGTGCAGGTCCTTAACGAAAACTTTGTCGACCGCAAACAGCCATCCAAGCTCTACCACGTCAAAGACCTTGGCGGCACGGCTGTCTACAACGTCTTCCAGGGCGATAACGAGTTTGTGATTACCGGCAAGCTCAAAGATTGGCATTTCCGCGACCAATTAAAGAACATCAAGGTGCCAACCCTGCTGACGTTTGGGGAACATGAAACCATGCCTTTGGATACTGCCAAGACCATGGAAAAAGAAATTCCAAATGCTAAACTGGTTACCACGCCAAATGGGGGTCATCACCATATGATCGACAACCCTGACGTCTACTACAAGCATTTGGCTGACTTTATCCGTGAAGTCGAATCTGACACTTTTAACAAATAATCAAAGAAACTGGGAAAAAAGTCTCAAAACAAAAGAATCGCTAGGAACCACGTTGCTGAAAACGTTGATTTCTAGCGATTTTTAATATTACTATTCTCTAAAATTCATCTGAAAATATAGTTTTTTCCCAGCCTCTTTTTGACTATGGTCGTTTTTGTGCAAAATCAGTTTCCGGCTGTTTATTCGTCCTGCGTTTTTCAGGATGACTGGCCAGATACTGATTACCCCAGTTATGCATGGCTTTTAGGATTGGATCCATGCTTTGGCCCAGCTCGGTCAGACGGTACTCAACATGTGGTGGTACTTCTGGGAAAACCTGGCGCTGCACGATTCCATCAGCCGTCATCTCATGCAGGCTTTGGGTAAGCATCTTTTGGCTGATGCCGGCAACGCTATGCTGCAGCTCACTGTATCTTTCACTTGGATGCAACAGCAGTTCACGCATGATCAGAATCTTCCATTGACTGTTCAGCAGCGAAATCGTGGTTGCAACTGGGCAGCTGCCATCCTGAACTAATTTTTTCGCCAAAATAATTCCTCCTTTTCCTTTGACATCTCACTATTCTTACCGTTTAGTGCGTAGCGAACTTAAAAGTCGGTACTTACTAAAAGTAAGGTTTAGTCTTATTATAAACTACAACGATACAAGAAAACAGACTTTGGAACCAGGAGGATGAAGAATATGGAAATTACAATCTTTGGTAAAGGCAACATGGGTCAGGCAATCGGCAAGAACTTTGCTGAAGCTGGCAACAACGTTCAATACTATGGCTCAAAAGATACCGCTCAGCAACTCGGCAACATCGTAGTTATGGCCGTACCCTATCCAGCACTGGCGGCCCTTGCCAAGCAGTACCAAGCTGAACTGGCTGGTAAAATCGTTGTTGATATCACCAATCCATTGAATTTTGAAACCTGGGATGAATTAGTCGTCCCTGCTGATAGCTCAGCTGCCCAGCAATTGCAGGAGCTGCTGCCTGAAAGCAAGGTTTTAAAGGCTTTTAACACTAATTTCGCAGCTACTTTGCAGAGCGGCAAAATCGGCGAGCTGCCAACAACGGTCCTGGTTGCCGGCGATGATGAAGAAGCCAAGGCAGCTTTTAAATCGGCATTGGCATCCAGCGCGCTGCGGGTATTGAATGCTGGCAAGCTCAAGCGGGCCCGTGAAATGGAAGCAACCGGTTTTCTGCAGATGACCCTAGCTGCCAGCAAACAGATTGGCTGGGACGGCGGTTTCGGTGTTGTCGGCAATAATAAATAAAACATATTGAAAAAATGACGCTATCTAAGCTCTGCAAAAGTTTAAGATAACGTCATTTTTATATTTAGATGAATCCAACTCAAATCGGTTTTCTTCTAAAATCTTTTATGGAGTGTTTTGGGGTGCTGAGTCAGGCAGCTAGCTTAGCGGCAGATATTCAAACTGTTTGAAGATTGCGGTATTATCAGTATCTTGACCATTACCGGTTGCAAACATCCCCATAATGGTCCCTGACATGCAGCCAACTTCTTCTGGATTGATCAAACGACCATCCTGGGCATCCCCCAGTTCGTGTATTCCAGCATCATCCTTGACATAGAACTGGTAATGCTGGCCAATTGCCTTAAGCCCTAAGACAAGTTCTTCATCGCTGACCATAGTCTGATATAAAACCTTGTCATTAGAAACCGCCTTAAATCCTGGCATATGCGGATAGGTGTTCGTAGTGGTCGTTGTAAGAATCAGTCGCAATACCATTTCATCATCAAGCAGGCGTTTCTCAACTCGGTACTGATGGTTGCTTGCCTGCATGATTACAAAGCCGGCACTTTCATTTTCAAGCCGTGGAGTAAAACTAAATTTGGCTTCTGCTTGAAAATCAATTGAGGTTTGGCGCCGTCCGACAAAACTGATTCCTGTTTCCCGACTGCTGTTCTGCTCGTGATCCAAGGCCCAGTAAAGCTTAGGCGTGATCATGGCTTTATTGCAGAATAGCTTTAGACCGTCTGTTTCATTTTGGTACACGTGGCCATATGGCGTTCCCCAGGTAATAAATTCCAATGGCAAAGTCGTACCATCAAAAACTTGATTGGTCGTCAGATGCAGAGTACTCAGCGAGAACTTGTCCGTTGGAATTTGGTATTCCTTCTCAACGTGGCCAGTCTTAGGAGTGAAGAACGGCCAACCATGCTGCCATTCTACCGGACAAATAAACGTTTCTCGGCCTAGATTCTTGTAAAAGCCGTCCACGGTCCGCGAACCAAGAAAGACAGCATACCATTCATCATGCTCGCCTTGTACTAGATCCGCGTGGCCAATATTGGTCAGCTTAACGTCATTATAGCCAAGATTGCGATTCGTCAATACTGGATTGGCTGGGTTGCCATCAAACCATGAAAAAATATCTTTGCTGCGAGCTACCGTTACCGCATGATTCTGTTCCGTTCCACCCTCTGAGATCATGAGGTAATAGTAGTCGCCGATTTTATACATATGAGGCGCTTCTGGCGACCAGGCATGCCGCAGAGCTGAGTCCCAGATTGGTACCGCCTCACTGATAACCTTCATCTTTTCAATATCATACTTGCAGACATAGATCCCTGGTTCCATTTGATCGCCATTTGGCACGACATTCCCAGTTCCAACAATGTAAGCTTGATCATCATCATCAAAAAACAGCGACGCGTCAATGCCAGGAATATCATCGAGCCAAATTGGATCTGACCAGCCTTGCCGCGGATCATTCGTTTTCACGATAAAGTTGCCCTTATCTTGAAAGTTCGCATTAATGATATAAAAAGTGCCATTATGGTAGCGAATCGTTGGCGCCATCACGCCCCCAGTCATGGTATTGGCCCGAACGTGAAAGCCATTTTCTTTCGTCATTGCATAGCCGATTTGTTCCCAATCCACCAAGTTCGTGCTAAAAAAGATCGGAATCCCAGGATACATTTCAAAACTGGAACAGGCCAGATAATAGCCATCGTCTGCCTTACAAATTGATGGGTCAGGATAAAAGCCTGGAATAATAGGATTCTTTACGGTACGCATTGTTTTTCCTCCTAAACTATTGCTCATTTTCAGTCATTGCCTTGACTTTGGTCTCATTTTCACGGCCTTTTTTATTGGTCATTCGAATCATCATGAAAGGAATAATCGCCAAAGCAAAGCAGAGTGCTGGGCCAAGATTGATAACGATATTCATTCGCGTAAGCACTGCTTGAGAAAGATCGGCATGAGCCACATACCCAACAGCACCCAGAATTGCAATCCCAATCGCTCCCCCAATCGTGTTGCCAATCTGAGCCGCAAAACCAATTGAGGAACCAATTACGCCATCTGCACGGACACCGGTTCTTAACCAGCGATCATCAATGATTTCACCAACCAGGCCTTGCGATACCAGCGTAACCATGTTAAATGCCCCATAGAAGAAACCAGTTATGACAATAACCAAAGAATTCTTTGAGAAAAAGAAAATGACACAGCAGATAATTTCTAAAACACAAGACAAGACGCCAACATACTTTTTATCAAAATGATTCAGCAAATATGGAGTATAGAAATTTACCACCAGCATCCCCAGCATCATTGCCGTTGAGAAGCTGGCCATCAGCATCGGCTTATGAACGATGTAGATGAAGTAGTACAGCATCACGCCTAAGCGGCCAAAAATTCCCGTTAAAAAGAGAATCATCGCCAGAATCAGCATACCTGAGTCGCGATCTTTAATCGTTTCCCAAAATGATTTGAAAATTTCAGCAATTACGTTACGCTTTTCGTTTTGTGCTAGTGATCCACCACTGACAACTTCTTTGGATGAAAAATAGCAAATGTAGAAACATGGCACCGATAAAATTGCAAAAATCAGTGCTACCATGAAATAGCTCTTGGAAGTTGAAGAATTGCCACCACCAAAGAAAATCAGCATTGGCATCGTTACCGCACTCATAATTACGCTCGCAACATTGGAAACAATACCTTTGACAGCATTCAACGATACCCGTTCCGTATTCACAGTGGTCATTGACATTGGAATGTATGTTTCCGCACCATTAACCATCGTATATAAAATACTGCAGATCAGATAGGTTACCGTACACCAGATTGCCTTTAGCGTAGTTGAGCCGTTAATGTTTAAAAACATCAAACAGCTAAAGAGGGCCAAAAAAGGCGTGCCAAACAAAATATAAGGTCGATAGCGTCCCCATTTGGTATGCGTATTTTCAGCAATTGATCCAAAGACTGGATTCCAAAAAGCGGTCAAAATTCGCGCAACCAACATGACAGTCGAAATAATAATTGGCGTCAAGCCAACAACATCTGAGTAATAAACAGTTAAATATGAGCTAATCAGCGTCCATGACAGCTGGCTGCCTGCTTCACCCATCCCATAACCGATCTTACGCAGCATTGAATAGGAAACATCAGTCTTATTTTTAGTTAAGCTCGTGTCCATAGGTATCTTCCTCCTTTGATGTTTATTATGTTAAGATAAAAAGAATCCGCTTTCTTTATTGAGAGGTTTTATTTTTTTAGCAATAGATATCAAAACAAAAGCAAAAACTAAAATTCAAGGAGGACTTTTTATGATTATTTCGGAAAGTAATCTTCTGCACTATATCCAGTCAAACTTTACCGACAGTCTTACCTTAAATGACCTGACAGCAACGTTTTATATTTCTAAAAAACGTATTTCGGACATGATTCGAAACGCGACTGGTCGGTCATTTTCTCAATACTTAATCGACGTACGTTTAGAAGAGGCCGTCAACCTTTTGCGCAACACGGAGCTGCCAATTGCTGAAGTGGCTTTGCGATCTGGCTTTTCTTCCAACAGCGTCTTCAGTCAGATTTTTCACAAACGATACCAGATGTCCCCCAGTTCTTTTCGTCAGCATCTTGAAATCAAAAAAACCGGCAGTCTGGATGAAACAGTCCAAATTACTGGTTTTACTAATCTTAAATATCATCATAAGTGTCCGATTGGCATCGTGGTTGGCAGCATTAGCCAGTTAGCTAATTACAACTTTCAGCAGCAGCTTTTGCATACGCTTAGAAAGCTTAATACCAAACGCATCGTTATTAATGGCTTTTTTTTTCCCCGATAACGTCATTGGCAGCTCATTGCAGAGTTTTGATGATTTAACCTTTATTAAAGCCGCCTTTGATTTCATCACCAGCCATCAGCTAGAACCGATTATTCAACTGTCCATCAAGCCGCGCTATATTAAGAGCAACAATCAAACCGTGGTCATCAACGAAATTCCTCAAATATCCTCTGACGATTTTGTCCATCGTCGGTTGGTCCAGCTGCTGACCTTTATTAAGAATCTGTACCCCACCTCTACTATCAGCAAATGGCGATTTTTATTTTGGTACGACCCAGTTGATACTAACTCGCCTAAACAATTCTCACTGTTTTATCAAAAGGTTTACCAATTGATCAAGCAGATTCTACCAAAAGTAAACGTCGGCGCTGGCAGTTTTGTCGTTCCACATGATCTGAATAATTTTCACATCTTTTGTCAAAAATATTTGCCAAAACTCCCTTTAGATTTTATTACGTGCGATTTTATTCCTGACTTTTCCAACAGCAGGATTGGCAGTTTTAAAGAATCGTTTTCCTCATTTGCACAGATAGTCCAAGAATGTAATGTATTAGTTCAGCAGACTAGGAGTGCCAGTGGTCAAAAACACCTTCCTTTTTTAATCTCATCTTTTTCACTAAGCGCATCTGACCGCAATATTTTTAATGATTCATTGGAAAAAGGCGCGCTGCTACTTCAATTTCTGCTCCAAACCACGCTATATTGTGATGAGCTTTATATCTATGCCTTTTCTGATTATTCGTCGGCATTTATTGACACCCACGGACCAATGTGGGGTGGCAATGCCATCGTTTCTCGTGATGGCTTTTTTAAACCTAGCTGCTTTGCTCTTTATTTTCAGCAATTCGCTTCTACATCAATTATCGCTTCTGGATCGCATTACGTTGCCTACCAAATTGAAAAAGATCATTATTGTATTCTCTTTTTTAATCCTACCGATCTTGTAACTAAATATTTCAACCAAGCTGAATCGCTGGTCTCATCTTTTAATCTTCAAAACCTGTATCAATCAGCCAACATTTTAAAACTGCAGGTTACCATTGAATCTTCTCAAACTATGACGGCAACCTCCTACTACGTTGATGAGCATCACGGAAATCCACTATCATTGCTGAATGATTTAGTCGTTCACAATATCATGAGCAATGAAGACGCGGCTTGGATCAATGCAGTCAACCATCCACAAAGAAAACGCGAATTACTGACAAACAATAGTGGCATGTTGGAATTCAAATTTACCGCACAGCCTCACTCATTCGGTTTGATTGAAATCAAGCCTTTTACTGAGCTCTAGCCTAATGCTTAGCTGCAATACGCATGATTTTGGCTAATGGCTTCATTTCAGTTTTGCGGTACAATTGAAACGTTGAACGTTGAGGGTATGATCGTACACAGGAGGATTTTATGATTAAGAACTATATTTTCGACATTGATGGCACCTTGATCAATACGATTGACATGTACATGCCGGCAATGATCGAAATCTTGGAGAAGCACGGCTACCATACTGATCCGGCCGATGTTGAGCAAAAAAAGCATGATCTGTTTGGTATTACCGGGATGGATGCCTTAAAAATTGCTGGCGTAGCCGATGACAAATTGCGTCGCCAAATGCAACAGGAATGGTTTAAGATGGCTTATCAACGAGAGGATCGTATCCAGGTTTTTGATGGCATTCCAGAAACTTTGCTAAAATTGTCGCAAAGTCCCGACATTCAAATCGCAATTGCCACTTCCAAACTGCGTGATGAGTACGATCATCATTTTGCCAATCTATTTGCCTTTGCCAAGCTGTTTGACATTGTCATCACCTCCAATGATACCGATCGCCATAAACCTGACCCAGAGCCGGTTTTGGCAGCATTAGATCAAATGCATGCCGCACCTGAAACTGCCGTCTATGTTGGTGATACGATAAATGATGAAAAGGCCGCACACGCCGCTGGGGTTAAATTTGCCGCAGCACTATATGGCGCCGCTACCCCTGAAAAGATCATGGACGGTGACTTTTTGCTTCACCAGCCTACTGATTTGTTGAACATCTAATCATAACTGCACTGTTTTCGGTACATGCCAAAACAGTGCTTTTTTATACCAAAATAGGCAGCCAGTTCCTGTATCAACTTACAAAGACTGGCTGCCTATTGATTTTAGCGATATATTTTCAATTTAATTTAACGATGATCAGTTCATTCCGAGCCGTGTCTTAACCATCTTTTCCACTTCATCAGCTGTGTAGCAAAGGTTGATGGCATCATTGGCCCACTTGGCACATTCCTTGGTATCCAGATCCTTCATCATGCTCCGCGTCCGCAGAATCGAGCTGGCACTCATAGAATACTCGTCCAGTCCCATGCCCAGCAATAATGGCATAGCCAGCTGATCACCAGCCATTTCGCCACACATGGCCACCTTGGTATTGTTGGCATGAGCGGCGTCAATCACGTGCTTGATCAGCCGCAAAAAGGCTGGGT
>ERZ791920.300-NODE-300-length-55509-cov-28.151369_pt1 | contig 55509 bp, 44 predicted proteins | sample MGYA00510136_ERZ791920 | MGnify/ENA primary metagenome ERZ791920 (study PRJEB30046, sample SAMN00792066) | human gut metagenome | study: EMG produced TPA metagenomics assembly of the A metagenome-wide association study of gut microbiota in type 2...
CTTTGCGCTTGGTGCGGATGCGGTTGTCGAACCTCGGTGCGCGGTAGCGCGTTTTGCGGTTGCGGCGCGACTGCCGTAACGCGCGACGAGCAGAGAGCAGATCGGTGATGTCCTGCCGCAGTTCGACTTCGGATGCATAAAGTTCAGCCTTTTCCGTGGATGCGGAAAGGCCGACATGTTTGTACCCGGTATCAACGCCCAGACTCACCGGCTGTTTGGTCTCACCCGTTGCAATCGTCAGCTGAATAGTGAAAGGCGTGCGCCTTACCACAATAGCTTTCTCCTCTTTAAGCAGAAGGCGCGCTTTTGCCGGTGAACAGGGCATCAGCGGTTTTCCGCGTTTGTTTAGGACAAATACTCTCAAGTTTTATCTCCTCGGTCTTTCGACCGGTTGTGATCCTTCGCCAATGTTGGAAGGGGTTTCAAGCCGACAGCACCGCTCCTACCTCTCAGAGCTTTTAACCATCGGCCGCAGAGCGCGGGACTAGGATCTGCATCCCGCGGTGCCTATAGGTTCCCGACCAACGTAGTCCGCCAAACGACGGCCTGAGGCTAGTCAACTAGAGGCTTTTTCAAGCCTCGGCCTTTAGGCCGAGGTAGTTGACTTTCTGTACTGCTAACGGAAGAAGCACGCTTTGAAGGACCAGCGAGACACTCCCTCCTGTGCCCACAGCAAACTGATAAGTTCCTGCTTTAATCTTTTTAGGGATAAAGAGAAGATCCTCTGAACCGAGTTCAGCACCTTCAAGTTTTGCTCCGCAAATTTCGGCAGTAGCTAAAACACCGCAAAGATGCTGTCTGCGCAGACCGGATTGGTTGCGATCCTTTCGAATGGAGTGCATTTCGAATGGTTTTCCGAGAATGGCAGAAAGCGCTAAAGCGGAATGAAGAATCTGGCCGCCCCCGTGGCCGATGCTTCCGTCGATTTTTAAAGTTTCCATTTTGTTTTTTCCTTTTTACTATCTGCCATTCTTACTGCAAGAGCCGTGCCAAGTTTTCTATATTTCGATAAATCAAATAATTATCGATAAAGAGAAAATCAAACGTAATTCTAGCCTTATTAAAAACTATAATTTCATATAACTTCATATAAAAATTTATAGTCCAATGAAAAAGAAAATTGTCGTATTAGGCTTTCTGGGAACGAATCTAGATCAAGGCGGAAAGGCTCGCTGGGGACGTTGGCGTCCGACGATTTCTTTAGGTCAACAGGACGACCTTCTTGTAGATAGGTTCGAATTGTTTTATGAAAAGAACTTTCTGGACCTAGCTCAGCTGGTTCAGAAAGACTTTCAGCAAGTCTCGCCCGAAACCGAATTCAATCTCCGCGAAGTTGTTCTAAAGGATCCCTGGGATTTTCAGACAGTCTACAGCGGGATCTTCGACAATTTAAAGGACTATAAATTTGATACGGACAATGAAGAGTATTTGGTTCACATCACGACAGGTACTCATGTCATTCAGATCTGTCTCTTCCTTCTGACAGAATCACGCCATATTCCGGGAAAACTTCTCCAAACACACATGCAGAAATCTCGGAATCCGAACGGAACCTATACGATCATCGATCTTGATCTTTCCAAGTGTGACAAGATTGCCGAACGATTCCATCAGGAGCAGAAAGACGGTATTCGCTTTTTGAAGTCAGGGATTGAAACTCGGAATGCCAAATTCAATGAGATGATTCGTGAATTGGCAACGGTCAGCGTCAAATCTAAGGCACCTATTCTCCTTACCGGCAAAACCGGCGTCGGCAAAACCAAGATGGCTCGTCTCGTTTACGAGTGGAAGAAGCAAAAACGCATGGTTAGCGGCAATTTTGTAGAACTCAACTGCGCCACTTTAAGAGGCGACGCCTGTATGTCTGCACTCTTCGGCCATGTCAAAGGTGCATTTACCGGCGCCGTTGAAAATCGTAAGGGCCTGCTCAAAGCCGCTGACGGTGGCCTTCTCTTCCTCGATGAAATCGGTGAGCTCGGACTGGATGAACAGGCGATGCTGCTTCGAGCCCTGGAAGAAAAGCGGTTTTTCCCGTTGGGTTCCGACAGCGAGGTCACGAGCGACTTCCAGCTGATTTGCGGTACCAACAAAAATCTTTCCCTGATGGTTAAAGAGAAAAAGTTCCGTGAAGACCTTCTCGCCCGTATTCAGCTTTGGTCATTCAACATTCCTTCGCTGAAAGACAGACACGAGGACATTGAACCGAACCTGGATTATGAACTTCAGCAGGTTTCATTAACTACCGGAATTCTGTTTAGTTTTAACAAGGAAGCTAGAGAAAAATTTCTTTCTTTATCCAATTCCTCTGAAGCCTTATGGAAGTCGAACTTCCGGGACTTGTCCGGTGCGGTCACGAGAATGTCTACGCTTTCGGAAGGCGGGCGAATTACCGAAAGTGATGTCGAATCCGAATGGAATCGACTGCTCAGGCAGTGGTACCCGGAAGGACAAACAGAAAGTGAGAAACCTTCTCTGCCGCCGGTTCTTTCCGAGGAGCAATGGAAAGAACTCGATCTCTTTGACCGTTGCCAGTTAGAAAAAGTCATCGAAGTTTGTCAATCCTCCAAGAATCTCGCTGATGCCAGCCGTAAACTTTTCGCTCACTCACTTTCAGAAAAGAAGTCAACGAATAACTCAGATCGACTGAGAAAGTACTTAGCTAAATTCGGTTTGAGCTGGACTGATTTACATAAGGATTGATTTACCGAGTTAGGAGAGGACAAAGACTTATCGACTTAGATCCTAAACCACGGAAAATTTACTCAATCTGGCTTTCCTCCGGCTCAGATTCGTTTCTTCAAGTCCATACTTGAAAAATCGCAATGAAAGAACGACCTGCCATTGGTTCGTTCAAGGGAGTCAATGAAATGCCAGTACTCGCTGCCGTCGCCGTACCTCATCCGCCGCTTATTATTCCTGAAGTCGGCAGAGGCGAAGAAAAAAGAATTCAGCACACCATCAATGCCTACCAACAGGCTATGCGGTTTTTAGCCCGCTTTAAACCGGACACTGTGGTTCTGACGACTCCGCACACCGTGATGTATGCGGATTATTTTCATATTTCTCCGGGCAAGAGCGCCTGCGGCGATTTATCTCGCTTTAATGCTCCTCAAGCAAAAGTCGAAATTCCCTACGACGAAGATTTCGTTCATCAGCTTGAAAGCTACTGCCAGGAACATCATATGCACGCAGGCACTTTAGGCGAACGCGATCCTTCTTTGGACCATGCCACCGTGGTTCCGCTTCTCTTCTTAGAAGATTATCTGAATGATTTTGAGTTGGTCAGAGTCGGTCTGTCCGGCCTTTCAATTGCCGATCACTATCGTTTAGGCGAAGCGATTTCTGCTGTTGCCGATAAAACCGGCAAGCGTGTCGTGATGATTGCAAGCGGTGACTTGTCTCATAAACTCACCGCCGAAGGTCCCTACGGATTCTCGCCGGAAGGCCCTAAGTTCGATAAAGAACTGATGGAATGTTTTGAAGACGCCGACTTCCTGCGCATGATGACCATCAAGCCGGAAATCTGCGAATCGGCTGCCGAATGCGGCCATCGTTCTTTTGTCATTATGGCCGGTGCCTTTGACCGCAGAAACGTTGACGCTCACGTTCTGTCTTATGAAGGTCCGTTCGGTGTTGGTTACGGCGTTGCCACCTTTGAAGGCGAAGGTCCTGATCCGGATCGCGATTTCTTGGACAAGCTCGAAGCTATTGAGGATAAGGAATATCACGAGAGACTCGACAAAGAAGATCCGTATGTAAAACTGGCTCGTTCGAGCGTTGAAACTTTTGTGAAGACCGGCCAATACGCTCCTCTTCCGAATAATCTTCCGGCCGACATGATGGATAAAAGAGCCGGTGTGTTTGTATCTCTGCACGAACACGGACGTCTGAGAGGATGCATCGGCACAACAGAACCGACTCAAGCCAATATCGCGCTCGAAATCATCGCCAACGGTGTTTCTGCCTGCTCTCGAGACCCGCGCTTCCCGCCTGTCCAGCCTGAAGAGCTGAAATATCTTGTTTACAAGGTTGATGTCCTGGAACCGGCTGAAAAGATCTCGTCTGAAGACGAACTCGATCCAAAAGTTTACGGCGTCATCGTTGAAAAAGGAAGCCGCCGCGGCTTGCTCCTGCCGGATCTCGAAGGCGTGGACTCGGTTGCTCAGCAAGTCAGTATTGCCAAACAAAAGGCCGGTATTGCTGAAAACGAATCCGTTCAGCTTTATCGCTTCAAAGTCGTAAGACATTCATGATATGAACCGCGAACAAGTTCTTTGTGACGTTTGTCCTAAGTTCTGTAAGCTGAGAGAGGGTCAGATCGGCTTCTGCCGAGCAAGATCCAATATCGGCGGGAAGATTGTTCCTATCAATTACGGGCAGGCAACTTCCCTAGCCTTGGATCCGATCGAAAAGAAGCCGCTGATGCGTTTCTGCCCCGGAACTTATATCCTTTCTTACGGCAGCTACGGCTGCAACCTGCGTTGCCCGTACTGCCAGAATGCGTCGATTTCGATGGCGGGACCCGACAACTGCCCTCACCGCGTGATTACGCCTGAAGGCCTGACGGATCTTGCCGTTGACTTGAGCAAGCAGGAACCCGGAAATATAGGCGTTGCATTTACTTATAACGAACCGACGGTGTGTTTTGAATTTATCCGGGACACATCGAAACTTCTCCATGAAGCCGGACTGAAATCCGTGGTTGTAACCAACGGAGGCCTCGTTAGGACGTATGCCGATGAACTTTTGCCGCACGTCGATGCTTTGAATATCGATTTGAAAGGATTTTCAAACGAGTTTTATCGGTACGTTAAGGGCGAATTCGACACCGTTAAGGAATTTATCAAAGCGGCCGTTGAACACAAATGTCATGTTGAGCTGACAACGCTGGTGATTCCGACTAAGAACGATGATCCGGAAGAAATGGAACGCGAGGTTGAATGGATCGCCTCCATCTCGCCTGAGATCCCGCTGCATTTGAGTCGGTTTTTCCCGCGATATAAGGCCGATGATCTGCCGCCTACTCCTGCTGAAACCATCTATCGGCTGAAGGATATTGCTGAGAAGAAGCTGAAATACGTATACACCGGAAATCTCTAACAGCTGTCGGGGGTTTTTGTTCAAGCCGTCCAAAGAAGCATTAGCAATACTTGTCCAGAGATAATTCTCAAGAACATGGCTAACGGATACACAGTTGAATAAGAAATTAGAGCTATACCTTTGTCCGACAAACTGGAAGCAAATCCTAACAGGGAGGTATTGGTTGAACATCCGGCTAAAAGACCCGCAATCGAATGGAAATTCATGTGGTAGCGGGTTCTTGCCAAAATACCGACCGTTGCCAACGGAATGATGGTGATCGGCAGGCCCAAAGCGACGTAAAAGAAGCCGCTTCCATTGAGAAACGAATTGAAGAAAGGCTCCCCGGCCGCCAACCCTACGCTGGCGAGGAAAAATGCCTGTCCCCACTCTCTAAGCATGAGATTGGCGGAATGAGTCGTGTAAGTGACTAAATGGAACCTCGGTCCGAAGTAACCGAGAAGAATGGCAGCGATCAGAGGGCCGCCCGCTAAACCCAACTGAATCGTGACCGGCATATAGGGAAAAGCAATCGGAAAGGCTCCGATAATCACACCGAAAGCCAAACCGGCAAAAATTGCTACCACGTTGGGTTTTTCCAGCTGCTTTTCTCTGTTCCCCATCAATGCGGCTAATCTTGCAATTGCATTTTTAGGGCCCACGCAGCTCAGCGTGTCTCCTAATTGGAGGCGAAGCGTGTTGTAAGGGAAGAACGTAACACCGGCTCTCGTTACTCGAGTGATGTTGACGCCGTCAAATCTTGATAGATGGAGATCCTCAATCATGACTCCGTTCATCTTACTGTCAGTCACTCTGATTCGTTCGTTACGTATGGGCGAATGAGCGGTTGCAAGGTCAATGGATGGATCTTCTTCTCCGCAAAACGCACAAACTGCAGTCTTATGTTCTGCGTTGGAAACTATACGAAGCCGATCACCCAAATAAATATAACTGTCGGCGGTAGGACTGGTTATTGTGCCGTCATGCATGACTCTTGAACAAATGAAGGGGCGGCCGATAATTTCTCGAATTTCTCTCAGCGTGATACCTTGAAGCGCTTTATTAGTCGTTTTGACGTGGTAATAGATCGGCGCTCTATTCTTGACCTGCTGAGCTTCCTCCCAGTATTTATCCTCCTGAGCTAAATTAATACAAAATAACTTCTTTAGCCCAAGAATAACCCCTATCACAGAAAGAATCGCAAAGGGATAAGCGCAGGCATACCCGACAGTAATATCCTGCTTGGAGCCTAATGACTGAAGAGCCTCTTGTGTTGCACCTAGACCGGGCGTGCTGGTGACTGCCCCAAACATAATGCCCAGGATTTCAGGAAGGGAAATGCTGTTGGAAAATAGGAAATACAGTGAAATAGTGATTAAAAGGCTTAATCCGACAGCGAGCATCATCAAGCCGGTCAGCTCGAACCCGCTGCTTTTGAAAGTCGCAAAGAAAGACGGACCAACCTGCAGGCCGATAAAGAAGACAAAAAGGACGAGGCCGAAATTTCTAAAAAACGCCATCATTGCCGGATCAACTTTGACACCGGCGTAACCCACGATTAAACCCACAAACAAAACACAAGTTGCGCCGAGTGACAGTCCGAAGATTTTTTTGCGTCCAAGACCAATGCCAAAAGAAATGATGACACTGTAGACAAGGAACCCGTGTGCGAAGGATGAAGTATCAAAGATGAGTGACAGCAGCCAATTCATGACGGTTGATTTTTATGGAATTTGAGGTTCCCAAAATCATAAAAAACTTAATCTTTAAAAACAGAATCTAAGGTTAGGTTTTCCCTTATCTCGTTCTTCGGAATTGATTTGAATCAGCCACAAAATAGTCTTTCTTACCGTTGAAACTTTGTTGTCCTTATTGCCGGGTTACCTCGATTTCGATGGCGGTGAGGACCGCCGCCTCTCCGTTTGACTGCCTACTTCCTCGGCACACAAGCTACACAGCAGCCAAATCAGATATATTTTGAGAAGAATTTTGAGAGACAGAATCTATGCACATTCTTCCCCCTCATCCTCTCTTAATTTACTTTGTGTTTTTTTAAACAATCTCTTTTCGATGATTGAAATCAAAATATAAACATATAACTTATTGAATTTATTATAACTATTCTTTAAATTGATACTATTAATATATATCAATAAATTTGATACTAAATTGATAGATAAGGTTTGTTTTGATTATTCCAAAGAGTAACTTTTTGCAGAACGGTAGAAAAAGGTAAGACAATGACCTGATTGATAGTATTAATATATATCAACTAAATTGATAGAATGTTGATAGATAAATTTTCAATTTGGGTTAAAAAGCCATGGAACAAACAATCCCTCCTGCTGAGAGTTCAATCGTAGAGTTCAAGAGAGAATGGACAGAAACCGCAAGAGAAACATTCTGCGCCTTTTTAAACTCTCATGGCGGACGGGTTTACTTCGGCGTGAGTGACGATTCAAGTATTGTCGGGATTGACAAACCTGATGAAATATCTAGAACTGTTCATTCGATTTTTAAATTTGCGATTCATCCTTCTGCCGAAAGTTATGTTCAGACTGAAACTTTAAAAATTAAAGATAAAAACGTAGTTATGGTGACAGTCCTTGAAGGGTCAGAACCACCCTATTACGTTACTATCAAAGATAACAATAAAAAAGGACGGGTTTGTTATATACGTCAGGGTTCAAGTTCTTATGAGGCTAATGACAAAGAAATCAGAAGTTTGTATCGGAAGGGCAACCCAATACCGTACGAGCAGAGAGCCTCTGCCAATCAAAATCTGACCTTCCTTACTCTGGCTGAATATTTCAAAAAATCCAATGTGCAATTCAATGAAGGAAAATATCAGACTCTTGGTTTGAAAGACTTGAACGGTTTCTTCACCAATGTCGGGCTTTGGCTTTCTGACCAATGCACAGCCGAGACTCGCGTCGGCTTCTTCTTAGGCAACACAAAAGCCTCTGAAAGCGACGGCATCTTTACATTTTCCGGCTGCATCATCGAGCAATTCTGCAAAATCCGAGACTTGCTAAGGAACCGATTCGGCTTCAAGAACAAAATAGAACCTTACACGCTTAGCTCAGAAGGTTATAGAAACGAAATTGCAGATTATCCGGAGCTGGCCATCCGAGAAGCTTTGATTAACCTTTTTGCTCACAGAGATTATTCCTTCGAAAACGCACAGGCTACTGTCACTTCTTTTTCTAATCGACTGGAATTTCTCTCATTCGGCGGACTCCCTCAGGGAGTAACAAAAGAAATGATGCTTCTTGGAATCTCTATCCCAAGAAACAAAACGTTAGCAGATATCCTCATGCGGCTTTCTGCCATGGAACGGTACGGCATCGGTATTCCGACAATTTTTGCGAGCTATGAGAACTTCTCAGTCAAACCTGCCCTGGTTTGTGCTCACGAATACATCAAGCTTGATCTGCCAAGATTGCAGCAGATTCCTTCCGATCTCACCGAAAGAGAGAGAGCGATCGTTTCCTATTTGAAACAAAACGGTGCCTCTTCAAGAAAGCAGCTACAGGACTTCGTTAAGGTTTCCTACGGAACGGTAATTAACACGTTAAGGTCTTTGGAGGCGAAAAAGATCGTTGTGAAGCAAGGAGCCGGAAGAGACACTAAATACGCATTAACTATTAGTTTGAGATAACTTGTTCGATATTGATATTTATTAATATATGTCAATATTTTTGATAGATAATTGATAGAAAGGTAGCTATTCTCCTTCACTTCATTTTTTCTGACTTCATGGAAGCCTTGTGTATTCTGTTTTCCTAACAGCCAAACTTCAGACTGGCCTTAAAAACGTTAACCACTTAACTAAATCGACAGTAATCACTTCCTTCCCTTTGAAAGTGTTTCCCATTGAACACTTCATTTTTTCTGCTTTTGTTAACCTGCAATCATCTCAAGGAATCTACAAGGAGCATCAAAAATGAGTTCACCCGCAATCAAGTTATTGACTGCCTCCGTCGTCCTTTGCTTCGGCTGCGCTTCTTTTGCCGCCAATCAAACGATCAATACGGACTTAGTCGTTGTCGGCGCCGGTTCTGCCGGCCTCTCTGCTGCCGTTCAAGGCGCAGAACTCGGCAAAAAAGTCGTTCTTCTTGAAAAAAATCCGTACGTCGGCGGCAACTCCCAGCACGCCGAAGGCTTGTTTGCCGTAGATTCCGAATGGAACCGCTTACGCAGCGATCCTTTGACACGCCAGCAGGCTTATGAAGCCTTTATTAAAAAACAGAACCATTTAGTCGATCCCTACAAGAACAAGGATTTCGTCGAAGGTTCCGGTGAAAACATCTCCTGGCTCGCCTCTCACGGAATTGAATTTGAAGTCCGCCGCGAAACACCGGACAAAGACAACACCTGGCACATCATCAAGAACTACAAAGGCACCAACCACGGCGCCGGCCTGATCAAAGGCATGAAAGATGCCGCCGATAAATTAGGCGTCACAACGATGGTTTCTACGCCTGCAACCGACCTCATTACCAAGGACGGTAAAGTCGTCGGCGTTGTTGCCAAAGATGCCAAAGGCAATACTTATACCATCAACAGCAAAGCCGTAATCTTGGCTTCCGGAAGCTTCGGTGACGATCCGCAGAAGGTTAAAGAATGGGGGCATCGAGATCCTGAAGGCTGGAAGAGTTCCGTGCCTATCAACAAGACCGGTGACGGAATTGTGATGGCCACTAAGATCGGTGCAGAAAGAGGCCCGGTCAGCTTCATCGGCCACCTTGGTACAGAAGGTAAAGGCATTAAGTTCCTCAGCAACCTTTATGCCGTTTCTTGGCAGCCCTTCAACCTCTGGGTCAACTCCGACGGCCAGAGATTCACAGACGAATCTACCAGCAACGCTTTCAGCGAAGCCGCCAACGGCATTTATGCTCAACACGACCATTATGGCTGGGCCATCTTCGATACCAATACAATCGACTACTGCATGACCAAGGGTATTGATTCGGGCATCGGCGTTTTGGTACCGGTCGGCACACAGCTCAAGAACCTCCAGCAGGACATCAAAGATGCATTAGCAGTAGACAGCGACGGTTTCAAAGAAGCCGACAGCGTTGCTGAACTGGCTAAGAAGATCAACGTTCCTGCTAAGAACCTTGAAGCAACGCTCGCTGAATACAACAAGACCTGCGAACTTCAGCACGACCCGATGTTCCTGAAAGATCGCCGCTATCTGAAACCGATCAACGGCAAAAAGTACTACGCTCTGAAGCTCAAGTCCTACTTCTTCAGCGCATACGGCGGCTTGGTTACCAACAGACAGCATCAGGTTTTGAATACCCATCACAAGCCGATTCCCGGTCTCTACGCTGCAGGCTTGGAAGTCTCCAACATGGTCGGGCCAACCTACCCTGACTTCTTCTCCGGCCATGCTTTCGGATTTGCGTCTTATTCCGGCCGTCATGCTGCAATCAATGCCGCTGAAACGATGAAATAAGTTCTTAATTCTCCTTTTGAATAAGTCATTGTCTGCCCCGGGTTTCTCTATGAAATCCGGGCTTTTTTGTCTTACAACAATCTATGAAGCTATTTTCCATCCTGTTTTCCGTCCAATAGAAGCGATCGAATAGATCAAAGCTATAGAAAACCAGAGCTTCTTTGCCTATATTTGGTTACAACCATTGACATTTAACCTCCTCTGACAAACAATTGTTAGTACAAACCATGGAGGAGTTATATGTCAGGTTATCCTTTCCTCACCTTGACCGGTACCGCTAGAGAACGCGGTTATCAATACGGAAGTCAAGTCCCGGAACTCATCAAAAAGAATATTGCTTTCTATCGAACCATGTTCGAAGGATTCGGCGTACCTTGGGAAACCGCCGGGAAAATCTCTAAAAAATTTGAACCGTTTATTCGAGATTACTATCCGGAAGCTTTAGAAGAGATTGCAGGCGTCGCTGAAGGAGCCAACCTCTCTTACGAAGATATTCTGACTATCAACTGCAGAAGCGAGATTTTGTTTGCGAAACCCGACGGCTGCACGACCTTCGGAATCTTGCCGGAACAATCCTGCGACGGCCATACTTATCTCGGTCAAACTTGGGACTGGCTCAAACCGGCTCGCGACACGACGGTCATTTTGGAAGTTCATGTTGAAGGACAGCCGAAGATTTTGATTGCAGTTGAAGCCGGCATTATCGGCGGCAAAGGCTTGAACTCCGAAGGTATTGGTGTCTGCCTTAACGCTTTAAGTACTGGCAAAGGCGGATTGGGCGTTCCGCTTCACATCCTTTATCGGGCTATCCTTGCCCAAACAAATATCAGTAATGCTTTAGAAGCAGTGACTCAGCCTCAGCGCGCAGGCTGCGGCAACTTTGCCATCGGCTCTGCTCAGGGCTTCCTGATGTGCGTTGAATACACACCGGAAAACTTTGACGTTTTAATGCCGATTGATAAACCGATGTGCCACACCAACCATTACTTGTCCCCGCTCTTTAGACCTCAGGACACGTTCAAACGTGATTTGACGGAGACGTTTATCCGCTTGAATCGTCTCGAGAGACTGGCGTATGGCGTCAAGCACCCCTTCACTCAAAAGGATATGTGGCAAATCTTATCTGACCACGCTAACTATCCGGATTCGATTTGCAGTCATCAGGACCCAAAAGACCCGATCACCAGAAGATTCTGTACGATCTACACCTTAGTCATGGACTTAAACGAAAGAACCTTCTGCATTACTGAAGGCGAACCCTGCGATCAAAAGATTTCTCGTTATGTATTGAAGTAGAAAAGACTAATTAAGAACTATTCCGTTCTAGAATCTTTTGCAGATGCCGTTTGAGATAATCAAGCGGCATTTTTACAAACTCCAACTGAAAGTTAGGTCATGTCTGAAGAACGTTTAAAAGCCCTCAAGTCAAGGCTGCAAAACTTGGAAACAAGACTGCTATCTGAAGACGATCCCTCTTCGAGAGCTGCTCTCATGCATGACTTTAAAAAGGTTCTTGAACAGCTCTTAATCACCGAAATTCTCCAACTACGACCCTCGGAATTAGCAAATAAGTTGGCAGATGTTCTGAAAACATTCACTTTTTCTTCACCACAACTTGAAGTAAAAGACGGAAGGATTGTTGAAGGTAAAACCGAAATCTCAGCCATGTTCATAGGTGATCCTAGACGAATTGACTACTGGACTTCGGCCCCTCCTCCCCCTCCGACCATCGAGGAGCTTAAAGAATCCGGAAAATGGGAGGAAATTCCCGAAGATCAAAGAAGGTTAATGCTCGAGGGAAAGAGAATAGCAATTCGAGATGCTGAGAAGAGAAAAGCTATCATTGTAAGAATTCTTCACTCAACCGAAGAAGATTGAATTTTTTGACCATTTCCTAAAATTGTTCTAGGTCGTGTCTTTTCATTTCACTGGACAAAAATTTAGCCTCCGAAGATTTCTCCTCAGAGGCTTTTGTTCAGTTAGCTTTGAAAGCTTCTACTAGAACTGGTGGTTGATACCGACAAAGATCTGCTGAACGTTCTTGCCTAGGTAATCTGTGCCGTAACCGGAGAACAGCTTGCTAGCATCAAAGTTGAAATGCAAGGAGCTGTCAGGGCCGGCTTCAATCGCGTAACCTGCGTTGCTGTCATTGAAGACCGCTTCGACACCGGCATAGAGGCGAGTGCGTTTGGAGAGCGGATATGCGTACTTCGTTCCAAGAGACCAAGCATTGGCATCGTCTCTCGTCTGATTCTTCATATAAGAAGCAGAAACCATCCATTTGCCGCCCCAAACCGGTGTGGAGGTTCCCAACTGAGCCATCCAGAACTCGTTTTGAACAGCTTCGTTGCTAGCGAATTTCTTTGTGAACTGGAAGACCGGTTTTGTTACGCCGAAGTCATAACTCACTGCAAAGTTCAAATACTGGTTATGAGAAGAATCTTTTGTTGGAACTTGTGCTCCGTCTACGACTGCACCCATCGCGACGTTGCGGTACAAATAGCTGCCCATGATGGAGAAGTTGCCGTTGTCATACTTGGCAGCGTAGTTGTAAATATTGCCGAGCTTGTTGGAGTCTTGCGTTCCGGAAGCGTTCTGGTGTTCGCCGAGCGCAACATAGAAGAAGTTAGTCAGACCGAAAGATGTCGGAAGAACATACTGGATGGAGTTATCGGCACGAACCAAGCCGCCATCCCAGCCGGTTACAGCTGCTGGTCCCGGGAAGAAATACGGGGAGTCAGAAGAACCTAAGCTCAGTTCTGTCGGGTCATACATAGCAAATACCAGGAAATGCGGTGTGTACTGACGGCCGAAAGACAACTGACCGTATTTACCGCGGATACCGACGTTTGCTTCACGGCTGAATGCTTTGCCTTCATTTCCGAAAGTCTTGCTGCCGTTATCAGCTAAGAAAGCCTGGTCTAAATTGAAGAATACCTGTGTGCCGCCGCCCAAGTCTTCGGTTCCTTTCAAACCGATGTGGGAGGCTGTCAAACCGCCGGACTGCAGACCGGTTCTCCATTCGCCGCCGGCATTGTTCACGCCGACATACATATCAACGGCACCGAAAATATCAACTTGAGCTGCTTGTGCTGCGGTACCTAAAAAGGCTGCACAAATGAGCGCGGGAAGAGTCTTTTTCATGGTTTTCTCCTTGAGGGATTGGGATATGCCTCCATCATAAAAAAGACCATCACGCCAACTTGTTAAGAGCTTAACGAAAACCGCGATTACCACCGCACAATGTTAAGTGCTTAACACTTTCCAAATCACACAAAATCTAATATGACCTTATGGCAACAGACCTCAATCATCCCAAGGAGGCAGCATGAATACTCTCAAACAACTTCCGGAATTGACGGCGTTAGTCGAAGCCGGGAAAAATCCCTTCAATCAAGTTCTTATGGATTACGTGGACCAAGGTGGAAAGACCGTCGGATTCATGTATCAGGATACGCCTGAAGAAATCATCACGGCGGCTGGCGCAGCTCCCATATACCTTCGCGGTACAGCTTCCGAAGGCACGGAAATGGCAGAAGCATTCTTCCGACAGCTGACCTGCAATTACACGAAACACACTTATAACGAAATCCTGGACGGTAAGTGGGATTTCTTGGACGGCGCTGTCTTATATAACCTCTGCGACCACTCCAGACGAATCTACGACAACTGGAAGACGATCCCCGGCAATCCGGCTTATCATTTCATGTATGTTCCGAAGAAACGCAGTGAGCTCTCCAAAGACTTCTATCGTGAAGAAATCAATAAATTGATCAAAGCTACCGAAGAACACTTCGGCGTCGAAATCACGAAAGATAAATTGGCTGAAGCCATCAAACTTCATAATGAAACACGCCGTCTGCAGCAGGAAATCTACGAAATGCAGAAAGGCGAAGAAGTTTATCTGACGGGTTTGGAACTTCTGATGGTTATGCTCGCCGGGGTCTCTCTTCCCCGTCCTGAATACAACAAGATGATGAAGGATCTGATTGCTGCATTGAAAGCCAACGGCCCCAGAATCAAACCTAAAGTCCGTCTGCTCTATACCGGCGGTCATGCGGATAATCCGGAATTTTTCGATCTTCTCCAGCAAAACGACGCTCACGTCGTTTCTGACAACACCGGATTCGGTACCCGCGCAGCCGACGTTTTAATCCGTGAAGACGGTGATCCGCTCGAAGCCATCATCGATTACTACTTTGAAGAAAAGCCGGCTGCCACCCGCCAGATGGGCACACAGGTCGAACGTATGGAACGCCTGCTTGACCTCGTCAAACAATACAAGGCCGACGGCGTGGTCGCCTCCAGACTTTACATGTGCGACCTTTGGGCATTCGAACATTTCCTGATGCGCAAGCGCCTGCATGAAAACAATGTTCCTTTCCTCGAACTCGAGGTAGATTACACGCCGGAAGGCCAAGGCCAGATCAAGACTCGCGTTCAGGCCTTTGTTGAAAGCCTCGCCGACCGTCAAACCGCTTAATAAGAAGGAAAAGAATCATGGCTGAATATGTTACTGGTCTTGAAAGAACTCAAGAATATATCGATCGTCTGCAAGGTGTACTGCAGTTCTTTGAAACCCTTCCTCAGGAAAAACGCAATCCCGTTCAAGAAGCCGTCGTCGGTTTGATGCTCGATCATTCCAAGAAGGTCTTAGATGCCGCTAAGAATCATAAGCCTTTGATGTGCACTTGGTACGGCAACTGCCAGGAAATCCTGGCAGCGATGGGCGTCGTTTATTACAACCCGGTTTTTGATCTGATGTTCCATTTGGGTCTCACCGATTATGCGGACGCCAAGGAATGCGATCGCTTTAACCTTGACGACAAAATGTGCTCGCTCGTCCGTTATGCCGTTTACTCCATGGTCAACCGCCTGCATCCCCGTCCTGACTGCTTCGTTGCGATGGCCGAACCCTGCGACGGCCAGCTGATGCTGCATCAGGCTTTTGCCGAATGCGATTACCTCAAGGGCGTCCCGGTTTACACCATCGACCCGAGCTACGGGCATACCGACAAAGACTTTGAGTATGTTGCTAAACAGCTCAAAGAAATGATCGCTTTTATTGAAAAGAATACCGGCGCAAAGTACGACGTCAACAAACTGCGTGAAATCGTAGATGAAACGAATAAACAGTACGAAATTTGGGCAGAAGTTAATGAACTGATGCGCGCATCCCCGGCTCCAATGCCCTCCTTTGCGGTCGGTGACGCCTTCTGGGCTCTAACTCAGCATCTGCCCTGCGGGGATCCTCGTGCTACAGCCTTGATGGGTGCAGTTCGTGACTTTGCCAAAGCCAACGTAGAAAAAGGCGTAGGGCCCGTCATGAATGAACAAATCCGCGTCTTCTGGCCTGATCTCAATCCGCTATGGGGTGAAAAACTCGGTCAGTGGCTCGCTGAAGAATGGAATGCCGTCGTTGTCAGTTCCTTCCAGCAAATGACACCTTACGAAAAGATCGATACCTCCACAGAAGAAAGCATGCTCTTCGGCTTAGCTCGCAGAGCTATTGCCGAAGTTCCGATGATTCGTCAGGGCCGCGGCTGGGTCGATGTCGTTGTCGAAGACCTTCGTAATGAAATTCAGAACAACTCGATTGACGCGGTTCTGTTCTCCGGTCATCAGGGCCATAAAGACCAGTCCGGTATCAACCAGTTCATGAAGAAGGCCTGCCGCGATATGAACGTTCCTCTGCTCTCGCTGACAACGAGCCTCTTTGACGAGCGCTATACGCCGCTGGACAAAGTTAAGAGCGATATCTCCAACTTCTTCAGCGCCAACGGCTTCAAGAGAAACGTCCATTAAAATTCGAACATTTTGGAGTGAAAACACATGATTTTTGTCGGATGCGATTTAGGTTCTACGACCGGAAAAATTGTTGTATTAGATGAGAACCTCAGCGTTCTCGGCTCCTCCATTGTTCGCTCTTCCCACGGTCCGATTAAAACTTTTGAAAAGGCCGTGGAGAAGACCGCGGAATCCATGGGTATCTCTGCCGAAGAACTGTTGACTAAATTTAAGAATGAAGGCCGTGTCGTCACTACCGGTTACGGCCGCAGCAATCTTCCCGGTTACACGGATGAAGTCTCTGAAATTTCCTGCCACGCCAAAGGCGCCAGTCATCTTTGCCCTTCTGTCCGCACGATCATTGATATCGGCGGTCAGGACTGTAAAGTTATCTCTGTTGGGCCACAAGGGAAAGTTCTGGACTTCCAGATGAATGACAAGTGCTCTGCGGGCACGGGACGTTTTTTTGAAGTTATGTCCCGTGTACTCGACATTGATCTGACACATTTAGCCGAAGAAGCCCTGAAATCCAAAAAGCCCTGCTCGATTTCTAAACAGTGCAGCGTCTTTGCCGAGTCGGAAGTCATTTCGCTCGTCAATAACAGCGTTCCGCTGCCGGATATTGCCGCAGGCATCCATGAATCTATCGCCAGACGTATTCATGGAATGGCCTTTAAGGTGGGTGTGGAAGAAGATGTTGCGCTGACTGGCGGCTGCTCAAGCAACAAGGCGCTCAGAAAAGCTTTGGAAAAACGTCTTCATTTGCCCCTAGCTGAACTCACCATGGATCCTCAGCTGATGGGCGCTCTTGGCGCAGCACTTTTTGCTAAGGAACATTACGAAGAAGAGAAAGCTCAGGCTTCTTAAAGAGTTAAACGGGGATTCATTATGACCGACTTTAAGACAACTTTATTAGAACTCGCAGAGCCATCCGATAAGACATATGCTTCGGAGGATCTGAAAGCATTGGAAGCGAAATCCAACTTCGTCTTAAAGTCGGATGCTGTTGAAGACCTCGGAGGCCCTGAAGGTTCAGCGGTCTTTCTGGAGTATTCCGCCTCCTCAAACCAACCCTCCTTTGCCGGAATGCTCTGCGAAGATGCATCATCGAACTCTTTAGGGCTTTTTCTTTATTTTTACGGTCCAAAACTTAACGATGAACTTTTTTATCTGGTTCTGCAGAATTTTCGTTCCATGCTTCGTCTTCCCGGCGTCATGGTCAAAGGTGCAGGTAAAGATCTTTGGATCCGAATCGGTAAAAAAGCTCAGGCGCAAGGCATCGGCTTAAAGGAACTTGCTGCGGTTCTTTCCGCACGCATTCAAGAAGAATTTCCTGAAATTGAATCGGTTCAAGCCTGCTTCCTTCGCGGGCAAGGACCGATTTACAAACAGCTGGACCAGGTCTCGGAAGTTTTTTATCAGAATTCTGAAAAATTAAAAGCAAAAGTCTGGGAAGACCGCGGTTTTAACTTTAAAGACTGCCATGTCCTGGGACACTGCGGCAAATGTGCTGATAAGAAGCTTTGTGCCAACGTCCGCAGAATCGGACGATTAAGCGAAGCACATCGTATCAATCAATAAGGGGAATAAGAAATGAATAATCATCGAGTGATTGCCGTTTGCGGCAAAGGCGGCGTGGGAAAGACCGCTTTTACAACGCTTTTGACGAAAGTCATGATCGAAGATCCGCAGGCCGGTAAATTGCTGTTGGTCGATGCCGACCCCGCTTTAGGTCTTCACTATGCGCTCGGCCGCAAAGAAATCAAGACGATCGGTACGGTGCGTGACGAAATCTTGAGAGTCGCCGAAGAAGGCGATCGTCAGGCTCAGGAAGAACTCGCAGACAAAGTTGACTATCTGACGGCCAGAGTCTTGGACGAAGGCAAAGATTTTTCTTTCCTGGCCATGGGCCATATGGAATCCAAAGGCTGTTTCTGCTCGGTTAATGATTTGTTACAGCAGGCCATCAGTTACTTAACGGATGAATTCAACACTGTCCTTATTGACGGAGAAGCCGGTATTGAACAAATCAACCGCCAAGTTGTTGAAAAGATTGACACACTGATTGTTTTGACGGACTCTTCCTTCCGCGGCATGAAGACGATTTCTCATATCAAAGAAATGAGAGACGAAGGGTTGCTCCCCTTCTGCAAGAAAATCGGCGTGGTCTTCAACCGCACACGCAATGACGTCACTAAGTTAGAAGCGTTTGCCAAAGATTTGGGACTTGAGATTTTTGGGGCGGTTCCGATGGACGAAGAAGTGGAAGCTTACGATAGCGAAGGCAAATCGCTCTTAGAACTTCCGGAAAACAATCCGGCGCTTGAAGCTGTTCGGCAGGTTTACAAAAAACTTTAATTGATTGATTCAAAAGCAGCAATTTGGCCTCCTTCCGGAGGCCGTTGTCATGTGGGGATTACTTCATTTTGGCGATATCTTCAGCTGCGGTATCAGCTGCGAGTTTGCCTAAGATCACACCGATCGAGACTCCCTGGCCGTACTGAGAAGCTGCTTCGCCGCTTACGTAAAGTCCGGGAATGACTTTACCGGTTTCGGTGACAGCACGAGCCTTCAGATCAATCTTGACGCCGCCATAGGTTGTCTGGCTTGCCGGACTGATCTTGGCGCCATAGTACGGAGCCTTGTCGATACGGCTGAAGCGGGAATCTTTGCGACCGAATTCGTGGTCGACACCGTCATCCATGCCTTTCTGATAGGCAGCAACGGTCTTAGAAAGGTTCTCTGCATTGATATCGAGTTTCTTAGCCAATGCATCTAATGTCGGAGCTTCAACGAAGTAACCGGCTTCCTTGTATTTCTTCATCAGAGCGGCACGATCCACGGAAGCCTGATCGAAGATCAAGTAAGCATGTCCGTCCTTCTGATCCTTAATGGCTTTGCCCAAGATCGGTGTTAAAGCCAATTCATTCACAAAGCGATTGCCGTCTTCATTCACTAAAATCGCGCCGTTGTAGCGAACGTTCGTCAAAGAGACAGCACCGTTACCGGTTTGGTAGGCAACGGTCTGAGGTCCGGACCGATCCATTTGACCCAGCGCTGCACCTACCTTAGTCGCCATCGCTAATGCATCGCCTGTGGCGCCGCGGCTGGCAGTTGACGGGTAACCTGCCCACATCGGCGTGTATTTAGCGACAAGTTCAGGATTTGAAGCAAAACCGCCGGTAGCCAGAATCACGCCTTTGGCAAGAATGACATACTTACCGTTGTCGTGGCTGACGCGAACACCGGCAACTCGACCGTCTTTAACGTAAAGATCTTCAGCCTTTGTGGATGTGCGAGGTTCGATTCCAAGTTTGTCGAGCTGCTTCTTCATGACAGGAACGAGCATGGCGCCAAGTGCTCCGCCGTCTTTCGGCGTATGCTGAGAGCCGTTAATTACGCGGCCGAGATCAGCACCCATGTCTACCAACCAATCGGTTGTCGGACCGGAAAGGTCAGCGAGGTTGCGCAGAGAGGCGTCATCCGGACCTTTGCCTTTAAGTTTGAGGTAGTAGTCGTCAGCGGTGTACGGTTTCTTCAAGGCCATCTGGATCTTGCTGCCGCCGGCATTAAATGCTGTGGAAGACAAAGCTGTGGTGCCGCCGATCATCGGAAGCTTTTCGATCAGTATAACGTTTAGACCTTTACGTTTGGCTTCGATGGCCGCGGCCATACCGCTGCCGCCCGCACCGACTACGACTACGTCGGTATTGGCATCTTTCAATACAGCGGCTTGATCCTTCTTCTGAGCTATAGCTTTAAGGTCGGCTTTAGAACCGCCGGCTTTCTTCAAAGCTTCTCCGACAGCCGTCAGAATAGCGTTGCTGCTGTTGGTGGCGCCGGCGACTTTATCAATGTCCAAAGACTGACGGTCAACGATTTTTGTGGGAAGCAGCTTAATAGCGGTCTCTCCGATCATCGGCGTTTCGGAGTTCTTCAAGACACGGATTTTAGTGATCGCACCATTTTCGATGGTGGTTTCGACAACGACAGGACCGTTATTGCCCTTTCCTTCTGCGACATACGTTCCGGATGTCAGCGCGGCTTGAGCTAAACCGCAGGAAACCAAGCCCATGGCTAGCAATACAGCTTTAATTCTCATTTTTTCTCCTTTGATCTGAAGTGGTTGGGGCGTTTAATGCCGCTCGTTTGATAGAGAAATAGTAAAGCTGTGTGTTACACACAGGTCAAGGAAGTCAGATAATTAATCAGAGATTCGGACGCGAATCAGAATAGAAAACAGCGGTCCATCCGGTGTTTCTTCAATTGCCAGCAGACGACCGGACGAGCTGTGGGTAAAACTCATATTTAAGCTTAGGACCTTATCCAACAGAGGCTTGAGATCTTTAGGGCCGAGATTGAGGATATCGTACGTTTTAAGGTAGATGATCAGGAATCGGCCCTCCGGAATTGTTTCAACCGGCGGTGTGGACTGAAGATGAAATTCCTCTAAATACTTGTGCACGATGCCGAGACCCAACTCAACCGAATACGGGCCTCCAAAGTTCGGATCGTTCAATTCTTCTTTTGGAATTTTGACCGAAAAATGGACGAACGGAAACAACTTCGACCATTGCTGGACGATCGCAAGCTGATCCGTATGAGGTTTTTTCAAACCGTAGGTATAGACGCTGTGAATCGGATCACGGCGAACATCTTTGACGACACCTTCCATTGTGCACATTTCGGCTTGAGCAAGGAAAGTTTCTACTTCGGTGAGTCTTTTTTGAAGTTTTTGGAGTTTTTCGATTTCGGCAGAAAGCTGCTGACTGCGCTCAGCCAACAAGTTTCTTTGATCCTGGACGGAACCGGACTGAAAGTCCTGAGCCTGAGGCAGAGAAAGACCGAGACTGCGGTTCACTCGAATATTTGCCAGATACAACAGATCTTGTTCGTCGTAATATTTGTAGTTATTTCCGGAATTCACGACGGGTTTCAAAATACCCATATGCGTGTAATGCCGAATCACTTCAGGAGATAAACCCAACAGATCAGCTAATTTCTTGACGGTCAGCATGGTTCAAGTCTTGAACTTAATCTCAAAACGAAGAAATAGTTATAACTCAATTAGATAGCAATATTTGAGTTAAGCGCTGGGAGCCCACCAATCTTTCAGATTCGTGAAGATCGAACCATGGAAGAGCGTTATGTTGCCGTCTTTTTTCATCCAGCCTTTTCCCATCCAGTCACTTAATGTCAGAGAAACAGAGGTGCGGCTTGCAGAAATAATTGAGGCAATTAACGTCGCTGTCAGCCGAACCGGCATGGGGTTCCAGCCGGCATAGTTCGGCTTGTAGTAAGACTTGATCAAAGAATGGAGGAAAGCGCGAAGCCTGTTGTCAATATCCAAGGTGAAGCAGGCAAGGAGCGCCTCAATGTGGCTTTCCTGCTTAAATGTAATGTTTTGGGCAACCTTTTCGTAGACATTAATGTCTTTTCTAATCTCTTTGTGCCAGACATCGTAAGGCAGGACCAACCCTGTACTGTTTTTGATTGTGTAAGCACTGACGTTGGCCATGGTCCCGGTCAGTCCGTCTATGTCCCCCATGGTTCTATTCGGGAGAATGAGACTTAATACGTGCTCTTTGTCCTGAGTATCCCAAAACCGATAAAGGCACAAACCCGTCAGCAGAAGAGTAATTTCTCCATCAGGTGCTCCGTGTTTAAGCTCCTCTCCTTTCTTGAAAGTACGTTTTCTACCCAAGCGATTGAAGATTTCGACAACCTCTGCCGGAGCTTCGGGATGGAACCATTGTTCACCAAATAATATCTGTCTCATTTTCGTCTTTTTTCTTTTTATAGATTTAACTATAACCCCGTGTATGAACTGGAGATATAAGCGATTTTCCTAAATATCCGCCGTAATCGCAGTTTAGGATAGGCTCGAAATTCAAACACCCCACTTAAAAAGATGCCGACCAACACCTCAGTGAGTTATATGAAACCTTCTGCGCCACTCTAGCTCAGTCTGGGAGAACGGCAAACAACCCGTTTTCCTTCTCTTTTAACATGAATAAGGGACTCTCTCCTTGGGTCTGTTGGAAGGATAGAAAACTATATGCCAAATAATTTGCCTCGATTAGAAAAGGCTATTAAGCGAATCATTTGGGAACAGAAGCATAAAGCGCCCAATGAATCTCAAAATTACGTTCAGTGGTTGCATAAAATAGATGTATTCTTTACTTGTCTGACGGCGATCGCTTCTGTCGGCTCCCTGCTTGGGATCGCATTCTATTACGGTCTTAATAATTCAACGAACGAAGCGTCCGGCTTCTTGGTTGGGCTCCACGCAGCTTTATTCTTATTTGCGGTAAATATTTTTCTAGGAATCTGTTTTGCTTTTAATCGATTCGTTCTTCATGCCGGCATCCTAAAGTGGATCGTAAATCTCTTAATCCTTATTAGCGCTGCGGCCTATTTCTTTCCAGCGGCTTCAAACTGGTTCGGATGCATTAGCTCCAAGGAGTTTCTCTTTTTTTCCTTGGCCTCTTATTCGTTGGTCTTTCTCAGCGCGAAAGCCCTTGATCTGGCCAATAGCTATCGCATGAATCCTTCTCTGATTCTTGCCTCTAGTTTTATCGTTGTGATTCTCATCGGGACATTCCTTCTCATGCTCCCGAAAAGTACTAAGGAACCCATAGATCTTATCGACGCTTTTTTTATATCTACCAGTGCTGTCTGTGTCACCGGTCTGTCGCCGATCGACATCTCGCAAATATTTACGAATTTCGGCCTTCTCGTTCTCTCGGTCCTAATTCAGATTGGCGGCTTAGGATTAATCGCGTTTACCAGTGTTTTTGCTATTTTTTATGCAGGCTCTACCTCTGTCTACAACCAGCTGCTCATCCGAGACATGATTTACTCCAAATCCATGGATGCCCTTTTGCCTACTCTCCTCTATATTCTCGGCTTTACATTAAGTATTGAAACGATTGGGGCATTTTTAATTTATGTAACTGTCCCCTCCTCCCTATTTACAACGCTATCGGATAAATTAATTTTTTCTGCCTTCCATTCAATGTCTGCCTTTTGTAATGCGGGGTTTTCAAACTTAAAAGACGGGCTAAGTAATGAAGTTCTTCTTAAAGGGAACCAATTTTTCTACTTGGTTATCTGTGCGTTGATGTTTTTAGGATCCATCGGTTTTCCTATTCTCATTAATCTAAAAGATAAATTATTTTGGAAATTAAAAAAGCAGCTTTTCCCTTCTACAGGAGAACAGACAAATTTCATTCGCTTTGATTTAAATACGAAGCTAGTTTTAATTACCTCTTCCATCCTGGTCGCGGCAGGAACGGTGCTTTTCCTAATTTTCGAGTATGACGGGACACTCAAAGACATGAGTTTCTTCACAAAAATTGTCCAGTCATTGTTTAATGCTATTCTTCCTAGAACTACGGGTTTTGCTTCCGTCAATCCTGCGGATTTCCAGCCTTCCACAATTCTTCTCGTCTGCCTTTTGATGTGGATCGGCGGATCCTCCCAATCCATGGCCGGAGGTGTAAAAGTCAACACGGTAGCAGTTCTATTCTTAAACCTTAAAAGCATTATCACAGGCAGCGATCAAACCGGAGCTTTTCATAGAGCTATTTCCGAAAAGGCTGTTCTGCGCGCATACGCCGTAGCATTCATCGCCACCGTTTGTGTATTTGTATTTTCTTTTATCCTGATTCTCCTTGAACCCGGACAGCCGATCAGAAGCATCATTTTTGAAGTTATGTCGGCTCTATTTACTGTTGGTTCATCCCTCGGATTAACACCGGTACTTTCAGGAGAGTCGAAGTTTGTTCTTTGTATTGCAATGTTTTTAGGGCGTGTCGGACTACTTTCTATCCTTATAGGATTATTAGGCCACCGCGGAGCAAAGGGCTGTTCTTTCCCAAACGAACACATCATCATTAATTAACTGTGAAATCCATATGAAATATCTTGTTATCGGTTTAGGCACGTACGGACGTGAGCTGGCTATCAATTTATCTTTACAAGGCAATGAAGTTATCGGTGTAGATCATCGATCGGAAAACATTGAGGCAGTGAAAGAACAACTCATGACCGTTTACGAACTTGACGCCAAGGATGAGAATTCTTTGAAGCTGCTTCCTCTTAAAAACATGGACATTGTTATCGTTGCTATCGGAGAGGATTTCGGCGCAAGTTTAAAAACGGTTGCCCTCTTGAAAAAGAACGGTGTCAAGCACATTTATGCCAGAGCCATCGACAACCTTCACCAGTCTATTCTCGAAGCATTTAATCTTGAACGCATCTTGACGCCGGAAAAAAGAGCTGCAAACGATTTAACGCTGGAACTCAGTCTGAACACCCAGTGCAGTACTTTTAACATCACAAAAGACTTCATGGTGTTGAAATTTACAGCGCCGGAAAAATTCGTCGGACACAGCTATCGGAGCATTAATTTCTCTCGGTTTGGCTTAGTCCTTATTTCTGCTGTTAGAAAAGTTACCGAAAATAATTTACTAGGACTTTCTTCTTCAAGAGAGGAAATCTTAGATTTGGAGCGCAAATCGATGGAAGAAAAAATCGCCTCCCGTGACGAAATCATCGTAATGGGGACAAGAAAAAATATCACAGACTTTCTTTCTTCGGTTCAAACAAACTGAGAAAACGGCGGGTTCACGATTTTTTTTCGAAAACGGAACAGGGGGCGGCAGCGAGAGTGTTCAGTATTTAACGAGCCAATTTTTGGAATTAGCGTAACTTTAGGAACATAAAGCGTTAATCCTAAGGAGACATTCGTTATGTATGCAAAACTCACTCTTTCGGCCGCTTTTGTTGCACTTGCCTTTAGTCACAACGCATTAGCGGCCGACCATAACCTTTCTGCCGATATATTAGTTGTCGGAGCAGGCTCGGCTGGCTTAACGGCAGCCGTTCAAGCTGCAGAAAAAGGCAAGAAAGTTATCCTTTTAGAGAAAAATCTCGGTGTCGGAGGCAGCTCGCAGTTTGCTGAAGGATTGTTTGCAGTCGGCTCAGAATGGAATCGTCTGAGAAGCGATCCTCTTACCAAAGAAGAAGCTTTCAAAACCTTAATGGAAAAACACGGCTATGTGATTGATGCCGCTAAAACCAAAGATTATGTCGAAGGCAGCGCTGAAAACATCTCCTGGCTCGCCGGTCACGGCATCAAATTTGAAGTTGTGCGCATGACGCCGTGGGAGGCCGCAATCTGGCACGTCATCAGTGATTACAAAGGCACAAATCACGGCGCAGGCTTAATCAAAGGGCTCAAAGATGCTGCCGACAAGGCCGGCGTAGAAACCAAGCTAGGAACACCTGCCACTGAACTAATCCTGAATAAGGAAGGCGCAGTCGTCGGTGCGAAAGCTGCAGATAAGAAAGGCAATACCTACACCATCAGCGCAAAAGCCGTCATTCTTGCGACCGGCGGTTTCGGCGACAATCCGCAGAAAGTCAAAAACTGGGCTCATCGCGATCCTGAAGGCTGGAAGAGCTCTGTACCTATCGGGAAAACCGGTGACGGCATTGCCATGGCAACGAAAGCCGGTGCAGCCATGGGCAACGTTTCCTTTGTTCAGCACCTCGGCACGGAGGGCAAAGGCATTAAGTTCCTGGGAAACCTCTATGCCACATCCTGGCAGCCTTCAGCTCTTTGGGTAAATTGTGACGGCAACCGTTTCAGCAACGAAGATGTCGCCTTCTCCTTTGCTCAGGCTGCCAATGCGATCTATGCTCAGCCTCATCACTACGGCTGGTCAATTTTTGACGACAGCCAGGTCCAATACATGATGAAAAAAGGCGTGGACTCCGGCATCGGCGTATTGGTACCGGTCGGTCAGAAACTGCCGAATCTGCAGAAAGAGATTGATGAGGCAGTCGCTGTTAAGAGCGATGGATTTAAGGCCGCTTATTCCGTTGCTCAGCTTGCCGAAGAACTCGGAGTTCCGGAGGCTAACCTTCAGAAAGCTGTGGACCAATACAACAAGGCTTGTGAGGTTGGTCATGACAGTGAGTATTACAAAGAAAAGACCTATCTTCGTCCGCTGAACACCAAGAAACTTTATGCCATCAAGCTGAAAGCCTACTTCTTCAGCTCCTACGGCGGTCTGAACACCAACCGCAAACATCAAGTTCTGGATAAGAACAATAAACCGATCAAAGGGCTTTACGCCACAGGTCTTGAAGTGTCTGATATGGTCGGACCGACTTATTCCACTTGGTCTTTGGGACATGCCTTCGGATTTGCTTCTTACTCCGGCAGACACGCTGCCTTAAATGCGATAGACGAAATGAAGTAACCCGAAAAATTTAAGCGCCGAAATTGGCGCCCAAAATCGAAAAGGTCCGAGGCAAAAAATCCGAACCTTTTCTCCACCCGTTAATGAAAGTTATTTAGTGACAGCCGCATCCACAGCTTCCGCCGTGTTCTTCATGACCATGACCGCTGCATCCGCAGCCACCCTCGTGTTCTTCATGACCGTGGCCGCCGCATCCGCAGCCGCCAGCATGTTCTTCATGATGATGGCCTCCACAGCCGCAGCCACAACCGCCGGTACCTTCAGGCTGAAGGGTTCCTGCAATCAGAGCCTCAATGACTTCGTCAGGGTTGCCAGTGACGCCGGGAAGTACATCAATACCGCTCTGAGCCAAAGAAACCAAAGCGCCTTGACCAATGCCACCGCAAATAACAGCCTGTACACCTTGAGCGGCTAAGAATTCAGCCAGCGCTTCATGACCGGAAGCTTCGCTGTCAATCACAACACTTTCAACAACGCCCTGGGGCTGTACGTCAAAAATCTTGAACTGAGGAGCTTTGCCAAAATGCTGGCAAACAACGCCGTCTTCGTAAGGGATGGCAATACGCATTTTTAATTCTCCAAAAAAAATTGTTCGGGAATTGTATCAAGGTTATCCATTTAGATTAAGTGGTGGCAACCCGATGAAAATTCAAGAACGGAAAATGCAAAAAAGTTTGTCTACGCCGAAAATGGTGCTTAGCAAAGAGTCGTTACTTCTAAATAGAACAATAATTCATAGAATTACGGCTCGCAAAATTGATCATTAAATCATGTCCCTCATCGAAAAGCTTTTCAAAGTCAAAGAGCGCGGCTCATCGACTAAGACAGAATTCTTAGGCGCCGTCTCGGCTTATCTCGCAGTTTGTTATCTTTTCATCGTTGTCCCCGGCATGCTTGCCGACGCAGGAATGCCAATTGGAGACGCCACGGTGGCAACCATTTGGGCTGCTGTCCTCGGCACCTTGATGATTGCTTTCATCGCCAACTACCCGGTTGTTGTGGCACCGGGCCTCGGCATCTCTGCTTACTTTGCGTACTACGTCTGCGGAGCAATGGGACTCTCCTGGCAAGCTGCGTGCGCTGCCGTCGTGATTTCCGGTTTTGTCTTCTTTATCCTGACCGTCACACGGGTGCGCCAAGCCATTATTAAAGCGATCCCGCTGGACCTAAAACTGGCTATCGTCGCCGGTATCGGAGCTTTCATTACCATCATCGGTCTTAAAAACGCCGGCATCGTCGTTGCAACACCTTCTACGATGATCGGACTCGGCAATATGATGCAGCCTCAGGCTTATTTGACGATTCTCGGTGTTGTGCTCGCCGGCTGGATGATGGCCAAAGGCATTCGCTTAGCAATGCTGATTACGATTCTGATCGTTGCGGCCTTAGGTATTGTTACCGGCGTCACGCCGACAGACGGAATTCACAATCTTTTCTCAGGCAGCTTCAAGCTCCTCCCGACGGAAACGATTTTCCAAGTGGATTTCAAACAGATGCTGACCGTCGGTATTGTGGGCGTACTCTTCTCCATCACAATGGTGGACTTGTTTGACAATATGTCGACCCTGATCGGCTTGTCTTACCGTGCCGGCTTCATGGATAAGCAAGGCAATATTCCCGGCCTCGACCGTGCTCTGATTTCCGACTCTATCGCCACCATGGGCGCCGGTCTTATCGGTACTCCGACTTCTACCGCCATCCTTGAAAGCGCTGTGGGCATTGAAGCCGGTGCAAGAACCGGCCTCTGCGCTCTGTTCCTTGCAGGTTTCTTCGCATTAACCTTGTTTGTTGCTCCTCTGCTGACTCTAGTTCCGGCCTTTGCTACTGCCTGCGTTCTGATCATCGTGGGTTACATGATGCTTCAAGGCACGGCTTCGCGAATTAATTTCTCGGATATCACAACAGGTCTTCCCTGCTTCTTAACCATCTTTATGATGCCGTTTACCTTCAATATCGCCACCGGTTTGGCTTTCGGCGTCATCAGCTTCGTGCTCTTAAAGTTCTTAGCCGGTAAGAAAGAAGAAATTACGCTGACCATGGCAGTTTTGGCAGTGGTTTTTGTGGGAATTTTGATTTCTCACTAAGACGCGGAAACTAACCGTTTCGAACAAAAGTTTTCAACAGATCGGACAGGAATGCCTTATCCTTGTCCGATCTGTTTTTATATGATTCCAAAAATTAAAGATGTACAGCATGCAGGAAACAAAAGCTGAATTGACTCTCGACCACTTCGGTAGTGATCCAATCACCCGTGTTGAAAACGCCCTTGCCGGTTTAAGAGAAGGCAAAGGCGTCGTCGTTCTTGACGACGAAAGCCGCGAAAACGAAGCCGACTTAATCTACTCTTCCGATCATCTGACAGAAAAGCAAATGGCTCTAATGATCCGTGAATGCTCCGGCATCGTCTGCGTCTGCCTTCGTGACGAAGACTGCAAACGCTTAGAACTTCCTCAGATGGTTGCTTCTAACTCCAACACTCAGGGTACTGCTTTTACGGTATCCATTGAAGCTGCTCACGGCTGCACTACCGGCGTCAGCGCTAAAGATCGCGTCACTACGATCAAAGCAGCAGCCAACCCGAATGGCAAACCTGAAGACCTCCTTCGTCCCGGCCACGTTTATCCGCTTCGTGCTCGCTCCGGCGGCGTGTTAGAGCGCAGAGGCCACACTGAAACAACCGTCGATTTGATGAGAATTGCCGGTCTGAATCCTTGCGGTGTTCTTTGCGAATTGATGAACGAAGACGGTACGATGGCTCGTCTGCCTGAGGCATTGGCTTTCGCAAAGAAACACGACCTTCCGATCATTACGGTTGAAGATCTGGTTAAATATCGTCAGGAAAAGAACGTCTAATCATTAAGTTAGCCAACCGAAGAAGTTTCTTCGGCGGTAAATCGCATGATTTTTGGAGGCTTCCTATATGGAATCGGAGGCCTTTTGTATTTCCGGCTGCTGCACCTCTCACGTGTCTCAGCCTTCTTTGTAATACTTCAGCCTGAAGATGGTTGCACCTAAAGACGCGGCCACAATGATCAGAATGCCTAAGAAAGTGAACGTATCTGGAACTTCGTCAAAGAACAGATAGCCAAATATTACTGCGAAGATCACGGCACTGAACTGCAGAGAAGCGCACAGAAGCGTTTTGCCTTTCTTCCAGCCGATGTTTTGTGTCCATTGGCCGAGTGCCGTGAAGACACCCATGAGCAGAACTGGAACCGAGAATACGTGTTCTGCCCGCAGTCCTGTTGAAAACATCAAAGTAGCCGCCCCACCGGATAAGGTACACGCCAAGGCAAACCAAAAAAGCGTCCTAATTGGCGGTTCTCCTTTCAGGCCCAGCAGTCTCAAGGAAATACTTGAACCCGAACTCAATGCTCCGGATAAAAGACCGAGGCCAACATAAAGAGCGTTTTGATCAGCAACATCAGGTCTGAGCACAAGCAAGACGCCCGCAAATCCGATTAGCAAAAAGACAAACAGCACCCAAGGAATTTTTTTGCCTTTGAACAGGTACCAGCCGAACACCCAAAGTCCTAGAAACAATGGCCCCGTGTATTGGAGCGTCTGAGCCGTAGAAAGAAGAATATGCCGAGCAACCAAAATATTGATGCTCAAAGCTCCGACTCCGCACAAAGCACGAGAGAGCTGAAGTGCCGGTTCATGCGTCTTAAGCGTAGTTTTTGTGGCTGCGACAAGACAGATCGCCACTGTCAAGACAACGATGGATCGCAAAAGGAAGATTTCGTAGAAGGCCATCGACACCGGCATCGCTTTGATAGAGACGTAGGCGCTGCTGATAAAAAATGTCGATAAAACGATCCAAAAAGATCCCATAGCTGTATTTCTGTATCTTCATCCCAGAGATAAAGAAATATACCGTGGACCACAACGTTTTCTTAATTTTTGAACAAAACAAAACCGGCGTCTGCTGAATATCTCAGCCGTCACGCCGGTTCTAAACCTCTAAGGAAAGGTTACTTCTTCAATGTCAGCAATTCACCGGAGAACTGACCGAGCCATCCGTCACCGAATGCATCGTGTGCATAGTGACGGAATTCGTTGCCTGCCTGCTGAAGTTCGAGTTCGTTTTCAGGCGTCATATCGCCGGTGCCCAAACCCAGCATGTCTGTAACGAATACCAAAGTACGAACTTCTTTGTCATTCTTCATGACCGGAGCAACGAGGAAGAAGTCATTGGCTTCAACGTTCTTACGGTCAGCGCCGAAGAGCTTGAAGTAATCATTAGCACGAAAGATGTTCGAGCAAAGAATGATCTTCGGGCTCTTTTCAGCGACTGCAGCCTGGAAAACCTGACCTCTCTGAGCAACGAGGAAGTTCAGGAAATCGCGGTAAGAAGGCAGTCCGGTGTACTTAGCCATTGTGACTTCGCCGTCAGGCGTCGTAACAGCGAGTTTTTCCATCCAGGCGTTCGTTGTAATCATTCCGGTGCAGAGCGGAGAAGCACTCAGCAGAAGAATCGGCTGTTTGTCTTCCTGTCCTTCGGGTTTGAAAACAAGAGAAGTTTCTGCTTCAGGATTGCCTGTAATGCTGTTAATCAAACGAGTAACGGATTCGGTGCACGGGCATGTTGTCGGCAGTGCGCGCTTTAAAGCATCAATATTCGTAACCGGATTTGCAAAGACTTTTTCCGGATCGATCGGCAGCGGGCAGCGAGCGCTGTGATCTACGACCAGCCAGATCGGGGCATTAGGGTTGCCGCCCATGCAGCCGGAAAAAGAGCTGATGTATTGAGTAAATAACTCAGGAACTTGAACCATTTCGATATCCTCCAATTAAAAATATTCTTCTTTTCGCGCCCCCGACTTTGTGCGAGAAAAACACTCGCTCATCCGAAGCTACTCATATATGAGCAACACTCAGACGAAACCTTCAAAATCGGCTGACTCGGAACAATTATTTCTTGCTGCGGCCGCAACCACATCCGCAGTCTGTGGCAACTTCTACTTCTGCATCCATCAGAGCTTCGGTTTCAGCCTGTTCAGCTTTTTCCTTGTCTTTCTTTTCGGCCTTGTGACTTACAGGACCGCAGTCGGTAGCAGCCTCGACTTCAGCGTCCATCAGAGCTTCGGTCTCGAGTTGTTCTTTCCTTTCTTCGTCTTTTTTATCTGCTTTGGTCATTGATGCTCCTCAAACATAGTTTTTGTTGAGGCCCTTCGCCTCAATTCGTACTTCACGATTCACTTTAACCTCTGAGGACTGAGATAGGTGTGAAGAGGGCCGAAAACGGGCATGGAGATATCATCCCATTACCCTTCGCTTCTCCAGAAAGAATGAATGCTTTGCCAATATGAGCGGCTACGAAGGTCTAGGTGCTGACCTAACCCAGTTGGGTTTTCGGATCAAGGAAAAAGTATTTAGGAATGTCGGCATCCTCACATGCGTCGGTATCGCACCGACAAAAACCTTAGCCAAATACTGCAACCATTTGGCCAAACACTACGCCGGGCTTAAAGGTGTGTGCAATTGGCTCGACTTAACGCCTCAAAGACAGGCAAAGGCGCTTGCCTGCGAACCTGTCTCTGAAATTTGAGGCATCGGCAGGCGTTACACCGAGCATCTCGGCAAGATGGGCATTCGTACCGCCTTGGATTTAGCCTGTGCAGATGCAGAAGCCATCCGTGATCGGTTCGGTATTACGCTTTCTATGACGGTACGAGAACTTCAGGGAACGTCTTGTATTCCGTTGGAACTTGTAAAACCAAAAAGACAGCAAATTCTGCGAAGCCGCAGCTTCAGTCATTTGATCTGCGACAAAGACGAATTGCTTGACGCCATCACTTTCCATGCATAGGAATGCGGAAGAACCTTGCGCCACGAGGGTATGGTGGCGCACACCGTCGGTATTGTCTTACACACGAATCCTTTCCGCCGGCAGGACGTCCAGCAGCACGCTTATCCGTGTGTGGGACTTCCCTACCCGATCTCGGACACCAATACGATCATTCACTGTGCCCGACGGCTGCTCAATCAAAGTTACCGCAGAGACTTCCTCTATAAACGCACCGGCGTCTACGTCGGTGAAGTCGTTCCGAAAGATGCCGTCACCAAGGATCTTTTTGAAGAGCCGGAGACAGAACAGCAGCAAATCATCTGTGAACTGATGGACTCCATCAACACGCGCTACGGTAAAAATACGCTCTGCTTTGCGGCTTCTAAATTAGGAAAAGACACTTGGAAAATGTCTCGCGCACGTTTAAGTCCCGGATATACCACCTGCTGGAAAGACCTGCCTCGCATCGGGCCGCTCTTAGAAGAAATCGTTCCGTTCTGATCGACACATCGAAAATTCAAACCGACGGGAAAGCCAAAAGCTCGCCTGCCGATTTCGTGGTCTCAATAAGCTGTTGTCAGAGAAGACCGGTCAGTACCACGGTAACAATCAGAAGCGGCGACAGAATACCGATCACGATACGAATTGCCCAGAGCAGCCAAGACTGCACGGGACCGGCACTGGTAAGCTGCTTAGCCGTCACCTTCCAGGCAATCCAAGCCGCTGCCACGCTGAAGCCAATTTCAGACAGCGGCATACCGACATTGCTCGTCAGGAAGTCGAGCAAATCAAACACGTTCTTGCCGAACATCTTGAAGTCGGACAGGGATCCGAAGCTCAGAGTGCAGAAAAGGCCGATGAACGCAGCCAAAGCCGTTGTGATCCAAGTCACGGCCGCTCGGGACAGACGGGTATAGTCCAAAAGTGAAGCCACTACGGCTTCAAGCATGGACATGGAGCTCGTAATCGCCGCCACAACCAAGCAGAAATAGAAAAGAATCGCAAAGAAAACACCGAACGGCATCTGCGAGAAAATCGCCGGCATCGTCACGAATGTCAGACCGGGACCGGCAGTCGGAGACAAATTAAAGGCAAACACGGCAGGCATCACCATTAAGCCGCCGAGCACAGCAGCCATGATCGCCAGGAATGCAACCCAAGCCGTAGAGGTTAAAAGATTGACTTTCTCGGAGAGATAGCCGGCATAAGTTACCATCACGGCTGCGCCTAAAGACAGCGAGAAGAAAGTAAATCCCATCGCGTTAAAGATCGCAGACGAGGTAAAGCCGCTCCAGTTCGGTTTAAAGAGATATTCCAGACCTTTAACGGCGCCGGGAAGCGTTAATCCTCGGACAATTAAGATGAGCATGAGGATAAAGAGCACCGGCATTAGGAATTTAGCCAGTCGTTCGATCCCTTTCTGTACGCCTAATGAAACAATCACCGCGTTGGCGAGCAAGAAGATGATCTGATAGAAGTACGCTAAGGCGCCGTTGCTCACAAACGAACCGAAGTTTTTATTGAGTTCGTCCGCATTAGAGACAATTCCGGTTCCTGTGAACGCGTCGATCAAATATTTGATACACCAGCCGCCGACGCAGGAATAAAAGCAAAGAATCGCAAAAGCGGTAACGACACCGACCGTGCCGAACACGCCCCAGTGCTTGCCGACCACTTTCTTTAATGAGCCGATCGCACCCATTCTGCCCTCTCGGCCGATGACGTACTCGCTGATGAGCATCGCCACACCGACTGTAAAGGTAAAGAGCAGATAAGAGAGAAGAAAAACAGAACCGCCGTTATTGCCGGCAAGATAAGGGAATTTCCAAATCGCGCCCAAGCCGACGGCAGAGCCTGCACTTGCCAGAATGAATCCGATTCTGGATCCCCATGTGGAATTTGAAGCCATAGTCTTAATCTTGTTGGTTTAGCTGCTGTATATGTTACAGGCTGAAACCATCACCAGAAGGATCCGAAACAACAGAATGATCAGCGGCCGTCCGGTCGACCGCTTCGACACGTATCTTCAGAGACAAAAACCTTGTCAATCAACTGATTGTTTTTATCGACATGTTCGATTTCGTAAGCAGGAAATCCTTCTTTGAATCGGTCTCTGAACTGCTGGTTCAGACAAACACCGTTAAAGCCTCCGGTCACCAAGCGATGTTTATCTTCCTGAGAGAAGTTAGCGGCAAGATTCTGAGTATGTTTGATGCGGTAGCGGATCACACCGTCTTCAGAAACACCCAGAGGCGTGACTTCGTAGCCGTCCTCACTTTCGATTTCAGGAATTTTGGCGTAAGGCGTTTTAAGGAGCTGCTGAGCCGTCTTCGGCTGATCGTGCAGGATTGAACCGATCGCCGGAAGCAGGTCTCTGGAGATATACGTTGAATTCAGGTTTTTATCGAAATTCAGGCAAGCTTTGGTTTGAATCTTCGCACTGTCAAACCGCGTCCCTTCTCCGTCTAAAAATTCGTAGTTTACGTTTCCGATGCCGTGGTCGTAATAGGACGGCGCTTCAACACAAGTTAATCCGAGCAGGAAGGTTTTGAAGTATTTCTTTTCTGCGTCTGTAAAAGGAGGGCCCTTGCGTGCAGCAAAATTTAAACGCACGTTGATGTTGGATTTTTCGTCCTGACCTAAGACAGAGGCTTTGACTCCTTCGAGCGAAGCAGAATTTGCTGTGAGTACGGAAGCAAGTTTTTCGTTTAGGGCTTCTACGCTAAGTGCTTTTGAGTTTTGAGCTTCCTGTTTATCCGGCTGAATTTCTCCGGATTGGGTTCCGACAAATTCATAAGCCAAAATAAAAACGGCACCGACTCCGGCAATCACATAGCGATAATCCACTCCGAACCACTTCACTTTTCATTCCTCCGAACGCTCTGAGACTTACAGTCTTATATTAGTAACTTTTCCTCGCGGACAGAGCCCGAAAATCAATTTTGAGTTGCAATTTCGTGTACCTTAAATGCGCATAGAAAGGAACACAGTTGGATTTGAATCTGTATGCTTTCCTGAAAATTAACGGAGGTCTGCATGATCAAAAAAACTCTTCCTTTTCTTTTGGCTGCCGCTTTAGGCCTATCTGCTTCTGCCATGGTTCAGGCTGCCGGTACGGCGCCGAAATCTAAATCCGTGCCTTTATCTCAGCAAGTTCAGGATCTCAGAGAGACTGTACTTCAACTCCAAAAGCAAGTGGACTACCTTGAGATGCTGGTTCCGCCGTCCACAGCAGTTTTAATGCCGGACGCAAGAAAGCTATCCAGTATCCGTGTTAACGGTGCAACATTCCTAATGTCCATTGACAAACCTTCCGGAAACGCAAAAGGCAGTGATTTTGTTCTCACTATCGTCAACCCGCAAAGCATTACTTATACCAATGTCGCTTTTGATATCCGCGTGTACGGAAAGGACGCCAACGGGGACCCGAACGCTTATACAAACGCTCTGTTGGTTTCCCGTGTCACGCCGGCTCTCGCACCGGGCCAGACAACACAGTTCCGTTTTGCCGTACCGGGCATGTCGCCTGAAGACTTCACGGCCGCTTATGTTGCTTCCATGACCTTCGGGGGGATTGCCTCCCCTGCAACAGAATAGCCACTCGCTGAAAAATCATCTCAATCCGAGGCTCAAAAGGCTTCGGATTTTTTTATTTGGACGGACAGATGAGCATTAGAAGACAGATTTTATAAATTATTCAAATTGTTACCGAATACCTCTTTTGGGATACTTGTCACAAGAGCGTAAAAACCGTACCGCAAAATCATTCCTTTGTTGTTAGATAAAACCCTTAACTAACGGGGATTTATCCCATTTATTAGGAGTGACTGAATGAAAAAACCATTATATAAAGTACTGTACGTGCAAGTTCTTGCAGCCATTGTTATCGGTGTTCTTTTAGGTTTTTTCTTCCCGGATATCGGCGCATCCATGAAACCGCTCGGGGACGGTTTCATTAAGCTCATTAAAATGCTCATCGCTCCGGTGATTTTCTGCACTGTCGTCATTGGAATCGCGGGAATGGAAGACATGAAGAAAGTCGGGAAAGTCGGAGGTTTAGCCCTTCTTTACTTTGAAGCCGTCACAACGCTTGCCCTATTTGTCGGACTCTTTTTAGTAAATATACTGCAGCCGGGCGCCGGAATGCATGTTGACCCTGCAACATTAGATATGAATTCCGTCTCGATGTATGCAACAGCCGAAAAGCCTCAGTCGACTTTGGACTTTCTGTTTCATATCATTCCCTCCTCCGTTGTCGGGGCCTTTGCGCAGGGCGACATTCTCCAAGTCTTGTTCTTCTCGATCATTTTTGGCTTTGCCCTCCAGTTCTTGGGCGGCTCCCGTCACCCAGTCTACGAACTTATTAAAAAAGGATCCGACATCCTTTTCCTCATGATCAACTGGATCATGAAGGTCGCGCCAATCGGGGCTTTTGGTGCCATGGCATTTACAATCGGCAAATACGGCGCTACCGTTAGGGAAACTAATGCTGGTTTTTTATGCCACCTGCTTATTTTTTGTTTTGGGCATCCTCGGTGCGATTTGTCGCTTCAACGGTTTTTCAATTCTTCGCTACCTGGCCTATATCAAAGAGGAACTTCTCATCGTTCTCGGAACCTCGTCTTCCGAAGCTGTCCTTCCTCAAATGATTACCAAAATGCAAAAAGCCGGCGTCAGCCGTTCCGTCACCGGTCTTGTAATTCCGACCGGATATTCGTTCAATCTCGACGGAACAGCGATTTACCTTACGATGGCGGCGGTGTTTATTGCACAGGCCTGTGACATCCAAATGACCTTCACTCAGCAGGCGACGCTGTTAACGGTTCTCCTTTTAACTAGTAAAGGAGCGGCCGGCGTTTCAGGATCCGGATTTATCGTGTTAGCTGCAACTCTTTCTGCCGTCGGCGACATCCCCGTCGCCGGTTTAGCACTAATCCTCGGCGTGGACCGTTTCATGAGCGAAGCAAGGTCCATTACCAACATGATCGGCAACGGTATTGCCTGTGTTGTCGTCGGTCGATGGGTGGGAGAATTAAACAAAGAACAGTTAACCGATACGTTAAGTAAAAAAGGCAAAGACGTAAATCTCTTGGACGAGCTCGAAGACGAGATCGAAACAGAAATCGGAGATGTCCTTTCTCCTCAGCAGGCTTTGGCTCCGATATCTATCAAAGAATCGGCCGAACAAAGATAATTTTTCAAAAATTTGACAGTTAAAAAGCCTTGGAACCCACAAAAGGATCCAAGGCTTAATTAATGCCGCTATGGTTAACCGCAGTTAACAACCATTGATCTTCCGGATCAGGCCCTTAAACATTTCAAATCCGATCTCAAGAGCGGCCTCATCAGCATCGAAATCCGGCTGATGATGACCTGCCGTTCGATCGGCCCCGATCACAAAATAAATACATTTTCCGAAAAGCTGCTGAATACGCTTAATTATGATCGAGGCATCTTCAGAGCCTCCGAAATCGGAGTGAGTCGTGACTGCTTTAACAAGGGGACATTGACTTGCAACCTCTTTGAGATATTCAACAAGCTCCGGGTCATTCTTGATGTCATATACCGTCCCAAGATCTTCAATAGAAAGTTGAACATCCAATGACTGAGCTGTTCCTTTGAGTATTTCTTGAGTTCTCTTCACTAGGTAGTCATTAACCTCTGTCGTTTCTCCTCTGAGATCAATCTCCATGTAAGCTTGATCCGGAATAATATTTCGGCCGCGTCCGCCTGAGAGCTTGCCGACATTGATCCGAGACGCACCTTTACTACTCCTTGAAATTCCCTGAAGGAGCATGAACGCCGAACAGGCTGCTGCAAGGGCGTTTTTCCCTGCTTCGGGTTCACTCGCACAGTGCGCAGCCCGACCTTTGAAATCAACATTGAACTTGGTTCCGCACAGGAAGCCATAAGGATCAATGACAACTTCACCTGTACGAGCCATCATTCCGACGTGTGCGGCTGCAAAATAATCGGCCTCATCCAACAAGCCTGAAGCCGAAACCGCTCTGGCCCCGCGAGAACCTTCTTCCGCTGGCTGAAAAAGAAGAATAATCTTTCCTCGAAGTTTGGCTCGCTGTTCGGAAATCCATCTTGCAAGCACTAAACCGATTGCCGTATGAAAATCGTGTCCGCAGGCATGCATACAATTATCATGCCGCGAACGAAAACCCAGCAGATTCGGCAAATGCTGAGCGTCCTCCGTTTCCTGAATCGGAAGAGCATCTATATCAAAACGCAAAACGAACGTTGGTCCGGACTTATGAGTCTCAAAAGTCGCCAGTACACCGGTAAATTCGTCAAGAATGTGAATGAACTCTTTTGGGACGCCATTGTCTAAAGCACGTTTCGCACTGATTTTGACCTCTTCTTCATTTCGATTCAAAACGAAAGCTTCGTTCAAGATCTCCTTGCCAAGCCTCAGCTTGAACGGCAGACCCATTAACTGCTGATAGATGTACCAAGTGGTCTGAAACTCGGTCCAAGCTGTCTCAGGATAAGCGTGCAAGTTTCGTCGGTGTTGTTTGAGGAGTTGTGTTATTTGTGACATATTCAATAACCTTTCACACCGTGGAATCCTTTCTTTTCGAAGGTTCGCGCGGTGTGAAACAGTGGTTCTAATATGTAAACGGACAGTGCTAACGATGTTCTCGAATCACTTCCGCCATTCGGGACAGAGCGGTCGCAACCGTCCGACGGTTTGGACCGTAGGAGAAGCGAACCCAATGGCTATATGGTTCTTTTGTCGGACGGTTGCGGTAAGGACGAACATCAAAGAAGTGGCCCGGTACAGTGATAACTTTTTTCTTGAGGCATTCATGGAAGAAGTAATCGGCGTCCGATAATTTCCCGGGAAGGTTTTCAAGCGACGCCCAAACGTAAAAAGTACCTAGAGGCTGCGGATCCGGAACTCTTATTCCTATCGATTGAAGGCCGTCAATCATGAGTCTCCGTTTAACGGCAAATTCTTTTCTTGTGGCAAGCAATTCCGCTTCTGCGTGTCCGGAAGAAAGCTCTTCAATTGCCGCTCTCTGAACGATCGTCGACGGACCGCCGTCAACAGCGCTGGCAGCTCTGTTAACCATTTCAATTAAGTATTTAGGTCCGACCATCCACGCAGCTCTCCAACCGGGATAGCGAAATCCTTTAGTCAGTCCGTCAAAGACAACTACAGGATCTTTATTAACATCTTCGATAAACGGCAGCACCGAAACCGGTTCTTTCGAGGGTGAACCATCCTCTTCATAGGCAAATGTCGCATAAAATTCATCACATCCGAGAAGACAATTTTCTTTACGGCAAATGTCCACATAGTTGGCTAAAGATCCTCCTTTTACTGATTGACCGGTAGGATTGCATGGATTTGAGAAGATATAAGCGTCCGGTCTGTATTGTTTAATGAATTCGGAAAATTCTGCGTCGGAAACCATGAAACCATTTTTCTCTTGCGCCCTTAGTTCAATCAATTCGCAAGAATGACGAAGCGGGTACAAGTAATCTTCATAAGCGGTATAGTCCGGATTTTTATAGGCTATTCGACTGCCGTCTTTAAAAATACTAAACAGGCGCGTCAAAGCTAACCGTCCGCCGGAAGCAAAAGAAATATTTTCCACCGAATATGGTTTCAGCCCACGACGATAGGTCCTATTAATCCAATCAGCGACCGCAGCTCGAACCTCAGGAGTTCCCCCGACCGGACCGTAAGCGGCGTCGATCAGTTCTTCCAAGCTGACCGAATTAATTCTCGGAGGCGCTTTCGGAATCTCTCCGACCTCAGGCTGCCCCTGACCAACATTGCACCATTCCGGATGTCCATTGTAAAAACCAAGCTTGGAAGCTTCGTGGATTGTCCAAATCACACCCATATACGGGACAAATCTGACCATAGGAAATAAAGATGTAGGATTTTCGAACATATAGTCTCCAAGAAAACAAGGACTTCGGAACGGTTTCCTTCATGTTAAGAAAAAGTAGAACTCATGAAAATGTATGATTTCTAAATCCTAAATTGTTCTTTCGCGCAAGTTGTTCATTGGTATTATTACCAAGACTTGTTTGTAGGAGTCGATATGAAACTGTACGACCGAAAACTCAGTTGGAAGATTTTTTGTTTAATAGGTCAAGGTCGAACACTGAGCCATGCTGCGCAGGAATGCGGAATTGACTTGCCCTATGCCTCGAGGCTGATTTCAAAATTGGAGGATGAACTAGGTTTCTTCTTAGTGCTTCATCGTCCGCGTCCAATGAGACTAAGTGAAAACGGAATAAAGATTTTTCCCTTTGTTGAAGAGTTCGTTGCAGCCCAAGACCGTCTTGAAAATGAATGTCGTGAAATCGGCGTTAATCTTCAGAAGATACCTAAACGCAATATCCGTATTTCACTGCCTATAAATCTTAATAAAGAACCCCTCTTAGAAAAGTTAGTTAACTATGAGCGGCGTGAAGGCAGCAGTGTTACTTTCGAATTTTCTGCTGACATGGGGCTTAGGGCCCTAATGGAGCGTGAAACCGATATTTCCGTTGGTTTTTATCGAAAGGAAGAACCTACCCTAACATGCAGACAAATTGCAGAATACCGCTTTCCCCTGCTTGCCTCAAAAAAATATTTAGCTGAACATCCGGCGCCTAAAAAAGCTCAGGACCTTGAAGAACATGTCGTGCTTCTTAGGTACAAAACAAGTCCGGCGTTTTCTCCGATTCTCCTAAAGAGGAGTTCGAATAAAACTTCAGACCCAAGCACAAGCATTGATATTGAACGTCTGCCCCACGTTCTCAAAGGCGACGGATCTTATTGCAGAAGCATGCTTTTGAAAGACGTCGGTATCAGTGTTGATGTAACACTGGGCGTTGTGGCAGAGGAAATCCAAAAAGGCAAACTGGAGCTGGTCTTACCCAGTTGGGGCAGACCCGATGCACCTCTGTGTGTTTACTGCCGGAACTCTAATTCAGAAAGTCCCTTATATCGAGAAGTTATGGATTTGATAGCGACAGAAATTTCCAAAATTGTCTCCGAAGAAAGAGCTCTCTTCGACCAACTTGCTTCTCGTCCTTCGGAGTAATCCTTCTTTTGGCTTAATGAGGTGCTTCCAAACGAAGCACCTCATTAATTTTTCCCATATTCATCCACGTACCGGTAAACGTGAAAGTTCTTTTGAATGCCTTTGGTTCTAATTTCAGAATCGTTTCCCGATTTTAAAATTCGCTCCTAGGCTTCTTTCTTTCCTTGCCACTGATGCGACAGCCTCAAACCCCGCATAAATACCGGATTTCGTTTCGCAGGAAAAGCCTACGGCTCCTTCTAACGCGTCTCTGCCGTAGGAATCACTCTGCGCATAAAAACTTTCTTCGGACGCATTAAAACGGCTCCTTACATTTATGTTCTTGCTGCCATAGAAATGTCGCCATCCGATTTTTCCGCCTGCAGTCAGGATTCCTGGCTGAAGGTCCTGTTTCATCTCAATTTTCAGGCCAAGCAGCGTACTCACTTCTCCTCTCGAGCTTTTAGAGAGAGTTTGCGGGATCGACCCACCGGACTCGGAAACTTTAGGACGATGGCTAAATACGTAATCAATTGAGGCGAACGGCCCTGCTGATATCCCTTTTTGACTCAACAACCGCAGTTCGGCTCCTAATTGCGTTCCAAAAGTAAATCCCGTCCAGTGAGCTTTATGCCATTCATCCAATGATTTTCTTGTAATTTTTGAATCAGAGAGCCCGACAAAAACGCTACCGAACGCAGAAAATCCCGGGACAGTCGAAGAGGTATAACGTCCCTCTGCACCGAAAGCGAATAAGGTTGAGTCGTAATGACTGCCGGTACCATCTTCCTTCAAATTTAGGTCCGAGACGCCGAAGAAAAGTCCTGTCTCCAGCTGCTCGGAAATTTTCGTTCTCAAGCCGCCCACTGCCCCAGCCTGCCGAGTGTTGTACCCATTGATTTGATCTGTCCCGGAGCGGTCGGCAAAAGAGGCAAGAGATTTCATCCAAACTCCATTCTGCGGCAACCCGGAAGAAACAAAACGATTGAGCAGTCTGCTCTGATCCAGTTCCGCCTTCTGGGCGTCTAGATAAATATTGGGCAAGACATTTTTTAAAGCCGATTGAACTTTATTGCCGGCAAAATCCGAAAAGTCCAACTCTCCAATTAAGTCCGTCAAACCATCATCGGATACGGAACCGGACGCAATCCTATACAAGGCTTGACCAAGAGAATATTGAGCCGGCGTCTGCGCATAGCGGGAATAACTATCACCTCGCCTCAAACTGGAAAGAACAAAGTTTTCTCCTTTGTTTTCTAATACGAAATCCAAAGTCGGAGAATCATTAATAAGACGAACGACGGAGAAATTCAGTTCCGGTTTTTGCCCCCCATCGGCTAAAGAAATTAAATCCGTCAGCTGTAGTCTTTGAGAAAACTCGTTGGTATAAAAAGCTTTTTCCAATCCTAACGACAGCGTTCCTTCCACTTTTGCTGTATTGAGAATTTTGAGCTGGTTATGCGCCCCATAACGGTCCACAATAAAGAGGAGATCTCCTGTTGGCCCCTGTTCGTAATCGCCTACCGTAAAAGGCGCTTCGTCCGTCCCGGGTAAAAATACTCCATTGTTGATCACTCTATTTATGACAGTTCCGGTACCTAACAGACCGCCGTCTTTTTGAACCAAAACTGAGCTATTAACTAAGATACCCCCTGATCCGTCAGGGCGAGGGTTGATCATTAATGATCCGCCCTCAACAATAGTCGGAGCAGAATAAGTATTCGTTCCCATCAGAGCCAGCATCCCCCAACCTGTTTTGATGAGACCCGGTTTTTTATCGGCAAGAATGGAATTCTCTGAAGAACGAGTCTGCCTAGAAATACCTTGCAAACCTGTGCGGTATTCCTCGTGATGGTATTTGTCATCCCACAGTCGCTCCGATATGTCATTGCTAAAAACTGCCATATGACCTTGTGTATCGAAGACTTCAAAGGCGTACGCCGTATTTCCAAATTCGGCATAAGTCTTAACGGAATTCGAAGACATTCGGTTCACATCTAACCGTGCAGGACCACCGACCGCTTTCCCGGCATCTAATACACCTTGTCCAAACACCTCTTCCTTAGTGACACGAATCAAACGAACATATTTGTCTTGTTCTTGCTCTGCCTCAGATTTCTCAAAATGATCTTTGACAAAATACTCGATCATTGAATTCAGAGAGCGGTACCCCCAAGCCTCAGGATCTTTGTTATATGTTTCCGTTAGGGCCTTGATAACCTGTTCTTCAGAAGGTTTTTCTGTAGAAAAATAGTAGAAAACCAATGCCGTTTCAGTCGACTCGTCAAAACCGACCAATATATCCGGACATTCGATATTGCTGTTAGCGGTCGTCAAAATGACGTCCGCCAGCTGCTTTCCATTCATCCAAGGAAAGGCCTGTGCGACTAGCGCTGCGGCGCCACTAACTTGCGGCGTAGCCATGGAGGTTCCGGATTTGATTGTATAGCCGTTCGTCACCGCATCTGCGGCAGAGATATATCCTCCCGGTGCCGAGACTGTGAACAGTTCTGCGCCTCTTGCGATATTGCTGAACAACGACAAGCCTGTCGGTCCAAGTGAAATCTTGCCGTCTTTGCGCGTTGCATCTAACGGATTTAGAGACACAACCGTAACCCAATTTCCTAATTCGGAACCGTAATAACGCGGAAGCATTCCCATAAATGAGGGAGACACCCAGCCGTCATTTGCCGCAGCTACCACCGCCAAACTGTTCGGATTTTCAATCGCCCACTTTACTAACTGACCGGAATGAGGTTTAACACCTTCAGTCATAGCCAGCTTTTTAGCCTCTTGGACAGAATACACCTCACCATTTGGAACAAAACTTTTGTCAACCGCCATTCCATTCCAGCTGTTATTCAGAATTTTTATTTCCGGGTGCGCTTGAAAGAATTTTTTGTCATCGGCGAAATAGTAACTTTGTAAACCGATATAGACCTGTCCAACTACATTGCTGTCAAAAGCAACACCATGCATACCGATATCGTCTTTCTTTGCCGCCATGATGGAGGCGACATGAGTACCGTGGCTTACATCCTGAGTCCAAGTGGTAGGATTTGCGACCAAGTGACCGTCTTTATCCAAGGCAGCGATCACTTCAAACTTGCCTGACAATTCCGGGTGATCTTCTCTCATAGGAGTATCTAAAAGGCCAATGAGAACACCTTTTCCCGTATATCCCTGATCGTAGGCAGAGGCTGCATTAATTAAATCAAGTCCGTTGGAAGAAAAATATTCTTTCGTTTGAAATTCGGATTCTGCAGCTCCAGCAGAATTAATCGTCACTGCGGCCGCAGCCAAAAAGCAGGCTAAAGTTAATTGTTTTATTTTTGGAGTGGTTTTCATTTTAATTCCGAGCGATTTCTCCATCCACTGTATTAGTACCGTCAACTTCTGAAAATGCGAGGAAACACTGTGAGGCAGGACTTTTTAAAAATTCTCCTGTATTTCCTACCGATCTCAGTTCGGAGTGACCACTTTGATTAACATCATTCACCCCTTAACATTTATTTATTTTTAGATATTTTTTCCTATCTCACCCGATATTGGTTTCATGCTTGCTCTTTTCCTGATGTTCTCGGAAAGAGGCAGTGTTTAAGTTAACGATACTTTCATACAACTCGTTCAATGAGATAACGCAAACTTGGCATAGTTCTTGCATAGATTATTTTGAAACCTAGCAAAATCTTTAAACCAATAATCAACCTGACTAGTTTTCAAAGCCTCAATAACCTAACTTAAACGCGTCACGGTTGTGCAGGGATGCCCTAAATTGGTGCGACTGCACGATGATGGCGCAAAGAAAGGAAAAGTGATGAAAGAACTTCTAATGATGAAGGGAGCCAAGACCTTAGTCGACGTTGCTACAAAAGTGCAGCCAGGAGAAACTGTCCTTTTGGTCACTGACTATGCGAAAACAGATATCGCTAAAGCCGTTGCTGCCGTTGCCTGTGACCGAGGTGCTGAAGTTATGATTATGAGCATGAAGCCTCGAAGACGGGCTGGAGAAGAACCACCTGCCGCCGTGGCCGCAGCCATGAAAAATGCGGACGTCGTGATCGTGCCCGTCAGTTACTCTATTACCCATACACATGCAGTAAAAAATGCGGCGGCAGCCGGAGCTCGAATCATCGTCATGACAGATTTCACCCCTGAAGTTATGATGCACGGCGGGATAGAAGCTGACTTTGACCAAATCAAACCAACCTGCATTGCCGTAGCCAAAGCCTTGGAAAATGCTGAAGAGATTCATATCACCTCTCCGGGAGGAACCGATCTTCGCTTTAATACGAAAGGTCGGCGCGGAAATGCACTTTACTGCGTCGTTGAAAAAGGTCAGTTCTCTACCATTCCAACGATTGAAGCCAATACCACACCTATCGAGGGAACCGCTGAAGGGGTTATCGTATGCGATGCTTCTATTCCGTACCTCGGAATCGGCCTTGTTGATGAACCTGTCATATGCAAAGTCGAAGGCGGCTTTATCACCGAAATCAAAGGCGGAAGAGCTGCAGAAATTCTTCGCAAAGATTTAGCCAGCCACGGCGATAAAAACAGCTACAACATTGCAGAGCTCGGGATTGGATTGAATCCAAAGTGTCGCATGTGCGGAATCATGCTTGAAGACGAGGGAGTCCTCGGTACCTGTCATATCGGCATCGGCACAAGTCTCACACTGGGCGGAGTTACCAAGGCTCCTTGTCATTACGATCTCATCATGTGGCATCCGACCATTGTCGCCGATGGAAAAGTAATTTTCGACAAAGACCATCCGACGCTCTAATCAAAATTATCTCAAAAACTTTATTTCCATCCCAAGGACAACACCATGAAACGCAGAAAACTCCTCTCCTCCCTCTCCGTTCTCACTGCCTTAAGCTTCTTTGGCGCCGGTTCAGCCTACGCTGCGGATGTTTATCCTTCTAAGCCGCTCTTGACGATCGTGCCTTTTAGCGCAGGAGGCGGCAATGACATTCTTCTTCGCATCATGGGCAAATACGCTGAAAAACATCTCGGTCAAACTCTTACCATTGACAATAAACCAGGAGCCGGCGGCCAAATCGGCTGGACCCTTCTGAGTAAAGCCAAACCGGATGGTTACACAATCGGTGCGGCTTCTTTACCTTCAATGATCATGATCAAGGAACTGCGTAAGAATGTGCCTTTCTCTATGGATGATTTCACCTTCATAGCAGCTGTTCAATCTGACCCAATTGTCTGGGTTGTCAACGAGGACAGTCCTTATACAACAGCAGCTGATTTCATCAAAGCAGCTAAAACCAAAACTTTGAATGTCGCCGGAGACGGTCCGCAGTCTAATGTTCAGCTCCAGCATCTGATCGCTGAAAAAGATCTTGGTATTAAGACAAATTTCGTTCCCTTCAACGGCTCAGGTAAGGCACTTACAGCATTGATGGGTAAAAAAGTTGACCTCTGTGCTTCAACACTCTCTGCCGCACAAAAGCAGCTCGGCAACGGACTTAAAATTCTCGTGGTATTCGCTGATCAGTCCGCAGCCTCCGCTCCCACTGCCAAAGAAGCTTTCGGAAAAGATATCGCGCCTGCAGGCGCAGCTATCCGCGGCATTTGCGCGCCCAAAGGCTTAAGTCCCGAAGTATTAACTAAGTTAGAAAACGGCATCAAAGGGATTTGCGAAGATCCGGATTTCATCGCTGAAACCAAGAAACTCAAGCTGGATATCGGCTTTAAAAACGCCCAAGAAACTCAAAGAATTGTCTCTCAGACCTCCAAACTAGTCTCAGAAAACAAGAACCTCTTCTAACATTTTGTCGGGAGTCAATCATGGAACAAGAAAACACCCGAAAAGAAACGTTTTTGGCTGCTTTTCTCTTGCTCGCGGGGAGTCTGATCTTATGGAAAGGCTATTCTTATGAACCGGACTCCCGACAGTTCCCGGTCTTCTTAGGCTGGCTTTTCGTGTCTTTCTCAGCCCTTAATGCCGTCACCCTCTTCAGAAAAATTAAAACTGAAAAACTGTCGCTTTCCTTTAACTTTCACAAACTGAGTTTTCCACTTTCTTTGTCAGTCCTCTTGTTAGTCGGAGCCTATGCAGCTGCTATCCCCCTGCTTGGCTACTATCTCTCGACATTCTTATTTTTAATACTGGTGATGGCCGGATTCGGGTACGTCCGTAAAAAGAATCTTTTGATCTATCTGGGAGTGACTGTTTTATTCCTTGCCGGCGTTTATCTCTTCTTTACGCTGCTTCTTGGCACACGATTGCCTGTCGGCGAGATATGGGCTTTTTAGGAGGGCCGCTATGGATCTTTCAGCACTTTTTCCTGCTTTTTTCCAAGCATTGGAACCCGGAATGCTGGGGATGGTTCTCCTAGGGACAATTCTGGGCATTGTCGTGGGCTCTCTGCCGGGACTTACGAGCACTATGGGCGTTGCCCTTCTGGTACCTTTCACTTTCAGCATGAGCCCAGCGATGGGACTGGCCCTTCTCGGTGCCATTTATGCCTCTTCAAGTTACGCCGGCTCCATCAGTGCAATTCTGTTAAATATTCCCGGAACTCCCTCGAACTGCTGCACGCTACTTGACGGTTATCCGATGACTCAGAAAGGGCAGGCTTCTCGCGCCTTAGCGTTATCTACGATCGGTTCGGCAGTCGGCGGAATTCTCTCTGTCTTTGCCCTTTTATTTCTTGCTCCTCCTTTAGCGCGTTTGGCTTTGGAATTCGGCTCTCAGGAATATTTCATCATGGCGCTTTTCGGAGTCGCCATCATCGCTGCGCTTTCAGAAAAGAATATTGTTAAAGGAATGATCTCCGGTATTTTTGGTCTCTTACTTTCGATTGTAGGAATGCATCCGATTACCGGGGAAGCGCGCTTTACCTTTGATCTGCCGGAACTTTTCAACGGTTTATCTCTAGTGACTGCATTAATTGGCCTCTATTCTCTTCCGGAAGTTGTCTCAATGTTAAGAGACGAAAAAGATGCCGTTAAAGTCGAAAGTTCGGTTTCCTGCTCTGGAATTATCCGCGCGATGAGAGAAATCCTGAAATACAAAATGCTGACTCTCAGAGCCTCAATCATTGGCATCATAATCGGCATCGTCCCGGGAGCCGGCCAGTCCATCGCTTCATTTATTGCCTACGATGACGCAAAGAAATCCGCCAAAGATCCGAGTCATTTCGGCACCGGCTGCCCCGAAGGCGTTTTGGCTTCAGAAGTTTCCAACAATGCCGTAGTCGGCGGTTCGCTCGTTCCTGCCTTTACGTTAGGCATCCCGGGCAACGCCGTATCGGCTGTATTGATCTCCGGGCTGATGATTCATGGACTCCAGCCCGGGCCAACGCTTTTCCAAGAGAATGCTGAGACTGTTTACAGCTTTATCTTCAGTTTACTCATCGCTAATGTCGCTTTCATTCCCATCGGAATCCTTTGTGCCAAATACTGCGTCAAATTGCTGGCGATGCCTAAACCCATCCTTGCTTCATTAGTGCTTGCGTTAGCAGTGATCGGCTCGTACGCCGTCAACGGCTCAATTGTTGAAGTTTGGGTCATGATAGGCTTCGGAGCATTGGGATGTGCAATGAAGCACTTCAACCTTCCCAGAGAACCTTTGGTTTTAGGTTTGGTACTCGGCACAATGGCTGAAAGTGAATTAGCGCGTGCCCTGGCTTTGGTACAAGGAGATGTCGGTCAATTGCTTTGGGGAATATTCTCAAGCCCAATCTGCATGATTCTAATCGGTTTAATTCTTTATTCCATCATTCGCTCACAATACAAAAAAAGGAAAGCTTCAGCCAAGCCGTCTGACCAAAAAACGGAATTATCGGAAGAAGCCCGGATTACAGCGGCTTCCTGACCTCTTTCCTCTTCCTCTACACGAAGAGGAGGAGGTCGGCTCCGCGGAGACCGGACTTTTCGGTCTCATTTCATCAGTCTTCGACTTCCTCTCCGATTCCCTCTTCTCCCATGTTAACCTGCCACCGGTTGGTTACAAAAAGTAGAGCTTCCTTTATCAGACCATTCGAAGGACTTACGCTTTCAGCTCTGTATCCGTTAAAAAATAAACGCGAAGCAGGCATGTGCGTGTCTTCTCCATAACGATATAACGCATAATGTTGATGGCGCTGGTCAGCTTGCAAAGAATCCTTACTGAAATAAGAGATTTCGCGACCAAAGCGATCGAACACCGACAGCATTTGCGGTGCAGCCGCGAAAATCCCTACCCTGTTGGATCTTGAAGAAATAACGTTCCTATCCGGCTTATACCCATCCTGAGAGACAAATATCATTGTTGAATTACCGGAAACGGATTTTTCTAAGGATACCGGACCGCCAGCATTCAGGACAAAGATCTGATCTCCGGCATCGACATTTTTGACCGCAACGGCGGCAGACGGATCTGAGGAGCGCTGGACAATCGTGACATCCGCTCCGGACACTAACCCATTGGCTCGAATTTCGCCGTTGGCTTCGAGATAAATATCCCGAGACGCTTGAAGATCTTTAAGTAACACACTGTCGGCTTTCATTTCAGCCTGACCGTTAACAGTCAGTTCATATCCAACTGAAAGCGGACCGTTGTAATTTTCTATAGCCAGATTTCCGTTGATGATATTGCCTTTTTCTTCATTAATCTGAATTTCCTGCTTCTGACCGTTCAGGACCAAATTAATGTCCGAACCGGCAGATACAATCAATTCATCAACTCGATTTCCCAGCTCTTTATCCTTGGCTGATTTCTGAGCTAGTAACTCAACCGATCCGCCTGCAGAAACTTCCAGACGATCGGACGCAATGCCGTCGGCAGAAGCGTCTTGGTAGAGGTTTCTTCCTGCAGAAATTTCGAAGTTTTCCACTCCGTCAGAAGAGAATCCTTCAATTCCGGAGCCCTGTTTCAAGGACACATCTTTCCCGGCCTCTACTTTCACAAGACCGTCCCCAGCCAAGACGGAGCCTTGACCGAGCTCGAAGTTTTCCCCGGCTCTCAATTGCGCCTCTTCGGCAGCAAACAGCATTACGGTGTCTTTTATCGTAAAGTCCTTCCCGGCAGAAACCGCCAAACGGTTGATTTCCTCATCTTCAGAAGAGCTGAGGACACCAACAGCTGATTCCTCTTCAAAAACAACCGAACCCCGTTTTGCTTCAATATTCAGGTCAGCTTGAGTCAGAACAACCGTGCCCTTTCCAATTGTGACATCTTGCCCGGAACTGAAGGAAACGTCCTTCTTGCCAACTCGATTGGAAGCATCCGGATCATTACCGGCAAAAATGAAGGACTCAGAGCCGATATCGATAGATCCAGCGGCGTCTAAGTACACATCTCCGTAGGATATCAATTCAGATGCATCTTTGAGGACAACGTTTCCTTCAGAAGATTTGATTACCGTTTCATTGAGAGAGGTTGAGAGGAATTGTCCATCGAGAACCACATCGCCTGTCGCAGTCATGCTGACGTTGTCTTTCGCGCTGACTTGAGAATTATCTCCCAGCTCGATAGAACCGCCTCCGACACCCGACTCATCTCCGGTTCGGATGTAAGCCGTTTGACCTTGGACGACGGAGTTTTCTCCCAGCCTGATATCGCCATGCTCTGAAACCAGTGACGTATGGTTCTTAGAGCCGACCTCAAGCTTCGATTGAAGAACGGCGCCCTTATCCAAGAAAATGCTCTTGTTGCCGATAATGTCTAAGGTCGTTCCAGACGTGACATAGGCGTTTTCTCCAAAACTCGTTTGACCGCGCGAAGAGATTCGAACATAAGAATCTGCCTGGTCTTCCTGAGTTCGGATATTTGCGCCAGCGCCGAAAGCAATATCTCCTTGAGCGTCAATAACAGCGCCGAGAACTGAAGTTTGGATGGAAGCACGTTCGCCGAAAGTTATATTTCCTTCCGTGTGATTTTCATCATCTCCCGCGTTCATAGACAGCATCGTCGTACGGAACGTTGCATCATTCCCGAATCGAACATCTCCTTTCACGTCAATAGACGTTTGCGGCAAAGATTCTATCGAACCGGTCTCGTATTTTCCGAATTTCGTTTGAACCGTTGCTCTGTCTCCTACAAGCAGCGAGCCTAGAGCATTGAGTTCAAATCCTTTTCCATGAACCGTAAAGTCTTCTTCGAACTTAATGTCCTGACCGGCGCTGAACACCACAGAATTTTTCTCGCTGTTCAACGTTGCATCCCGATCAATCACAATATCTTTACCGGCTTCAAACAAAGTCTTGTCCGAATTTGAAGACACGGTGAGGTTTTCGCCCATATAGATCGAACCCTCGCTGCTTCTTACCGTGACTCCGTCTGTTGCGCCGACAAGCGTGGCCTTGTTGCCGAAACGAATATCTTTTTCTGCAGAAACCAGCAGATCGTCAGAAAGGATTTGAGCATCATGGTCGATGGAGAAGCTTTCTCCGGCGATGACACTAACCTTTCCGTATTGCGGGTTTTCTTGATCCAATCCGCTTTGTGTTCCTGCTTTTACCGTTGCTTTGTTTCCGATATCAATTAACCCGTTTTCCGAAGTTAAAGAGCTGTCGGACGCAGAAATGATCGTTAAATCATTCTTGATATTCAGGCGGTTTCCACCAAAGATATCGACACTGCCGTTTTCAGCAATGACTTCGAATTTGTCTTCCGTAACGTTTAAAACTCCCTGAGCTCCGATCCGGATCGGAGCTTCGTCTCCCGCAGACGGATCTTTCAAGGAAGCATTCACGTTGAGCGATCCGCCAAGCGTCGCGTCGGCGTCTGCCAGAACTTCAATTCCGCCGTTTGTTGCTGTCAGAGAAACATTATTTCCGAGGCTGAAGGCTTGTTGACCGCCGGTGATAGATACACTGCTGCCTCCGACAGAAATTTTGTCTCCAAGAACCAGACTGTCGTATCCGCGAACAGTTGCTTCCCCTGCAGCTTTGACAGAAGAACCGGATTTGAGATCAATTTTCTGTCCTTTCAAGACGGCTTGTCCGGAAGAAGTCTCAACTGTAATGGAGGTTTCAGCTGCAAAAATCAATCCTCCGGCGCTGTCCAGTACGACTTCTGCGCCTTTAAATGTATTGTTTTCATGAGCAAAGACTTTAAGAGCATCAGAATCGGTTGATCCCGCTACCAGACGCAATACCCCGACCTCTGAATATTCAACCTTAGCTCCGGATAAATCGACCTTCCCTGCTGCGTCCACTTCCAGACTGCCGGCAGAATCAATGCTGGTCTTGTTATTGGAATCAACGTTTCCTTCCTCAGCGGAGAGGAGAACCGAGCCGGGTGTCGAAGTACTCAAAGAGGCATCCTTGATATTCAATCCGCCGGCAGAAACCTTCAAGTCGCCTTTAGAAGCAACAAGCGTATAACCCGTGAGATTAAGTTCGCCTTTTCCTTTTAAGCTGATCGTATCGGCGGAAAGATTCTTTTCGTTCAGAGCAAGGTTCAAATTGCCTTCTTTCGACACCAAGATCAAATTAGAACCATCCTTGTTCTTTAAGGAGCCGCCGGTAACGGAAATACTATCCTTCGCCAGAACATCAATGTCCGTTGAAGAATCGACAGTGAGCCCCTTCAACGTAACAGAACCGTTTTCTGCTGCGGCCTGCAAACCGCCTGTGTTGCCGTTCGCTTCTGAACTTACGTTGATGCTTCCTTCTTTACTCTCGACATCGAGTTTGCCATCTGCATTCAAACTTTCAACAGTTAGACTGGCATCCTTTTGAGACGAAATTTCGATAACTGAGCCTGAACTTACTGTATTGCTTGTTACCTCAACCGCTCCTCCATTTGAGTTAATAAATAAGCCTTCCGATTCCCCAGTGCCGGCGGCGATTAGACCGGCTCCTGTCACTTGTGTGCCGGCTGCTGAAGTAAGTCGGATAGAACTTTGAGAGTCAAGTTTTCCGGCATCGATCATGACGGAACCTTGAGAGGAATTCACTTCTACTCCGCTGCCTTCTCCCGTTCCCTTAGCCGATACGGAAACATTTGTCAGCTGCGCGTCTGTGACAGCAGAAAGTTTGACGGAACCGTTCGAATTGATCGAGCCGTCACTGACTTTGACGGCGCCTTCAGAAGAACTCAAAAAGACTCCGGCCTCTGCGTCGTTTCCTTCTGAAGAAACAGCAGTTCTGCTGATTGTCGTGTCCTTAGCTGATGAAACATTTATAGAGTTCTGAGACGTTAATGCGCCGCCAATAATCCCGAACTCCCAGAACATAGCTCCGGGATTTTTTCATTTTGAGAAAAATCTTTCGTAAATTTAAATAGTTGAAATTGACTCTAAGGGTAATTCCTGCTATTATAGTCTATACTTATATATAAGGACTATTATGGCTCGACCAAGAACTCTACCCGACGACCATTTCTGTTTCTCAACCTTCAGGAAAGGCGATTCCACCTATGTCTACGGCTATAGAAATGAGTGGGATCCGGAGAAGAAACAGTCAAGGATTGCCAAAAGAATTTATGTCGGCACGCTTAATGAAATTACCGGAAGAGTTAAGCTGGGCAAAAAATACTTATCAAATCATCCTGAGTACGAAGGCAAGACGCTTTATTTTGAAAATCGCACCCTCGTTGAAAGATCCGAGCAAGAGGTTGCAGCAGAAGTCGGGCAACGCGAAACTTCATGGGCTTCAAACAATCTTTCTTATGCGGCCACCTGGGCCCTTTGGCAGTTCGCATCCAAGAACCGAATTCTGCAAAACTTACAGGCGGTCTTTGGAAAACAACTGGGAACCAACCTCCTGGCTTTAGCTATCTATCAGCTTTTAGACGGGGGCGCGATGAACGGCTATGAAGACTGGCTTCCTGACAACTGGCTTCCTGTGAGCGCTCCCCTGAGCTCTCAGCGCATCAGCGAATTGCTTGCTCAAGTCGACCACGGGGATATGGTTAATTATTTCCGTTTACGATTTGATCGATCCAAAGAAAATTATCAGAAATGGCTTGAGGAACTAACACAGAACGCCAAGAAAAAAGGCTCGGCCACTGCGCCTTCAACATTGCAAAAAATGTATATGGCGCTGGACTCCACGGCAATAAGCACCTTCTCTATGACAATCGAGGATGCGGCTTACGGACACGCCAAACAGAATCCCGAACTCAAGCAAATAAACCTTACGCTAGCCGTTGATTTCTTGAACGGAGATGTCTGCTATGCCCGAGAAGATGAAGGTTCGATCACCGATAAGTCGGTCTATAGGTCCGTTCTGGCCCAGATGAAAAGTTACGGCTTTGACCTCGACGAGACAGTTCTGGTTACCGACCGCGGCTACTCGTCGATAATGAATCTCCAGAGTCTTTTTAATACCGACGTCAGCTTCGTCGCCGGCGTTCCTATCGTAGAAAAAGGCCTGAAAGATAAATTTGCGAAGTTCCGTGAAGCACTTTGCGACCTCGCTTTCTACAACAGCGAATACGACGTTTATTGCAGAACCATTAAGGAAGACTGGAAGCAAAACACAGAGGGCGGTTCGATAGATCGCACCTGCTTTGTGCATCTTTACCGATTCCCCGAAATTGCTCTATCGCAGCAAAAACAGTTACTCAAGAAAGTCGACAAAGCCCTGGATAAAAAGCGCAGCCGACGAGTCGTAGATCGAGATGACTGGAACTTTGTTGCCCGCTTCATCACCGAACGCAAAGAAGAGCATGACGGAAAAGAAAAGAAAATCTGGGAGAAGAACCTTGAGGCACTCCGATCCTGGGAGCGCACTGCCGGCTGCTTTGTTATCCGCAGCGACTGGCTCGAAGATCCGATCGAGGCTTTAAGAATTTATAGACGCAGAAACATCGTTGAGGTTGCGTTCAGACAATTTAAAGTCCTCAACGGAGGTAACCGACTGTACGCGACTCAAACTTCCTACATGGGCAAGCTGATGGTACATACGATAGCTCAGTCTCTGAGAATGGCCATTACCGTGCAAGCCAAGAGAAGAGAAACTCAGGAATTGAAGCTTCCCGATAACTCGGTAGAGAAATTGCTGACTGTCCTGAAGAAAGTAAGAGCAGTTCGAGCGCCAACAAGGTCCACATGGGTTGTTGAGCCGCTGATCGAGTAGGGGGACGGGTTTCCCCGCCCCTCTCTCACAGCACCCATCGTGCGG
>ERZ791920.332-NODE-332-length-51640-cov-5.254822_pt1 | contig 51640 bp, 59 predicted proteins | sample MGYA00510136_ERZ791920 | MGnify/ENA primary metagenome ERZ791920 (study PRJEB30046, sample SAMN00792066) | human gut metagenome | study: EMG produced TPA metagenomics assembly of the A metagenome-wide association study of gut microbiota in type 2...
TACTATTTTACAATCTAATTCTAAAAAATTCAATATAAATTTTATGTAATAATAATACTTTATTGGCATATAGAATAATTAATTTTTACTGATTATTTTGATTAACTAAAATAAACTAGCTTATAAACTTATAGGCTAGTTTTTGTTTTTAATATGAATAATTTCCGATAACGATATATTAACCATAAGTCCCTAATGTACACCTAGAGGGGAAAAATGCTACAAAATTTTATGAGCCCATATATAACATTAAGATTAGAGCCTGAGCCCCCTGTGCCCCTGCCTTGTCAAGCCTTCGCTATCGCTTGGCTCTCCGCAGGTTCACTCAGTGTTACCTCTACTACCTAGAGCATGTTCGCTCTGCTCAACCACATTCACACCAGTAGCCACCTCAGTGTCCTTCGGTGTGGGGGTTAATGACAGTATACGAGAACTTAATTTTCAATGCACCTGACGTGCAATTTGTACACCACAGGAATACACTAACACTCTTTAGTCCACCTACAGTAGACATAGTGTACAAATCGTATAGAATAACCAGTGGACTACCTATGGTTCACTCCGTGCTCCGTCCTATGGACTACACGTCGTTCACGAGGAGTACCGACAGAATACGAATGGCGACTACAAACGACTACCTGATGGATAACTTCAGAACTAGCTAAGATGTACTTTAGTCCACTAAAGGATATCCAACTGTTCTCCACAGGCAGTCATTGTTGTGCACAATTAGTCTCTTTTTGATTGAGGGCTATGGACAGCCCTTGAGAGCCTAATTGCACACAACACGACAGCACAGATAGGTACGCTATAGGCAATCGGAAGTAATACGACCAGAGTACACAGTAGTGTTCCGTGTAGGACAGTGATGTACCTAACGACAGCTTCGGTTCGTTCTACGAACTCACCTGACCACTGGAAAAGCCAATGGGCACAACGTAGTTCTAATGAGGGTACTAACAGCAATACTCCAGTATCCATACAGTGCACACGTTGCACACAATGGGTACTGCTATAGTGCTGTAAATAAATACCACAATGTAAAGCTAGCGTGGTATACTAATGACAAATAAAGAATTAGTTTGTCGTGCTAAAGGAGATCATCAACGACAGCTCACAACTTTGATTATTAACAACACAAAAGGAGTCAACAAATGTTCATAGTATGTATGCTTATCATTGCTCTATGGTGTCTCTATCAGATATTAACGCAAGGTAGCCATAAGGGACTAGCGACAATCTTAATAGTCATAGTGGTAATACTTCAAGTATTCAATTTGTCGAATTATGGACAAGGCGACAATAATGAATATAATGACATTCAGATAACAAACGGACGTATAAAGTAAATAATAAAAGATAACCCTTAGAATTCTAATTGAGCTCTAAGGGTTATCTTTTTGTGTGCTATATGTTTTAGATCATGGTAGATTAATCTCTATTAAATAGGTTACTAGGTTTAATTGTATATGTTCCATCGTCATTAGGGAGCACTATACCTTTTATCGCTATCTCATGAACCATAAACTCACGGATAGCCTTGCTTATATTCCCATCTTTACAAACCGCTTGAAAGCCCTCTTTGAGCTCGTGAGGAATACGAATAGAAATAGTAGTATCAGCGTCAAGACTAGCATAGTAATATAATAATTGATAATTCTTTTCCATGAGTTACCACCCCTTCAGAATAGTAAAAATAGTATTAATTACACCTATAGTATAACACAAGTATAAACAAATTGTAAATACAAAATAACTGAAAATTTATATAAAAAGTTGCTACTTTTGTATTGACATTATGTATTAACAAGTGTATAATGTAATTAAAGATAAGGGCTCAGCCCTAAAAAATTTTAAATGCTATGTACTAACAAACGTACAAACAGAAAGGCGGACATTATGGACACTATCCACATTGCAGTAAACTTCACATTTGATATGCTATTTAATCTATTAAGCGAGAGAGCTTGCGACACATTGAGAGTTATTGCGAGTCATCATAAAACTAACGAATTTATGGCACTAGCTCACGAGGTAGGCTATAGAGAAACGACCAAAGAAGAATATAAAAGTATTCTAAGAAATAACTGCACGATAAACGAACAGGCGGAAGCACTAACACGCATCTTGACATTATCAGATTTTGAAGCCTTTTTACTACAAGAAGAAACAGAAATTTATTATTTTTTAGGTATTCCATTAGATGAAGATGGCGAACCATTAGAAGCATAAGGAGCTAGAAAAATGATGACATTAACAGGGACATTTACATTTGATGACTTAGTAGGCATGGCATCCGATACAGTACTAGAGAAATTGCTAGAAATCAGAGCTCAAGGGCTACAAGATGAATTTGAGACAGTAGCCGACGAAGTGGGAGACTGGGACGAAATTCACAGTATGCTGGCTGGTATGACTATAAACGAATTTCTAAATATCGAAGAGGAAGAAGAAGAGGACGAAGAGGAATGATTTTATTATCAATTATTGTAGGAGGTATAACCCTTTGGGCTCATATATGTCTACAAATGAATGACTAATTTTTTTTAATCACCATGTAATAACAAAATGTATATACAAGGAGCATCTTATGAAACTAGGTCAAGGACTGCAAGCATTTATAACGAAATACGGAAGAGTGATATTAGACAAAACAGGCAGTAAATGGGACGTATTTACAGCCCTTGAAAATACCGTAAGTCAAATCACAGGTACAACAATAAAAATATTGCATGAAGAAAGTGCATACATTCTATATCAAGATAATAAGCAAGTGGAATGGGTAGGCGATGGGCTCACAACATACGAGCTTCATTTGTTAGGGGAAGCCTTGCAAAAACTGATACAAGAAAAAGGCTATAAAATTCAACTCACAGAAGAATAAGGAGCAACACCATGAGCACACATGAAAACCTAATAACAACATATGAAAAGTACATGATCGAAGCCGATGAAATGATAAAGGACGCATACGCTACAAAGATAAAGCCTGAGTATGAAGAAGTAGACATTCTAAGGGGTAAACTCTTAGCAATCAGAGACATAACTTCAAACGAGTTCATAGGCAAGAAAGCCAAAGAAAAAGCCGACGAATTGGCTTATATGGTAACTGACCTATAAGAAAGGAATTAAAACCAGATGACTAAAAAGGAACTAGAAGCACAGTGCAGACAATTCCAAATAACAGGGCGACAACTAGCAAACACACTGCAACAACTAAAAGCAAGCATAAAGCGTATTGAAGAGGAAGCCCAACAAAATGATGGCGAGTTGTCGCCTACTGAAGCAATGCGACACGAAACACTTCAGAACCTCTATACAAAAACTTGCGATAGCGTAGCAGGAACATTTGTTATGTTCCCTTAAAAATTACAACTGAATAGACCTATTGAAAACCATTGAAACACAATAGGTCTATTTTTTATACCCAATTTTAGGCTCAAGGGTGGACAAGAGATATAAGGCGGTAAGCCTACAGCCGACCACTGGAAAGGATAAGACATATGAATACGAACACCATAGACCAACAAATAGAACTTGAAAAGCATTATACAACCCTAGCTCAAGAGACCTTTAAGAAACGACTGGAGCAAGCAAGAAATCAAGGGCGAATTACTAGCCAACCATTAGGCTCAGGCTTGAAAAAGTTATTTGTCGAAGCTCTAGCAACAAACATAGAGACATGGATAGAGGACAATACCAAGCCTAAAAGAGGGGTGGGCAAGAAATATAGGGAGCTACTAAAAGCAATGCTTGAAGCCTTTGGAATGCAAAATTTAGTACTTAATATTTGTGCGACAGTCCTAGAGCGTGCACTTAATGAGACCCTAGCGACCGACCATAAGGCAAGCGTATCGAGTTGTGCATATTCCATAGGCAACAGTTTATATTACAATGCTCAAACTGAAGCATTCTTAAAGCAAGACGAAGAGGGAACACAAGTCAATCGTATTCAAGATGGACTAGATAAGAGAACACTGGGCTATCAAAAGACAAGACATATTAAAGGCATTATGAAGAAAAATAAATTTGAATGGGTAAAGTACGAAAAGTCAGCGGTAGTCAATCTAGGACTAGACATTTTATATATCTTAACTCAATCAACAGACCTCATCAAGACAAGTGAAGCTAACGATAGAGTTAAATTCCTTGAACCTACGCAAATATTACTAGACACATACAGATATAACGCAGATTACATTAGCCAGTTTATCACTGATCGCACTCCGACAATTATAAAACCTAAGAAATGGAACGACTTGAGTCAAGGGGGATACTATGGGGCAATGGCTAAAAGACTTCATTTCATGAGAATTAGTCATATTGTCGGTAAAACCAAAGTAGTCAAAAGCTACATCAAAAAGATACGAGATATCGACTTGAGCAAGATATATAGTGCAGTCAATGCAATTCAAGAGACACCATATCGTATAAATAAAGATATGTATGAAGTCATTGAAGCAATCATTAATCAAGGTGGTGGGTTAGCAGGTATAGCAAGTATGGAACCTCATGAGCCAGAACCGACAAGAAAATTTAAAGAGACTAAGCAAGAATACGGAAAGCGTTTTCATGAATGGTTAGAGATTGAATTGTCAAGACGTAGTAAAGCTATCAGAGCACTAAGACTCTTCAGATACGCTAAAGACTTCAAGGGATATGACAATATCTATTTCCCTTGTAACATCGACTTCCGTGGGCGTATATATCCAATACCACTCTTCAACCACCAAGGGGGACGACTTTATGAAATCATTGATCATCTATAGTAACCCTGTACCACTCATGGATAGTCAAGATATAGAGCTCTTATACTGGCAAGGAGCGAACCTATGGGGTAACGACAAAGTATCTCACGCAGAGCAAGTGGAATGGGTGAAAGATCACCACTCTCATATTGTCGACAGTGCAAAGCACCCTTTGGACTACCTATGGTGGACTGAAGCAGATGAACAACTACAGTTCCTAGCATGGTGTATGGAATACGTTAAGTCCCTTGAGTACTTCGAGGAGTTCAAGACATATGAGGGCTATAGTTGCCCATTAGTAATTGCCTATGATGGCACTTGCTCAGGCTTACAGCACTACTCAGCAATGCTTAGAGATGAAGTAGGTGGAAGTGCAGTGAACCTTGTCGACCATGAGCGACCTGCCGACATTTACCAACAAGTGGCAGATAAGGTACTCAAGATTGTCGAAAAGGACGCTATGAGCGGTACTCTTGACGAAGTACAAAAGGAAGAAGTTGGTGGTGGTCAACGAGTACACTTTGGAACACGCTCAATGGCTCAAGCATGGTTAGCTCATGGAGTAACACGTAAGGTAGTCAAACGGAACGTCATGACACTAGCATATGGAAGTGGTCAATATGGCTTCCAAGAACAGATCTATGAGGATACGACAAAAGGTAACATTCACTTCAAACGATTTGAGAAGCCGTGTGCAAAATACATGGCAAAACTGGTATGGCAAGAGGTACAAACAACAGTAGTAAGTGCTACAGAGGGCATGAAGTATCTTAAAGCACTAGCAAAGGTACTCACTAAGCATGGGCTACCTGTGAATTGGTGGACACCATTAGGACTACCAGTACAACAACAGTATCTCAAATTGGTACAAAAGAGCTTCCGTACACGCTTCGGAGACATGGTGAGTTGGAGAGGATACTACCAAGATGTAGCAGATGATGAAAGCCTAGACGCTAATGGTCAGAAGAATGGTGTAGCACCAAACTTTATCCATAGTCTTGATAGCACTCACTTAATGATGACAGTAAATGAAGCAGGCTTGTCTAACTACACAACAATTCACGACAGCTTCGGTACATCACTAGGTGAAGCAAGACACCTACAAAAAGTTATTCGTGAGCAACTATATAAGTTATATACAGAGTACTCACCTATAGAAGAATTCAAGAAATATGTAGAAGAAATGACTGGTGAAGATTTGTCAGATATTCCTGAACCACCTAAAGGGAGCTTAAAGCTAGAGAATATCTTAACAAGTAGCTTCATTTTCCACTAATCAGAATTAATGTATCCACGAGATAGAGAGGAGCACTCAAGCTCTTCTTTTCGTGGCACTAGAGTTAATGAAAGGAGCATAAGTTAATGGACGCAATAAACACGAAAACAATCACACTAGATTATGACACCTACTTAGGGGAATTATCAAGTGCAAAAAAGGAAGGCTACTACACAGCTATTAGAACTAAGGTAGAAGAAAATAAACACTACCAAAAGACAATGCAAAAGTTAAGAGAAGCTGATACAAGGATAGCAATCTATGACAAAACATTAAGAGATGAATGGGATAAAGCATATATCTCAAGGAAAAGTATAGAACTTCTTGAAGATCAAAAAGCAATCTATAAGTTTTTATCAGGCTTATTCCTACTGCTTCTACTGTTTTCTGAAGCAATCAAAGCATGGTTATTGTAAGGAGAAACTAAATGAAATACTTAATTGACATGAGAACACTAACAGTAATCAGCATTGAGCTTGATGACACAAACCCTAATGATTATTCGTTACTCTACGATATAGAGACAACAACTGGAAGATTACTACCACCAGCTGTTAAAGAAATATTGCTAAATGAGGAGATAAAATACTAATGATTACTTTCAAAACTTTAATCAAACTATGCAAAGAGCTTATCGAAGGAAAGAAAGAGCTTCAAGAAGAACTAGAGAGCACTAAGCACGAGCTCTTTTACACTAAAGCACACAATAGATTTCTAAGTGAAGCCTTAGTTGAGTTACAAAACGAAAAAAGAAAAGACCTTGAGAAGCGTATAGAAAAAATTGAGGAACGCTTAATGCCTAAAGATACTACAGTAGAACCTGATGAACAGTTAAAGCGTTACAAATGGTATAACTCAACAGAATTTACACAAGAAGAACTCTTAAAGAAACTAGGAACAGGAGTGCTAGTTGAAGTTATACCAGATCCATTTAAAGATAACAAATGGCAAGACCCTGAAGAAACAGAAGTTAAAACTGTAAGAGTACGTTATATATCAAAAATGTACTTGGGAAAACAGTACTATCAATAGGTGAATTATATTATAGACACTGGTTTAGAATAATTTAGGAGAACTAATGACAAAACGAAAAAGAGCTAAAAGAGTAAACTGGTTACCAAATCAAGTACACTACAGAAAACTACAATTACTATTCTTAATTCAAACTTATTTAACAGGAAATTGGAGATAAACATCATGACTACAAATAGCAAACACTACGAAACACTTAACATTCAACCTTGGGAAATCATGGAAGCAAACTTCACCACTGAAGAATTCATTGCGTACCTCAAAGGAAATATCATCAAGTACGCATTACGTTCCAAAGGTCAGGACTTAGCTGACGCACAAAAAATTAGACATTATGCAGAGAAGCTCATTGAAGTCCAAAAGGGACGTCCAGTAATCGCAATAGACAAACCTGAAGAGATAGATGAACCAACGCTTGTAGAATGCAAGAAAGAATACACATATAAAATTGGTGATCGTGCATGGTTTGCATCTGAAGATGACTTAAAGCATATTACCAAGGAAGAACCAAAGAAAACCTTAGAACCTAACAAGTGGTATGACGCTGAGGACTTCACTGTAAATGAACTAAAAGCACTACTACCAGTAGGGACTGTAGTAGTTGTTACAGAAGAACACGACAACAATCGTATAGTAGACCTTGAGGAAGAGAAGCTTTTAAACACGACAATTAAAAATATTGGTCAACGATACGTACTTCACGATACACGAGTAGGTATAACAGCAGATGGCTGGTGGAGACGTCATTTTAAAATTACAGAGGAGTAAAACAAATGGAACCAATTATTAGCCCATGGATAATCTATATGCTACCTTTTGTAAATATTTTTATTGCCTTAATGAAAATAATTGCAGTACTTACTCTATTAATGCTTGTAGTAGTGTACACAGACAAGGACTTCAGAGCTGATAGAGGAACTAAATTAACAAAAGCAATAGGAGCAGTATTTATCATTAGTACATTAATAGCAATCTTTATACCAACTAAAGAGGTACTAATTGCTATGTATATTGCTAACCATGCGACACCTGAGAACATTCAAATGTTAATCAATACATTCATTAAATAGGAGATTTAAAATGGAAGAGACACAAGTAATTGAGAACAAACCTAAACGTAAAGAACTAATGGCACAAATTGAAAAACTAAAGAGCGAATTAAGCAGTGCTAAATGGGACCGAGAGTATGCTGAAAGAAAACAAAAGGAAGCAGAAACTAAAGTCAAGGAACTACAAGCATACATTAAGGGACTAAAAGGTGAGGACTTGAAAGACGAAGAGGATAAATAATGGCACGCACAAGCACTAAGAAAACACAAGAAAAAACAATCGAACTCAATGGTGAGCAAGTACTCATCGAACTAATTAAGGACACAGCAGTAATTCCTGAAGCTAAAACTGAAGGAGCTGGCTGTATGGATATTACACTACCTGAGGACACCAGAGTACCACCAACAACAGTACAAGCACAAGCTACAGTGGTACCACTAGGCTTCAAGGTAGTAGTCCCTAAAGGACATACAATGCGTATCCAGTTGAGATCCAGTGTAGGACGAGACTATCCTATTGCACTGGCGAACACTGAAGGAATTATTGATGAGGACTTCAGAGGTGAAGTAGTAATCATGTTGCGTAACTTCAGTAAAAACATTGTATTCCTTGAGCAGGGACAACGAATTGCTCAGTGCTGGCTTGAGAAAACATTACCAATGACTTTTGTCGAAGGTGATGTAATCGAGGACACTGAACGAGGGACTGAAAGCGGTAGTACTGGTAAGTAACTAAATAAATTCTAAGGGCACTCTTAATGAGTGCTCTTTTTTTTTTGTCGACTAAAGGAGAAACGAATGGTAAAAACAAAAACAAAACTAGGTAAAGAAATGAAGTTGAATGGTACAGCAGTATGGGCTCATACTGACAGCCCTGAGACCTACGAAGGTAACGAGATTGGCTACTCTATCATGGTGCGTTTAGAAAACGACGAGAAAACTGAAGCACTCAAGAACGCACTAGAGGAAATCTTTAATGAAGCTGAGGATCAACTAGAAAAGAAAGTTAATCGCAAAGTACCTATGAACTTGTCTGTAAAAGAAGATAAGGACTTAGGCGAATGTTTCAAGGCTAAGACTAAACATGAATTCAAGGATAAAACTACAGGTCAATTAGTACGTCGTAAGTTAGCAGTATTCGACAAATATGGTGAACCACTACCAGCTGGCACTAAGATTGGTAATGGATCTAAGGTGCAAGTAGCAGTAACAGCAGAGCCTTATGTAATGAATGCTAAGACCTATGGTGTAACTTTGCGACTCAATGCAGTCCTTGTGAAAGACCTTAAGGAATACACAGGTGGTGGCAGTGCAGAAAACTATGGCTTCGATATTGAAGCTAAAGGCGAACTTGACGAGTCTGACGATGTAGAATGGTAAGCCTATGGCGAAAGGCTGGAGTTTTAGTCGACTAGGTGGCTTTAAGAAACGAGCAGACAAGTCGACAAGAAGCAACTTTGAAAGCCAAGTGAAGAAGAACCTTGAGAAAGCAAAAGCCCGTTTTGAGTACGAGACAATGAAAGTGCCCTACACAACTGAGCACTTCTATAAGCCTGACTTTATTTTGTCGAATGGGATTATTGTCGAAGCCAAAGGGCTTTTTCTTCCTGAGGACAGGAGTAAGCACTTGACAATCAAGAAGCAACACCCTGAGTTAGACATAAGATTTTTATTTATGAAAGACCAATACATAAGCACTAAGACAAAAGCTAACAAGTACAGCGACTGGTGCAAAAAGAATGGCTTCCAGTATCACATTGGTACAGTCATTCCTAAGAAATGGATAGAAGAGGAGAAAGCGAGGTGAAACCAATCAAACAATACGGAAAACTAAAGGAACGCAAAGAGACTAAATATATTAAAGTAACTCAATATGCATTGAACGACAAGAACCCTGAAGTAATTCTTCGGAACAGCCAAAAGGCAGGCTATCTGTTCTTCCCTCATCACTACTTAATTACTGCTGATGGACAAGTCAATAAGTATCGACCTGAAGAAGCAGTGGCATTTGGTGAAGTGGCTAACTATGACACTACTATTAGTGTTCTAAGCGACATTACTGAAGAAGCTCAAGTAAGTCTTGAAGTCGTACTCAATGCATTGAAAGATCGGTATAAAGGGGTTGAAGTCGTTGAGTGAGACAAGAGAGGAGCTTAGAGAGTACCAGTGCATGATGGACAGAAAACACAAGTCTATCACTATCTATGCTAAACGAGTCGAGCTGTTTGAAGTCGAACTAGAGGACATATCAGAGAATGACGCAATAGCTCATGTAACTGAGATGATACATAGTAACGACATAAGACCTGATGACTCAGAAGTAACCATTGAGGATATGGATATTAAATGAGTACTTCAGAAATCTTAAGAGCTCATCTACCATGCCCTGATTGTGGCTCATCTGACGCACTTAGTGAGTACACAGATGGGCACACATATTGCTATTCCTGTAATGCACTGCACAATAGCGATGAAACACCGATAACTAAGTATGATGACTTCATTAGCGATATGACTTTAAAGCCTTTGAAGGCAAGGGGTATCACCGAGAGCACTTGTCGTAAATACCAGTACTACTATACGACATACAAAGGTAAACCTTGTCAAGTCGCTAATTACTTCGATGAATATGGGACACTAATAGGTCAAAAACTACGCTTTCAAGATAAGTCCTTTGCCACTAAAGGTAAGATAAGTAAGACATTCTTTGGACAACAATTATATAACAGAGGTTCGCGACTAATTATAACCGAAGGTGAAATCGACTGCTTAACTGTTAGCCAACTACTAGGTAACCAAGAGCCAGTCGTAAGTATTCCATGCGGTGCACAGAGTGCTAAGAAAGTCTTTGAAGCTAACCTTAAGTGGCTAGAGGGCTACGATGAAGTAGTTGTCGTATTTGATAATGATGACGCAGGACGCAGTGGGGCTCAAGAGATAGAAGGCATTTTGTCGCCTGACAAGCTTCGTATAGCTACTCTAAAACAATACAAAGATCCTAACGAGTATTATATCAACGACAAAGGTAATGAGCTTTTAGAAGCTCTAGAGAATGCTAAAAGAGTAACACCTGAAAATATTATCAACGCTGACACATTACTTGATGACCTCTTAGAGGAGCCTGAAGAAGTAACTGGCTATGGACTTCCGTGGAATGTTAAAGCCGACAAAATGATACGAGGAGTACGCAAAGGTGAAATCACAATGCTAACTGCTGGCACTGGCATAGGTAAGTCTACAATGATTCGTGAGATAGGCTACCACTTAGTTATGAAGCATGGACTTAAGATAGGCTCAATGATGTTAGAGGAGAACGTCCTTAGGACTTCTAAAGGCTACATCGGTTTATACCTCAATAAACCAGTACATCTGAGTCGTAAAGGAATTTCAAATGAGAAATATACAGAAGCCTTTGTGAATACCTTAGGTACAGGAAACTTCGTGATGTATAACCACTTTGGTTCACTAGACAACTCAGCAATTCTAAAGGCTATCCGTTATATGGCAGTAACTGAGAAGTGCGATTTTATACTTATAGACCATATCAGTATAGCTGTAAGTGGCATTGAGAGTAACAATGAGCGTAAACTCATCGACATACTTATGACACGCTTGAGACAACTATGCGAAGAGCTAGGGGTAGGACTTATCTGTATCTGTCATCTTAAGCGAGGAGATGGCAAGAAGAGTGCTGAAGAAGGCGGAAGTATATCTTTAGAGGACTTGCGAGGTAGTCAAGCAATAGCTCAGTTATCGGATACAATTATAGCACTAGAACGCAACCAGCAAGCTGAAAGCGACGTTAAGAAAAACCTAGTGCAAATGCGAGTATTAAAATGTCGACAAACAGGGGACACTGGTATTGGTGGAAAACTTTGGTTTAACAAGGAGAAAAACCGATTAGAAGTACCAAGTGCAGACCTGATGAACGACATAGAAAGTAATGAAGAGGTACCTGAATTTTGAAATCAAGTAAGAAGTTCGTTGATTGGTTAGAAGATGAAGTGGCTAATGCTAAAAGTGAGATGAAAGAAGCATTGACACACTTAGACCATGACAGAGCTCAAATTAAATACGTAACACTTTTGAAAGCCTATAACAAAACTAAGGAGTTAGCACTATGAAAATTCCTGTAATGGGAAAAGGTGTAACCCTAACGGAACTACCTAATGAAATTGCAGTGTTCTTTGAGATTGGTAATTGTCGTCAGCGGTGCGAGGGGTGTCATAGCCCTGAACTTTGGACTGCTGAAGGAGCCCAATGGATGACTGTAGATGAACTGAAAGACTACATCAAAACTCAAAGAGGTATCACCGCAGTAGTATTCATGGGTGGAACGACAAACTATGAGATTGATCCTGAAGAATTCCTAGAGAACATAGTGAAGCCAATTTCTAAGGACTATCCAGTAGGGCTCTATCATGGCTGTATTGAATTCCCATATAACAAAGAGCACTTAACATGGCTCAAGATTGGACGTTACATAGAATGTCAAGGTGGCTTAGCAAGCCCTACGACAAATCAAAAAATGTTTTACAAGTTGCCTAATGGCGAGTGGACTAATATTACATCATTCTTTACAAAGGAGACTAATGGCTAAAAAATTACTTAATAAACTAACAGACAACCAAATTCAAACAAAAGTAAACTTCATCAAGAACTATATGGACTCCTTCAATACTGCTGATGGCTCTATTGTCGACCCTAATAGTAATGTCGATGGTAAGAACATTGGTATTCTTGAGAGTGAATTATATAAGTTCGAGACAATTCAAATCAATCGAGCTATGGTAGAAACTAAACTTATCGAAATGTTCGGTAGTGAGTATGCTCACCAGTACGAGCAAGATATTAAGAACCATCTCATTTACATTCACGATGAGACTTCCTTACGTCCGTACTGTGCAAGTATCAATATGTTCCCTTATTTATTCGAGGGCACTAAACCATTAGGTGGTACTTCAACTGCTCCGACAAACCTACAGTCATTCTGTGGTAGCTTCGTTAATCTTGTCTATCAAGTAGCCAGTGGCTTCGCAGGTGCAATCGCAACAGTAGAATTCTTAATGTACTTCGACCACTTTGCACGCAAGTCTTATGGCGACAATTACCTTGAGACAAATGCTAAGGAAGTTGCTCAAGAACTACAAGGTGTAGTCTATGCAATCAATCAACCAGCAAGTGCAAGAGGTAACCAAAGTGTATTCTGGAATATCTCAGTATTCGATAAATTCTACTTTGAGTCCGTCTTTGGTGAATTCACATTCCCTGATGGCGACAAAGCGAACTACACAAGTATCTCTAAACTTCAAGACTTCTTTATGAACTGGTTTAGAGAAGAACGAGAGAAAGAACTATTGACATACCCAGTGCTCACCAGTGCAGTACTGGTAGACAAAGAAACAGGTAAACCTAAGGACGATAACTTTGCACATATGTTAGCTAAACACATGAGTAAAGGTTTGTCATTTTTTGTATACCAAAGTGAAAGTGCTGATAGCTTAGCAAGTTGTTGTCGACTTCGGAACGAGCTTGCGGACAATACATTCAGTTATACTTTAGGGGCTGGTGGTGTGTCTACTGGTAGTGTACAAGTTATCACTATTAATATGAATAGATTTATCCAAAAACATAATAAAGGGGACTATGCTTTCATTGATTTAATCAAGAGAGTACAAAAGTATCTAATGGCTCATAGAGCAGTCATCAAGGACTACTTAAAGGCAGGCTTATTACCAGCTTATAGTGCAGGCTTTATTAGCTTAGATAAACAATTCTGTACCATTGGAATTAATGGAATGTTAGAAGGTATGGAATATCTTAAAGTTGATCCAGTAGCAGAACCTGAGAAGTACATCAAGACAGTAGGTAGCTTCCTTAACCAAATCTATACACTTAACAAGGAAGCCTATAAGGACTATAAAGTACGCTTCAATACAGAATTTGTACCTGCTGAGAACTTAGGAGTTAAGAATGCTCAATGGAATAAAGCAGATGGTATCACTTCCAAACGAGACTGCTACAACTCTTATTTCTATCCAGTAGAAAATGACGACATGACTATCTTAGACCGCTTAAAACTACATGGAAAAGACATGGTTAAGTATCTTGATGGTGGTAGTGCTTGTCATCTTAACATTGCTCAACTATTGACTGAAGAGCAAGCATACAAATTACTTTGTCTAGCTGGTGGATATGGCTGTAACTATTGGACATTTAATTGTCTAGTAACCATCTGTGATAACTGTGGCTACATCAATGTTAATACTGAGGATCACTGTACGAAGTGCGGAGAGACAGAAAAGATTGACTATGGTACACGAGTTATTGGTTATCTAAGACGAGTTAGTAATTATTCTGAAGGTCGACGTAAAGAACACGCTTTACGCAACTATATGAAAAAATAAGGAAAGGAGCTATACACAATGATTTTTAATATCTTATGTAAATTGGAAGCTCAAATTATCAAAGCACAGAAATGGGTAAGAGATCAAGAAAAGAAACAACTTGAGAAAATGCTTGAGGAGAACAAGAGAGAGATTGATGAACTAACCCAACAAAACATCTATCTCAAAGGACTCTTGAAGAAATACTAATGTTAATATTTGACATTGAAACAAATGGACTTCTTGACACTGTAACCAAAGTTCACTGTATGGTGATCTATGATACAGAAACAGATGAGTTCTTTGAGTATCGTCCTGCTGAGATTGAGCAAGGTGTACAGAAGCTTCTACAGGCAGACAAAATCTGTGGACATAATGTTATAGCGTTCGATGTTCCGTGCCTAGAGAAGCTCTATGGAGTCTCATTTGAGCATGAAAAGGTAATTGACACACTTATATTAGCACGACTTGTCTATTCAAATATGAAGGACGTTGATATCGGACTAATGAGAGCTGGACGACTACCTAAGAAACTATATGGACGATACAGCTTAGAAGCCTTTGGGTACCGCTTAGGAGTACTCAAGGGTACATACAGCGAAGATAATGAAGGCGACGTATGGGCAGTCTTTAATGAAGATATGCTTGCCTACAATAAGCAGGACGTAGTAGTAACGACAAAACTATACGACAAACTTGTCGAGAAGGGCTTCACTGAGCACGCTTCAATGATTGAACATAAGGCTCAATGGTTAATGCAAAAGCAGGAACGTAATGGCTTCCCATTCGACAAACAAAAAGCAGTTATCCTTGAAGCAGAGCTAAGAGAAGAACTTGAGCGTATCACTAAAGATCTCACTCAGTACGTTCCACCAATTCCTGATAGAGTCTTTATTCCTAAGAGAGACAATAAGAGACTAGGGTACAAAACTGGAGTACCAGTGCAGAAGTACAAGGAATTCAAAATCAATTCACGAGACCAACTAAAGTACATCTTAGGGACTCACTTTGGATACAAGTGGTTAGACTCAATGTTTGAAATCGAGACTGATGAGGACGGAGAGGAAACCAGTAGAAAGCTCAAGTTAGACGAAGAGAGCCTACAGGAAATCATTAAGGATCCTAAAGCAAGCGAAGAGGTTAAGCACATAGCTCAACTATACAGCACTGCATTTATGTTGTCGAAACGATTAGGGCAACTAGCAGATGGAGCTCAAGCATGGCTCAAGCTGTTAGGAGACGACAATAAAATTCACGGCAAGGTAAACCCTAATGGGGCAGTATCAGGACGAGCTACTCATAGTAACCCTAATGTAGCTCAAGTACCTGCTATTGACAAACCTTATGGCTATCAATGTCGAGAACTCTTTGGAGTACCTGAGGGTTGGTACCAAGCTGGTATTGACTGCTCAGGGTTAGAACTACGTTGCCTTGCACACTTTTTGTCGCCTTTTGATGGCGGAGCGTATGCTCATGAAATTCTTAATGGTGATATTCATACAGCTAACCAAATGAACGCAGGGCTTGAGACACGAAACCAAGCTAAGACATTTATCTATGCGTTCCTTTATGGTGGGGGCAATGCTAAGATTGGTGAAATCGTAGGCGGAACTGAAGCCGACGGAAAGAAACTCAAGGCAAAATTCCTAAAAAATACACCATCTATCAAGAAACTAACAAGTACCATTAAGGATACCTTAGCCCCTTATGATGTATCAGCACATTGTCGAAGATATAAACGTAAGTGGCTTAAAGGACTTGATGGAAGAAAACTTCATGTACGCTCACTGCATAGTGCATTAAATCTCTTATTGCAGTCAGCAGGTGCACTTATCTGTAAACGATGGATCACAAGAACTGAGGAAAGACTACAAGCACGAGGTTTAAAGCATTCATGGGACGGAGATTATTGTCTTATGGCATGGATACATGACGAAATGCAGGTTGCTTGTAGAACTCAAGAGATAGCACAAGTTGTCGTAGATGAAGCACAATTAGCAGTGCGAGACGTACAAGAAGAATTTAACTTTAGAATTCAATTAGATACCGAAGGCAAAATCGGTAGGAATTGGGCGGAGTGCCACTAATGAAAATCACAAGAGAACTACAAGAAGTAATCGAAGTGGTACAAGTAGACCACACATTAGAACACTTAATCGACGATTGGGATACGACAATATACCTACCTGAAGAGTTACAAGAAAAGAATGAACAGTTCTATAAGGTACTCATTCAGTATAAAGAAATGGTAAACCAATGGTTAGAAAATAATTTAACAAAGGAGAACGATGGCGACAAAGAAGAAGAAAACGAAATTACTCATTGACGCAGACATGCTAGTATATTTAGCGTTACAAAATGCTGAGACTGAACATGACTGGGGAGATGGCTTTTACACACTTAGTGCTTTCTTCCCTGACGCTACTACAGCATTTGACAGTCATCTTAAGGAACTGGTGAAACTTGTCTTAGACCACTGGAATGTCGAGGGTGAGTACGAGATCTTAATGGCAATTACCGACCTTAAGCATAACTTTAGAAAAGACATAACACCTGAGTACAAAGCTAACAGAAAGTCTAAGCGTAGACCAATGATGTTCATTCGTATGCGTGAGTGGGTTATCGAGAACTTCAATGTACTCATGATTGACAATCTTGAAGCTGACGACTGTATCGGTATCCATGCTGATAAGGACTCTATTATGATTAGTGGCGACAAAGACTTCAGAAGTATTCCTTGTCGCTTCTATGACTTCATGCGTAACGAATTTTATGATACGACAAAAGAGGAAGCTCACTACTTCCATATGTATCAAACACTCATAGGTGATACAGCAGACAACTATAAGGGTTGCCCTAAGATTGGTGAAGTGCGAGCTAAGAGACTCCTTGATGAGGACTGCTCATGGGAAGCTGTAGTACGAGCTTATGTCGCCAATGGTAGTACTGAAGAAGAAGCACTAATGAATGCTAGATTGTCGTTTATCTTGCAAAAAGGTTATTACAATAAGAAAACAAAGAAGGTGAAATTATGGACACCATCATAAAAGAAAAACACTTAAGGAACCCTGAGCGAGACGCTACGGAATACATCAAAGCACTTAAGAGAGAAGCCAAAGGAAGTCCTCTAGTATCTCTAGGCAGTCAAGGAGCAATCTATAGTCATATCCTTGAGCAAAACCTTAAGGGACAAATTAGAGCGTGGTATGACGCTACAGGGAAACTTGTAGGGCTCCTAATGTTTGATGTAGGACGCATATGGTGGAGCGACAAAATAGTCATTATGGAAGAAACTGTATTTTGTTTAGACAAAAGCTATAGTGGTATTCAACGAGAAGCCACAAGAGAACTAGACAGAATTGCTAGGGGATACTCAGCAGAAATTATTGTTACAGGTAACATGATCTCTACAGGAGACACTGAAAGACTTGTAATGAATGGCTACAAGAAAGCTGGCTATACCACAATTTGTACAGACATGATAAAAGTGGTGAAATATGAGTAAAATTGATAGACCACTACCAAGAGTTGATGAAATCATTATTGATGAAATTAAACAAGCCTTCTCAGTCTATTCTATTCTCAAGCGAGATGACTTAAATGCAGAGCAAAAGATAGCTTATATCACTGCTGTAGAGGAAATCACAAACTATTTAAACACATGTCGAGAAGCAAATGGACTCTAATGTATCCACGATATAGAGAACTTTAATGTTTTAAACTATGAAAGGGGAAATACATGGGCACTATGTTAGCTCAGCTTGCAGTAGGAATGGTACTTAATAAAGTTGCTCAAAAGTGGGGCAGTAAAGCTAAAGCTGTACCACAAGTAACTGGTAAAGACCTTGTACCCTATACGCAAGCAGAAGCTCCTGAGACAGCTCAGTTAGGGGGCACCCAGCCTAACTATGTTAGACGTAATAGGGAAGCCTTAACAATCAAAAAGAATACAGATAGTTATAATCCTATGAACATGTAAAGAAAGGAGATATATGGGAGTATTCAAAAAACTCTTTGGTATTAAAGAGCCTGACATTCCTACACCTGCAACACCTGCACCTCAAGGAGTCGACGAGACAGACCAAGAGTCTGTAGACACTAAAGGTGGTGGCTTACGAAAACGTAAAGCACGAGGTAAACGAGACCTACAAATTCCTACTACTGGGCTCAACACAGGTGAGACACGAGGTAATGGGGTAAATGTCTAATGGCAGTCAAGAAGAAACGAAGTGGTAAACAGCCACAGGATCAAGGAGTCCCTGCTAAAGAACTGTACACACAGTTAGAAACCAAGAGGGAACCATATGTACAACGAGCGATAGCTTGTGCAAAATTAACGCTTCCTCATGTATTCCACGACAAAAACGATGATGGTAACAAGAAGTATAACACACCTTATCAGTCGATTGGAGCACGAGGAGTAAACAACTTAACATCTAAACTAACCCTTGCCCTATTCCCACCGAATGAGGGCTTCTTTAAATTAGGCTTATCGAGCGAGATGAAGCAAGAGATCATTAATGCTTCACCTGAAGCCTACGAAGCGAAAGTTCAAGAAGTCGAACAGGCACTCATGAGGATTGAACAGTCCTGCATGAGATTTATGGAAGAAAACCAAGTGAGGATTACAGCTCAAGAAGCTAACCGACACTTAGTCATCACTGGTAATGGTGTAGTATTCCTACCGCCTGACAGAGATGGTACGAAGTTCTATGACTTAAACCATTATGTCGTACAGCGAGATGGTGTAGGGACAGTCGTAACGCTGATTACTAAAGATGTCCTATTGAAACGCACACTACCACCTGAAGCATATAACTTAGTCCCTGATAAGAAGGACGATGATGAAGTCGAAGTATATACCAAGTGCGACTTAGTAGAGGATAACTACGAGTGCTTCAGTGAAGTCGATGGTGTTCGTATAGCTGGGAGTGAACAGACATATCCAGTCGACAAATTCCCTTATATTGTCTTAAGAATGACAAAAGGGAGCAACGAGGACTATGGACGCTCAATCGTAGAGGAATACTTAGGCGACTTAACGAGCCTTGAGAAATTATCTAAAGCACTTGTAACGATGGCTTCTATTAGTGCACGTACATTATATCTAGTGAACCCTAATGGTATTACTAGACCTAAACTATTACAAGACGCTCAAGAGGGCGACTTCGTAAGTGGACGAGTTGAGGACATTCAACCACTACAACTAAATAAATACCCTGATATGCAAACGACAAAAGCAACTGCTGACACTATTGAGCAACGCTTATCGTTTGCTTTTCTTTTGTCTAGCGTAGTCCAACGGAACGCTGAACGAGTAACCGCAGAAGAGATCAGGACAGTCGCAAGTGAGCTAGAGGACACCTTGAGCGGAGTCTACAGTATTTTAACTCAAGAGTTCCAGTTGCCACTTGTACGACGTATCTTAGCAGTCCTAATGGCACGAGGAGAAGTTGCACAGCTTCCTGATGGCTTCGTAGAGCCGACCATTACAACTGGTATGGAAGCATTAGGGAGAGGTCATGACTTCAATAAGTTTATGACATTCATGGGTATTGTCGGACAAATGCCTGACGCTATGGGCTACATGAAGCTAAACCAATGGCTCACAGCAATAGCGACAAGTCTAGGTATTGACACCACTGGACTCATTAAGACTGATGAAGAAATTCAACAAGAACAACAACAAGCTATGGAAGCACAACAAGAGCAAGCTGTAGTGGAGCAAGCTATGGCAGGAGCAATGAATGAAAGCGAGGTAACGTAATCTAATGGATATTTTAGTGAATTCTCAAGACAATCATCAGATTGTTACAGCAGAACCACAACAGGTACAAACTGAAGGTCAACCACAGGTAGAACAAACGACAACTACTGATCCTCAACAAGAGGTAACAACTACTGAGACTACAGCTACGACTGAGGTAGACCAACAGACAAATACAGTACAAGAAGAAGTAGCTAAACAAAATCAAGCTACACAAGCACTGCAAGAGGACTTAGCGAAACGTAATATCGACTTCAAAGCACTAGAGGACGAGTATAACGAAAAAGGTAATTTGTCGGACGCTTCGATGAAAGCATTAGCCGACGCTGGTTATCCCAAAGAAGTCGTTGACGCTTACCTAAGCGGTGTACAAGCTACTCAAGAGAAATTCTACAACACTGTAGTTAGCTTCGCAGGTAGTGAAGAAGAGTACCGACAAGTAGCACAATTCGTACAGTCTCAAGGCGAGAACGCAGTAGACAATTTCAACAATGCTATTGAAGGTGGCAACTTAGGTGTAATCAAGATGGTTATTGATGGTGTGAAAGCAAACATGAAGGCAGTTAATGGCACAAGCAATCAGACTATCTTAGGTCAATCTACAGGTGGCACTACAGAGAACACAAATGCCTTCTTAACAAAGCAACAAATGGTAGAAGCTATCAGTGATCCACGCTACTCTAAGGATCCTATCTACCGAAAACAAATTGAAACAAAAATTATGAATTCTAATTTCTAATTAAAGGAGAACAATTAATTAATGGCAACATTGACAAACATTCAAAAACAAGGTGCAGTACAAAACGCAGGCGACCAATTAGCCTTATTCCTTAAAGTATTCAGTGGTGAAGTTTTAACAGCTTTCACACGAGCATCTCAAGTAATGGGTAACCATATGGTTAAAACTATTGATAGCGGTAAGTCTACTGCCTTCCCAGTACTGGGTAGAGGTAAAGCTCACTACTTGCCAGCTGGTGCGAACCTTGACGACTTGCGTGAAGCAATTCCACACAACGAAGTAGTAATCAATATTGATGGTCTCTTGACTTCCGATGTATTAATTACCGACATTTATGAAGCAATGAACCACTATGACGTTCGTGGCGAATACGCTAAACAACTTGGTGAAGCATTGGCTATCTCCGCAGATGGTGCAATGGTAGCTGAAATTGCAAAATTAGTTAAAGCCAACAAAGAGAACATCACTGGTTTAGGCAAAGGTGTAGTTATCGAGAAAACATTAGGTGCTGGTGGTGCTGGTATCAACTACGAGACTGGTAAGGCAGTAATCGAAGGTTTACTTGAAATGAAAGCTAAATGGACTGCTCAATATGTTCCTGCGTCTGAACGCTACGCATACATCACTCCTGAAGTAGAGTCCGCACTTATCGCTTCTAAAGACGCTATCAACCGAGACTTTGGTGCAGTAGCTTCCATCGTTGAAGGTAATATCGACAAACTTTGCGGTTTCAAAATCATTGCGGTACCTCACTTGAAAGATGGTGGTGCTGATAAGACAGGTATGTTAGGTACATCTCCTGAAGGTCATGTATTCCCTACAGAATACGCTAAGGCTCTTGCAGTGTGTGCACATCGTACAGCAGTAGCAACAGTCAAACTTAAAGACTTGCAATTAGAACACGCACGTCGTCCTGAATTGCAAGCTGATATGATTATTGCGAAGAACGCAGTAGGTCATGGCGGTTTACGTCCTGAAGCCTGTGGTATTATCTTGGCAAAATAATCTTAAGTAACTCTAGGGGGTAGTCTAATGGCTATCCCCTTTTTTGTCTAAAGGAGAACACATGATAATCACACCACTATCCAAACTGGACGCAGTGAATGAAATTATTGGGGCTATGGGCGAAGCTCCTGTAGACACTTTAGAGAACAGTGAGAATGTCGACACAATCAATGCAATCAGAATGTTAGAAGCAGAGATGAGGGCTATACAAGTGATGGGCTGGACGTTTAATACCATTGATCCATTCATCATGATACCTGACGAGCACTCTAAGCGTATCCTATGGGACGACTCAATCTTGTCTATTCAATTCGCAGACAATAGAGTCGTAAGGAAGCGTGATGAGTGGCTATTTGATGTAACTAACAACAACGACCGATTTGACTCACCACTGGAAGCTAAAGTTATTCAATATGTACCTTTTGAAGAAATGCCACAGGTATTCCGACAATATATTACTGTACGTACAGCTAATCATTTTGTCGCACGCTACTTAGGAGATCCAACAATTATGCAGGAACTTCAAAAGGAAGAAGCCCAAGCATATATGCAGATGATGGAGAAGGAAATAACATTAGAACGATCTAATATCATTCAGAACCCATCAGTACAAATATATATGAATAGGGGGTAATATATGGCACTTGTACAACAAACCATTAAGAACCTCATTGCAGGTATATCTCAACAACCACCTAAGTTGCGTCATGCGGAACAGCTAGAGGAGCAGATTAATGGCTTCTCTACAGAAGCTGGTGGTTTACAAAAGAGACCACCTACACAACACATTAAGAAACTCCCTGCACTTCCATTACAATCTAAAATACACATTATCAATCGAGACGACAATGAGCGATATATTATAGTATTCACTGGTACTGGTATTCGTATCTTTGACTTAAATGGCAATGAGAAAACAGTGAACATGGCTAATACATCAACTCAATATGTAACCTGTGATAAACCAAATGAACAGCTAAAGGCAATTACAGTAGCAGACCATACATTTGTCGTTAATACAGCTAAAGTTGCTCAAATAAATGAAAACCATAGATCTCCTAATAGTTGGGAGACACAAGGGGCTCTAGTCGTAATACGTCAAGGGCAGTACGGTAGAAAATATACAGTACGTATACAAGGACAAGAGTATTCGTATGAGACACCTAATGGTGGTGAAGCATGGCACTCTACTAAAATTGCTACAGACAATATCAGTGGTGAGTTATTTAAGCTACTTGCAGGTGGCACTGTAAAAGTATTTAGAGATATGAATGAAGCTGAATTGAACTCATATGGTATTAAGAAAGAACGTAGACAAACTGAGTCAAAAGATGGTGATAGATACTACTCACGGACTGTATACATCTATAAGGGGCGTGAGTATGGCGAAAGAGACACATTCGCTCCTGAAGGGGTACAAGGACTCAAAGTTATCAAAGGAACCAGCTGGCTACAACTTATAGGTAACTTAGATGACATTTCAGTATCTGATGGCTTCAATGGTGAAGCTATGAAATTATTCACCAATACGACACCTAAGTTTGAGCTATTACCTTCCTCAGCTCCTCATGGCTACACAGTGCTAGTTAAAGGGGAACGATCCTCAGATGATGACTACTATGTACGTTACAACTCAGGTTTAAAACTATGGGAAGAGTGTGCAAAACCTAATATCCCAATATCCTTCCTATGGGACACAATGCCACACATTATTAGAAGAGAAGCTAACGGAACATTTACTTGTAAAGAAGCTGAATGGAACATGAGAGAAACAGGCGACGACGATAGCAACCCTGTACCTAGTTTTATAGGTCAGAAGATTAATGACATATTCTTCTTCAGAAACCGCTTAGGGATTATAGCAGGCGAAGCAGTTAATTTGTCAAAAACCTCAGACTTCTTTAACTTCTGGGTAGACAGTGCTACAGGGGTTGTTGACACAGATCCTATTGATTTACAAGTATCACATAATCGAGTAAGTACTTTGTACAATGCAGTTCCATTCAACCAAGACTTATATCTCTTTAGTGCTCAAACGCAATTCGTCTTGAGAGCTGAAGGTGTACTAAGTCCTAAGACAGCTGTAATAGACCAAGTAACTGAGTTCGACGCTGACACATGGATAAAGCCTATAGGTGTAGGTCGTAATCTATACTTCACAGCTCAAAAGACAGACTTTACAGCGGTGCAGGAATACTTCGCAGTGGCTGATAGTACGACACAAAAGAATGCTACAGACATTACAGGACACGTTCCGAACTTCTTAAAGAATAAAATTTATTCTCTAAAGGCTTGTAGTAATGAAAACATCTTGATGGCTTTAAGTGATAACCAAAGAGACACAATATACATCTATAAGTTCTTATTCCTTAACGATGCTAAAGCACAGGCTAGCTGGAGCAAATGGACATTCGATGGAGATATTGTTGGAGCTGACTTTATTAATTCTATGATGTACATAGTAATCAATAGAGGTAACAATACCTACCTTGAGAAAATGCCCATTAGCTACAATACAAAAGACTATGTTGGCGAACCTTATCGTATAATGCTCGACAGGAAGTTTAAAACGACATTAAAGGGAACCTTTGATAAAGAGGGTAAGGAAATGCGGTACGATATTAAATCTATCTATGGGGACGCTTATTCTACACCTAGAGAGTACACAATAGTACTTAATAATGGCTTAATGTATACAGGCAAGGACACGGTAGTAATACCACATCAGGTAGAACCAATGGCAGACATTGAGTGCTATGTAGGTGTACCTTATGAACTTAAGTTTACCTATAGTACATTCTTTATCAAACAGGCGACTCAAACAGGTACCGACACGATACCAAATGACAGACTACAGCTTCGCTTCTTGAATATCAATTATGATAAGACAGGTGAATTTGAAGTCGAGGTACGAGGTACAGGTAAGTCTACTAAGCACTATAAAATGACAGCACGGATTGTCGGTACACCAAGTAATCAAGTTGGTATTCACCCACTGGAAACTGGAGAATTCAGAGTTCCACTAATGGGACGTAATACGGACACTTCAGTAACAGTAATTAATAGAAGCCCTCTACCAAGTGCATTTAACACAACTGTATGGCAAGGGCTGGTAACTTATAGATTTAGACAAATATAGAAAGGAGACATATGGGCACTGGAGTAAATCAACTCATGAGTGCAGGTGGCTTAGCTTCCACAGGATCTTTAGGAACTAACTCTAAGATTGGTATGGGAATAGACCTATGGAGTATGTATAGTAACTACATGGGACAAAGGAGACAAGCAGAAGCTCAAGCCGACCAAATTATAGCACAGGCTAAACAAGCTATTAAGACTATGAATTATTCTCTTAGTAACTTTGAGAATGAACGTAGAAATGCCTTTGAAGCAAGTGTAGCTCAGTTAGGAGCTATAAGACTTCAGGCAAGAGGTCTTGAAGCAAGCGTAGAGAACGCTACTGGAGAATACCAAAGTGGTAAGACAGCTAAGCTATTAGTACGCTCTACGAAAGCTGATGGACTCCGCACGGCAACTCAGGTGAAAGACAACTATATTCGTAAGAGTGATGAGATAGACCAAAACAAAGAACGAGTATTTCTCAGCACTAGGGAATATTTGTCGCACCTTGAGACACCACGAATTCCTACACTCTTAGGTGGGATCTTAAGCCAAGCAGGACAACTTGTACAGTCCTACAATGCATACAAGAATATGGCTAACGATAGAAATGCTAAGATAGGCTTAGGGCAAGGTGTAGGGGGTACCAGTGGAGCTAAAGTAGCTAGTACAGTTAGTCGTTGGACACCTGACTATACCTTTAGGACTGCTAGTCAGAACCCATGGCGAACAAGTGCTAACGATGGTTTTAGCTTAGCAGACACTAGACGAGGAGTCTTAGGCTACACTGTAAACGATCCTAAAGCAATCAATTATGGTAACCCTAACATTCGTTTTGACACTAATAGTGCTACTTATCAGTACAATGCTAACGGCTTTGCAACAGCACTATCTGTTAATATGGACTATCCTAAGCTACAAAGTACAGCCTTTAGAAGCCCTATTAGATTTGGAAACCCACGAATTGGGTACGACCAAAACAGCAATCAATATACATTCAATGGGGGACAATTATAGATGGCAAATGAAAGAACACAGGTTAGTGGTTCCATAGGGACTGCTCAACAGTTTATGCCTAATGCACCTCAAGTCTACCAACAGAATTTGTCTAATGTCGCTTCCGTTGGGGCACCTATGGCACGCTTTACGAACGCTTCGGATATGCTTGCTACTGGTTTATCTCAACTGGGAGTCGCATGGCGACAATACACTCATGACGAAGAAGAGAGAAAAGAAAAGATAGCTAAAGCAGTCGCACCTCAGTTGTACTCTAGTTTAACTGAAGAACAAAAAGAAGGACTGACTACACGACAACTATTGGCTACCAGTGGTAAGTTCAATCTTCAGGATAATGAATATGCAGTGGCAACCATTGACCGCATGAGAGGTACTGAAATGGGTAAGCGTATAGAAAGCGATTGGCAAATATACGATGACCAGCATAAACAACAACCTGATTTACCACGACAATTTAATACATTCGATGAGTTCTATGAAGCACGGCTTAAGGACTACATGGCAGAGGAAAACATTGAGAACCAATACGCCTTCCAAAATGGACTTGAAGAACAGCATATAGCAACTAAGATGGCTGTATATGACACCTTCACGAAGCGTAAGGAAAATCAGTTAAAACTAGAGCGTATCAATGGTATTACTGCAATGGTAGGAGACTTCGCTAGGAATAACCCTAACATTTCTGTAGAGGAAGGTGAGCCTTATCTACAAGCAATCTTAACAAATATCAGGGAGACAGCTACAAGTGATAGTAACCTTGAGTACAAGCTATTAGGAAACGTAGCGGACGCTATTAGTAAAACTGGTAATGCTGACCTTGTATCCGCCTTTGGTGAGCTTGAGTACGACGAAAGAAATCGTGTTAAAGACATGATAGATTTGTCGGAATACAAGAATGGAGCCAATGCGGAAGCAGTTAAAATTCGTAACGACAGATTTGTCGCATTAAGTAAAGATATTGAAAAGATTAAAACCTTAGAAGGACTTGACGAATACTACGAGCAAAAGAAAGGGGAAAGCCCTGAAGATTATAGACTAATTGCACCTCTTTATAGCCACGCTCAGGCTAACATCAAGACTGAAATTGCACGACAACAAAAGTTAGCACTAATGAAACAGAAAGCTGAAGTAGCTAGAAGTAATGCTAATGCAGTCCTACAGCCTATGTTTGACGCTATGCTTCAAGGTAAGGCTTCATGGAATGGTATGGAATTCCCTAGAACTGAAGGCGACCTTAAGAACATGGGTATTGACATAGATATGTTTATAGGTGGAGCTAGAGAACTCCTAAGACAACGAATGGTAAGTCAACAGTACGATGGCTTGCAGTATGTCTTAGCAAACCCTCTTATTGGTGGAGCTATGAGAACCTCTATGAAAGAGCAATTAGAGGTTGGTTTAGCTTCTATGGATCAGAGCGGTAACTTACCTGAAGTTGTCGGCTTAGCAGTCGCTATGTATCGAGCACGACCTAATATGATACACCAATTAATGGAACCTAAGTGGGCTGGACGTATCCAAGCACTAGGGAGCCTACAGGACTCTATGGGTGAACAACAGGGTACTCAGATATTCGCTATGGGTATGCAAGCACTACGAGACCCATCGACAGCCGATAAGGTTAAGACAGAAATCAATAAGGTACCTATGGGACGTTCTGAAGCACTGAACTTAAGAAGTGGTACATGGGGAGCCTTTAGTATTCCTGATAGTACACCTGACGGCTTATTGGGAGCTATTAGAGACCAAGCAGAAATACTAAATGCTACTGGTAGATTTACACCTAATGAAGCTATGGAGAAGGCTAAGAGTAATCTAGTGCACTCTTATGTCAACTACGACGGAGTACTTTTACCACGTTCTATTGTTGACAGCACTGGTGTATCTAGTGAAGCCTTTGCGAGTGAAGGTTTAAGACACGTCCTAGACAGTCTTAAGAGTGAAGCTGGTAGTGGCTCATGGGTTAGCTATGATCCAGACCAAGATGTAATCTATGTACGACAAGCAGGCTCAGTAGTAGGTAAAGCCTATTCGCCACAAGATATTGGTTATAGAGCATTTACATATCTAAGCGACACAACAGCTGAAGAGCGTGCTAGTGAAGGCACAAGTAATACTGTAGTGTATGGTAATGAAGTCATTAATACAGATTTGTCGAATAGCTCACTTAATCAGGGTAAGAGTAAGTTAAGGACATTCTTTGGTTTAGACTAGAAAGGTAATCAATGGAAATTAACCCTAGAATACTTGAAGTAGCCGACATATACCAGCGTAAGTATGGTACTTCAGACTACTTCAAGAAACTACAAATAGCACAAATGGTACATGAAAGTGCTAACGGTGAGTCCGCCTTAGCCGTTGAGGATAATAACTTTGGTGGACTTACTGGGTACCATAAGGGAGCTGGACTACAGCCTGAAGAGGACGGAAGTGCAACATATGGACATTTCGATAGCTTAGATGAATATGCTACATATCTTCATGATGGCTTCTTTGCCTTATACCCTGAAATTCATAATGCTACATCACCAAGTGAATATGCTACTATTCTATACGACAATGGTTATTACAGAGATAATAATAAATCAAGAGAGCAGGATATTGATGACTATGGCGGTGATATGGCAAGAATTGCAGGTGAGACATATGTACCTAGCGAGAAAGTTGGACGCTACTATGCAGGCTTCTCAGGACTGGAGAAAGGGCAAGGGGCAAGAGTATATGACTTCACAGATGATATATTTGAACCTCTTGCTGACACTAACATAGGTGGATTCGGTAAACAATTTAAGGACAGCTTCCTAAACGAATGGTACAACAATGGTACTATCTCAGTGCTCCGTAGCACTTATAACATGGGACAAGCTCAAGGCAATCGACAAGTGGACATTAACTGGACACCTAACCAAGCTGACCTTGACGCTATTGACCGCTACTTTCCTAATGATCTTGAGACAAAACATTTCTTATTGTCGAGAGCTAAATCTCAAGCACAACTAGGAGCACTCATACAGCAGAAGCGAGAGGACTATGCTAGAGAGGAACGAGTAGAGAAAGCTGGGTATGGCTTCAAGAGTATCGGTGGTTTACTAGGTACTCTTGTCGATCCTCTTAACTTTGTACCAGTGGTAGGGCAAGAAGCCTACATAGCCAAGATGATGATGAGACTAGGGAGTAAAACCTTAGCTAACATCGGAGCTACGAAACTATTCCAAATGGCAGAATTAGGAGCTACCAATGGTTTAGTCAATATGGCAGACCAATACATGGCTCAAGAAGCTGGTGGTTATCAACCTGACTATACCACAGCATTTCTATTTGGTGCTGGTATGGGTGCTGGTGCACGCTACTTGCACTCTATTGGAGACCGACATAAGTCAGTCGTAGGTGATACACCTGAGATGGACAAACTCAGTCGACAAATAGAAGCTGAAGGCGAACAGGCACTAATGCAGGCTTCAGACTTAGGACGACTTCCTGAAGTTAAACCTAAGACACCTAGAGAAACCTTCATTGAAACAAGTGGTAAATCTGAAGCAGAACTAGCAGAACACTTATTGAGACACAAGAGTGGTAAGATATGGGCGGACGCCAAAGAAGCCTATGGAATGTCTAACAGTGAACTAAAAGCTCATCTAAAGAATGTCGTAGAGAACCCTGACGAATTCGCAGGTACACCAATAGTACGACATGAAGATGGCTCAGTATCAATCAATGATGTAACTTTGTCGGAGAACTCAGTCATCGCTCATGCAGTCAATGCTAAGGAGAACCATTTTTATGACGCTATAGGAGCTGATGAGGAGATACCATTCACAGCTGATGGCTCACCAGTACCTGACATCATTCCTACAGAACTCCCTAAGAGTAAATTACAGGCTATTATAGATGGCGATGAAGAAATACCTTTAGAACCTTCTACAAGTCAGAATGAGCGTGCACACGCACTCATTAAGACTGAAATTAAGCCTGACGACGATTACTTATATATGGGTAAGGGTGGTGTAAGTAGTCCTGAGAAAGTCCTACAGGAAACTCAAGGACGAGCTGATACAGTCGGTAAGATTAAACAAGAAGCTGAGACTAACAAAGTCATGGGTAATACCTATGGACACCTTGCGAACAGCCCAAGCGACACTATGCGACACTTCGCTAAGTCATTCCTACTTGATCCACGAGACCGAGGGCAGAACACTGAACTACCTGTAGAGCTTGCTAAACAAGTCGTACAGAAGGACTACAAGATTAAAATGGCAGTTTTTGAAGGCGACTTTAAGAAATGGTATTTTGAACGACCTAGACGACAATGGTTTAATCCTAAGCACGCTCAAGAGGAATTCGCTGAGACTGTAAGTAAGGCATACCATGAGCGGTACCGAGATGGTAAAGACATAAGTCATTATGGACAAACTATTGTCGATACTGTAGAACACGTTAAAGACTTCCGTGATTTTGACTTAGAGAACCTTAAGAGAGCTGAGTTAGTCAGTGAGGACTTCGATGGTAGCCCTGAGTTATATCGTCGTATCTCTAAAGACAAAGTAAATCTATTAGCAGAGAAATTTGTCTCTAGGGACGCTATGAAGAACTTCTTTGTATCCTACATCGAGAAAGCTGTAGACAAAGAAAAGTTAGACGAAGGTATTGACTTAAGGACTGAAGCAGAAGCATACGCTGAGCACATCATGAGAGCTGGTGAGCACAACTTTGCTGATGGTGAACTTAAAGATAACAAAGGTGATAAACGATTAGCATACTTCAAGCGTCGTTTACCGATGAATACTGGTTTAGTATTACCACTGAAACTTAAAGGTGGTACTACAGACAAAGCCTTAAATGATGTATTTAGTTTTGATACAGACCTACGAGACACTAATATCTTTAACCATATGAATTATGTCTCTAACCGCTCAAGTGGTGCTATTGCATTGAAGCAAGTTATTAATGTCGATGATATTGGAGCACTGGCTCACCGCTTCGACACTAAAGTTAAGAATGAACTTGAGGAAGCAGTAAAGCTAGGATACATCACTGAGAAGGACGCTAAATTAGACTATGAGGACTTTCATAGAGCGTTCCACCATTTAACAGGAGCACGCATATTTGAGGACGTACTGCCTAAGCCTGAGACAGCTATGGATAGAACTAGAGACCTCTTATTGGACGCTTCCTACACTCTTAATGGCATGAACTTTGGTTTATCCGCTATTGCAGAGCACGCAGGAGCTACAGCTAAAGTAGGGGCACGAGCACTGACTCACTTCATTCCTAGACTGCATGACTTCATTCATGATCTAAAGCACTCTAAATATGTAACCGCTGAACAACTTGCAGACTTCCGTAAGATGGAAATTGGTACATATATGTCGGAAACAAACTGGTGGAACCCTCTAGTAACAGACAGAACATATCTTGAGAATAACATAGGTGGACTTCACATGGAAGCACTGGGACAAGCTCAAGATGGTATTAGCGTAGGTGCAAGAATTACCTCTACGTTATCTCAAGTACAACAAATCACTAACCATAGTATTCAATCTATCAAGGCTGATTTAGTACCTGACATGATTGACTGGGCTAATGATGAATTCAAGAGTACATTCCGTAAGAACCTCTTCAGTCCTAGAATGTTTGAGCGTGTAGGTATAGCTGAGACAGAAATACCACGCTTCAAGGAGACTATTAAGCGATACTTGTCGACACTAGACCACAGTGATCCACAGGCACTCCGTAAGAGTCTAAGGGCATGGCAAGATGAGGATATGTTTAGTTATATTCGCTTCCATGCGTTCCTTGATAGACACTCTAAGGACGTTATCCTACAGCCACACTTCAGTGCTGGTAATACACGACTCACTGGACACATTCTACCTATCTTAATGCAATTTAAAGCCTTCTCAAGAATGGCACTTAACAGTCATCTAATGCGGACAATGAACCACTGGGAGCGTGAGGATACTATCCAAACTTTGTCGACAATATTGTCAGGCGGTATGCTATGGGCAATTCGACAAAGAGCTCAAGCAGAGTATATGTACGGAAACGATGAGAAACGTAAACAGAAGTACATGGATAAGGTATTCACAGCCGACAACATCATCACAGCTGGCTTAACAAGAAGCTCAATCTTGTCGTCTTTATCCTTTGGTGATGACGCTAGAGCAATCTTGATGGGGAATGGTAGTACTGCTAGAACTACTGTAGACCGCCCTGAGTGGACTGAAGATGGACAATTAGTAGATGGTATTGCCGACCGAGCGAAGCAATTCGCAGTCTTAGGTAGTGCTATCAGAGTATTCAATGGAGCACGCACAGGTTTAGAAGCTATTGGAGCACTTGAAGAAAACCATAAGGCAGGTAAAGGACAAAACCCTATCACTGCTATCTATCCTATTGACCGCTACTTGCCAATGCAGATATTCCTAACTGGTATGGCTGAAATGGCTGACAAAGAGAAGCGAGACTTTAAGCAAGTAGAAATCAATGAGCAAAGACGTATACCTCAAGACACTCACAAGGCAAACCCTAAGCCTAAACCTACAGTACATCAACCGACAATTCAAGAACTCTTAAAGGATCCTAAGAAACGTAAAGAGTTGACAGATGGTATAAATGCAGAGAAACCAAAGGAACTCAAAGGACGTAATGCAGAGAACTTGAGTGATGATGAATTAGTAAATCTTTATAACGAATATAGAAGAACGAAAGGACAGTAATAGATGATACCACGACTAACCACTAAGACTGTAGTGGGACAGCGGACATATAACTTTGGCTTTGATTATTTAGCACGAGATTTTGTTAAAGTAGAAATCAATGGTAAGCTATTGGAATATGATAAAGAATATACAGTGAATGATAAAACAATAAACCTTATCATTACACCAACTGAAGTATTACCATTATCTATCTATAGAGATACATCAACAATACCATTAGTAGAATGGCAAGATAGCTCTATAATGACAGCTAAAGACTTGAATTTACAGCAGACACAAACTGCACATCTCAGTGAAGAATTAGATTCTAACTCAAAAGAAGCTAAAATAACACTTAAAAAGGCTATAGATGTAAATTCAAGTGTTACAGAGAAGGCTGAAGAAGTAAAAAGAAATACTGCAAAAGTAGCTGAAGATACAACTACAGTAAATCAAAAGGCAACTACAGTTGACTCACAGAGTACTCAAGTAAGTCAAGATAAAACAAAAGTTGAAGAGCTTACACGCACTAATGAAACTTTAAAGCAGGCTACTAATGTAATTAAAGAAGAAGCTAAAACAGTCCGAAATGAAATTAATGAAAAAGCAAAAGCAGTTCAACAAAATACGGAGTTAACTGCTAGTAATAAGCAAGCTGTTGAGGAAGCACTAGCTGAATGTAGAGAAATTAAAAAATATGTCAAAGATATTAGTGGTGGAGAATATTATACAAAAAGTGAAATTGACAGATTGATTGCTAGAGAAGCTACAGGAGCAGTAGCTAATCTTGTCGGACAAGCCCCAAAAACTCTAGATACATTACAGGAACTTGCACAAGCACTAGGGAATGACCCTAACTTTGCAACTACAATCTCTAGTAAGATTGCTGAAAAGACAACACTTGCACAAGTATATCCAGTGGGCAGTATTTATATTAGTACTACAAGCACTAACCCTAAGGTACTCTTTGGGTTTGGTACATGGGAAGCTATAGATCAAGGAAGAATGCTTTTATCGCAAGGTACTAATTATAATGCAGGTAGTACTGGGGGTAGAGCTGAAGTAACACTTACTATAAAAGAATTACCAGCTCATAGTCATTATGGAAGTACTACTCAAGCAGGTGGACACAGTCATGGGGCTAGCACCAATAATGCAGGTGAACATAGCCATTCAGCAAATTTAAATTTTACTAAATCTTATACTAACTCAGGCGATAATTTAGGTACTACACAAGGTAATTTAAGAGTAGTAAACGGTAAAACAGAAAGAATACCAATATCTGTAAATGGAGCAGGTGGACACACACATAGTGTTAGTATCAATAGTGCAGGAGACCATTCACATAGTATCCGTAGTGATGGTGAAGGTAAAGCATTTTCAATTCTTCCACCATACCTATCTGTATACATTTGGAAGAGAATATCTTAATAGAACTGAAAGGAGCATATATTGTTAATACCACCTCAAGTGCTAGGAGACGCTCTCTTAGCACTTCTTCTTGTTATCATCATTGTATTTATCGACACTCTTACAAAATGGACAGCTATAGCTATTCGCTTCTGTAAAGACAAAGATTATCCACCAACAGTGATGAACCTCTTTAGAGCTGTTTTCTTCCGAGCATGGGAGATTGGCTATTTAGAGTCTAAAAAATACAAATGGAATATCATGATTAAATTTGTCGCATATTCCACAGTCATACTTTTAGCAGTTTTTATATACCTGCTGTTCCCTCAATATGAGATACAAGGCTTCCACATCGGTAAAATTGTATCTCTTTTGTTATATGTAGGGGTAATCTTTGCAGAACTCTTTAGTATCGCAGAGAACCTTAAAGAAGCAGGATATGAACGTAGTCAATTATTCGACAGGGTACTTGAAGCAGGCTTGAATAAGATTGGAGTGAACTACAGAGTAGATGGCGACAAGATGACTGAACTACCTAAGAAAGTATCTACAGAAATCGAAAGGAGAACTGATGAGAGAAATTAGATTTGAAGAATTGTCGGACTATACAGTCCCTGCGAGAGGAGCAATCGACAAAATCTACTTACATTGGACAGGCGGTCATTATGGACAGCCCTTTGGGAGCTATCACCTAAACATTGACGCTAATGGAACCATGTATACTGACATGGACAGCTTTATGGACTTAAAAGCACATACATGGAGACGTAATAGTAGAGCTATTGGTATTACCTTATGTTGTTGCTATAAAGCTTCTATAAATGCTGATACTGGAGACATTGATTATGGCTCAGAGCCACCTACACAAGATCAATTAGACATGATGGCTAAAGTTGTTGCTAAGCTATGCGTAGAGATTGGTATCTACCCTGAAGGTAACGTATGGACACACGCAGAAGTAGCAGACTTCGATGGCTATGGTTTACATGATGACGACCCTGATATGAGATGGGACTTGTATGGTTTAGGTTGGCAAATTAGACAGAGAGTGAGGGAGTATATCAATGAGTGGAATTCCTAATAAACACACATTAAATAACTGGCTAAAGGTTATCATACCAATTATCTTTGTCGTAGTTGTAGCTGTACTTGCCTATAGATTTAGTACACACCCAACACCTACACAGCCACAAGTAGCACCTACAGCACCAATTAAGTTAGACCATAAGCAGAAACAAACGACTACTTTTGAGTACTTACCGAAAGCTGTAGATCCGACCACTGGAGTGCATGAGGATACCGATGTACAGTTCACGACAAAACAACAACCACTTGTCGTCAATGTTAATGGTAAGCGACATGAAATTGCTACAGATAACGTAAAGGAAGAACATAAGCTAGACAATGGTAAGCTAGTCGTAACTGAAGTACACGAAGCAGTACTTGATTTGACTGTACCTGAACAGCCACGCTTTAAGAAAGGTATTTATGCTGAGACAGACTTTAACAATGGTAAAGCAATTACAGCAGGAGCTAGATTATCGTACCAAACACCAAAGTTTGACATAGACCTAAAGGCTGACCTTTACAGTCAAAAAGAACATATGAAAAGAACAACACTGACCGCTACTGATTGGTTCTAACCAATAGCCCTCTATGGATATTCCGTAGGGGGCTTTTTATATTCCTAAGGAGAACTTATGGCTAAAGTAATTAGAACTCAAATGAAAGCTATCAGAGCTAAATGTTTAGATTGTTGCTGTAACGACACTAAAGAAGTCGACAACTGCCCTTCAGAGGACTGCCCTTTATGGGACTACAGAATGGGTAAGACACCTAAAGGTGTAACTAAAGTAAACAAGCTAGACCTTAATGCAACACGTAAGAAAGGAGACAAGTAACCTATGGAAATCAATCAAGAACTCTTAGACAAAATAGCAGAGTTGGAAGTAGAAGCACTTATTGATGGTCTACATGACCCTGAATTAAGACGTACACCAACATTCCTTGAGAAAGTTAGACGCTTCCTTCGAGACAATAAACTTGAGACAACTCCTGAGTTAGCTGTTGCAGTCAAACAGGAGACACATGAAATTCCAGTGTTTGACCCACCAACACTCATGGAAGAGCACTATGGTGAACACTAATGCAGTGGTCTGAAGAACAGATAGCGAAGGCTTATGAGGACTTTAGGGTATTCATCTATATGGTATGGAAGATGATTAGTCTACCTGACCCTACACCTATCCAATACGATATAGCTCATACCCTTCAGAACCTTCCAAACGACCGCTTTATTATCGAGGGCTTCCGTGGTGTAGCTAAATCATTCATCACCTGTGCATACGCTGTATGGACGCTATGGAGAGACCCTCAAAAGAAAGTAGAGATTGTCTCAGCTTCCAAAGATAGAGCGGACGCTAACGCTATCTTTATCAAACGAATTATCTATACACTACCATTCCTAGCTCACCTAAAAGCTAGACCTGATCAACGAGACCAACAGAACTTATTTGATGTCGGTCCTGCTGTACCTGATATTTCTCCTAGTATTAAATCTGTAGGTATATCAGGGCAGTTGACTGGTAGTCGTGCAGACCTTCTTATTGCCGATGACGTTGAAGTAGCTAACAATAGTGGCACTCAGACACAACGAGACAAGCTCAATGAAGCTGTAAAAGAGTTTGACGCTATCATTAAACCTAAGGGACAAATAGTTTACCTAGGTACTCCTCAGAATGAAATGAGCTTGTACAATGAGTTGCAACAGCGTGGCTATCGTTGTCGTATATGGACTGTATTGTATCCTGAGAGTTTATCTGAAAGAGAATTCTATGGAGACCGCTTAGCAAAGATTATAGCCGACAAATATGATGAGAACCCTGACCTCTATGCAGGTAAGCCTACAGACCCTAGACGCTTCGATGAAGAAGAAATTTACAAGCGTAGATTGTCTTATGGTAAAGCAGGCTTCGCACTTCAGTTTATGCTTAACACTAACTTGAGCGACCAAGAGAAGTACCCATTGAAAGTACAAGACTTAATGATTGCTAACCTGTCGCTTGATGAAGCTAACCTCAAGTGGTACTGGAGTAATGACAGACAACTTCGCATTAATGATTTACCTTGCGTAGCACTTAAAGGCGACTACTTCTATGAACCTCAAGGGAGATCTTCAGAGGTCTATGAGTACACTGGTACAGTCATGGCGGTTGACCCTTCAGGTAGAGGTAAGGACGAGACCTCTTATGCAGTCGTTAAGTATCTCAATGGCTACCTATTCGTACTTGAAGTAGGTGGTACGAGAGAGGGCTATAGCGACTCTACAATGCGACAATTAGCTAACAAAGCTAAAATGTATGGAGTCAATGAGATAGTCCTAGAGAGTAACTTTGGTGATGGTATGTTCTCTAAACTACTTGCACCAGTTATCAACGCAGTACACCCTTGTCGTATTACTGAAGTAAAGAACTATGCTCAGAAGGAAGCACGTATCATTGATACTCTTGAGCCAGTCATGATGAGACACAAATTGATTGTCCATAAGCAGGTTATTATTGATGACTACCAAGTCTATGAGACAGCTCCTGCATACTCTTTAATCTACCAAATGACACGCTTAAGCAGAGACAGAGGGGCATTAGCTCACGATGACCGCTTAGACGCTTTATGCATGGCTGTAGCCTACTGGTTAGAAGTCATGGATAGAGACGAAGAGCTGGGAGTGCTGGAACAAATGGAAGCTAAACTTGAGCAGTGGCTTGATCCTGATAAAGGTATTTTCTACAGAGACGAAAGTAACCAAATGAGACCAATGGGACGAGCTGAAGCAAAACGAATAAGTACCTATAATATGCTAAAGAATTATTAGTGAGTCCGTGAACGAACACTAAAAGAAACCCTAAAGGAGTCAATACGATTTCTTTAGGGTTTTTGTGGCTATTGAGCGTGCACAGAGGTTTATTTTGTCGTCTACAGATTGTCTAAGGTATTTATACCTAAGGAATTCTATAAGCGTGCACACACGCACGACACAAAATCGCCATAGAGTCTGAGGCTTTTATATACGACAAAAACTTATAGAGTAACTATAGTATCTCTTAAGTATATCTATAAGCACTCTTAAGTATATCTATAGTCCCTCTTAAGTCCTCTATAGTATTCCTATAAGTAATAATTCTATGAGTTTTTCTCAATGTATCCACGATATAGAAGAGATACTCTTCGACTATCTTAAGTTATCTCTTTTAGATCTTCTAATAGAATTCTTGAGTACTTCAGCTTAAGCTGTTCAACTCAAGTATGACTATTAGTGTTTAAAAGAACATTGTTTAGGTTTTTACTCAATAAGGTAGCAATTAGACACTATAGTATCAATTAGTATCCTAACGAAGTTAGAGTTCAATTAGATAACTATAGTATTCAATTAGATAACTTAAGACAAACTATTAGAATAACCTAAAGAACACTGCGTAAGCATGAAACTTAGGGATACTAATAGAATTACTTCCGATCCATACACATCTTTTGTTATACTTAAAGAGTAGTAAATTGACTCTTTAGGTAATTCTAAAGAGGTGTAAAAATGAAATATTTAGACTATATTGATACATGGCTAAAGTACAAAGAAAGTGAGTACTCCTTTAGTACACTAAAGACCTACAAAGGACTCATTAACAAGCACTTTAGACCATTCTTTAAAGACCGACAAATAGAGGACTTAACACGACTAGAGCTTCAGAACTTCGTCAACACCTTAACGACCTCACAAAAGGTCTGTATAGCACTCCTAAAGAAAACCTTAAAGGAGCTCTATTATGACGAATTGACACCTAAGGACTTCTCTAGTCAGCTAAGGAGACCACCTAAGGCACACGTAACGAAGCCTAAACAAGCACTCACTAGAGAGCAAGTAGCACAGCTATTCGCATACCTTGAAACCAACCGATGGTACTACTTAGTACGACTACTGTTCACCTCAGGGATACGAATAGGAGAAGCACTTGCCCTCCAGTGGTCAGATGTCCTTTGGTACACTAAAGTACACACCTTAGTTCACCCAAAGGAGTGCGACCAGATATCCTATGTCGTCCTAAAGATAAACAAAACCTATGACGAACATCAATGCACTAATCATGAGCCTAAGACAGCCTTTAGTATACGAGAAGTAATCGTTACTGATCGGACAACTATAGAGCTCTTAGCCACCCAGTGGTCAGCTGTAGGGTACCCTAAGGACTCCTATGTAGCCCAATCGAGACGCTGTAGTAATCAGCCAGTATCTAGAGTTGCTATTAAGAATATCTTTAGGAAAGCTACAGAAGCACTGGGACTACCATTCGTACTGACACCACATCATGCTAGACTCAACTATACGAGCCACAGCTTAGCTAATGGAGTCAGTGAGAAGAACCTACAAGCCCAACTAGGGCATTCCAATAGTAATCTAATTCGGACTGTGTATGGTAAAGCCATTGGCAATCGTTTAGAGGAACTAATAGATAAACCTAATGTCTATTACTTCCGATAACGATATATTATCGGAAGTAATTTATATAAGAAAATTGGGCCTAAATGGCCCAATCCTTTATTTCATCAAGTTTTTTGCTTATTTACGTTTAAATGTGTATGGTTCGTATTCTACATCATTATGACGGTTAGTCCACCAGTTCCAACCAATTCTTGCTAATTTCCAGGCAATAAATCCTACGATGATCCCTAATACTAAACCTGTTAATACATCTGTTGGATAATGCGCAAATAAGTAAACTCTAGAGAACGCTACTACTATTGAACCTAACAATGCTAAAATCCCTAAATATCGCTTCTGAGGCGCTATTTGAGTTAAGCCTAGGTAAATGGTCATAGATGATGCAAATGAACCAAAACTATGACCTGATGGGAATGAATAGCTTGTAGCTTTTGGTAGTGCAGATTCTAACGGCACCGTTACATTTGGAAAATCAACAAATGGTCTTAATCTCGCTACATTTGGTTTTAAACCTTGGTCGCCAATTATAAATACAAATCCTAAAGCAATAATAATTGCCACGCCTAAAACGCGATATTTTTTTTGTAGCATTAATAATAAGGCTATTATAATCCATAATGCGCCATTACTTGTGATTTTTGAAATAAATGCCATAATTGGTGTTAAAAAACTATATACAAAATGTTCATGTACATAGAAGATTAAAGAGTGATCAAATTGTAAAATTGTGTCCATAAATTCCTCTTCTATTCTACTCTCATCTAAATGATAATTATTGAGAATATCTTATGCTTTTTATTTTAATAATTAATCTATACTAATTTATTTACGTCTATAATGATTTCTCATTTACAGCCCAAATTATAGCCTAAACTATTTATATCTAATGGTCAATAGTTTAGGCTATATTTCATAAAAACTATAATTATGTTTTCTTTTTGTCACCTTTTTTTACTGCTGCTTCAGATGTAGTAGGCATTGTAATAATTGTATCTACTGGGTCATATACAGACTCAAAGGAATCGGTTTGAGTAACCCAGTTGCCATATGTAATGGTTCTATATGTATTCATTTTCAAGCCTACATGTCCTTCTTGTACCTCTTTTTCTTTTAAAGATGGATCTACCTTAGTTATTGTTTTATTAGGAATCTCACTGTAATCGCCTACAGAGATAGATACATTTTTTGGTTTATCTTGAGCTGTACCAATAATATAAATAGTTAAGGTTCCATTATTCATAACGCTTAAGATATAAATAGAATGCTGATATGGATTTCTAAACTTAAAATCTAAATAGCCCCAAGCTACAGTAGCATCTCTGCCAGCTTGAATATATCCAACTGGTTCAAAGTGAGGAGTTCGTTCAACAATATTCATTCCGGATAATAAAGCTGTATTAAAAATAGTAGAACTTACTTGGCAAATACCGCCACCAATGCCAGGAACTAATTTGCCATCAATCATAACAGGTGCATCATCATAGCCAGCTTCTGCAGTACGTTCGCCTACAACATCGTTAAAGGAGAATTGTGCGCCTGGCTTAATGAGTGTACCATTTATCTTATCAGAAGCTAATTGGATATTATGTGTTCTGCTTTCATTACCTGGATTATACTCCGTTGTGAAAGATGCTAATACAGTATTTAAAGGTTTTAGATCAGTATCGGTAACTTTTACTGTATTCTGCGTAGTAAATACCATAGAAAGTGAATTTATACTATCGCCAGATTGTAAATCATCTTTCAGCTTTTTGAGGGTGGCATCGATATCAATACGTTTACCTTCTTTTGCGGGATGTATTACTACTTGTCCATTTTCAACAGTAAGATATGCATCATGACCAGGTGTATCTATTGTTTTTGCTAACTCAGTGAGATATGTTTTCCCCTTTACTTCGTCTAACTTATATTGTGGTTTAAAATGATAACCATAAAATAAGCCATTAAATCTATGTGACAGTACTGTCCACATATCATCCTCATAGCCGTATGTAGAAATAGCTTTTACCATACCCTCTGTATCGAATTGAATGCCTAAATCATGATATGTAGCTTGTTGTTTTTTATTATTTCCCATATCGATAGATATAGTCTGAGGTATCTTATCGTTCAACTCTTGTAAACGCGCTTGTAATTTGTACTTTGGTGTATTTGATAGATCTGTATCGTTATAATATACACCATAAGAAATATTTTCTGTTGGAATGTATGAGCAGCCAGTTGTACCTAAAAGAACAAGGACCGTTCCTACTAATATGTATTTTTTCGTCATGTATTGGTAAATTCTCCCGAATAAGTTATCATATTCTCTAATTATAGCATATATAGATCTAATCTATGGTACAATTATATTGATATTTTAAGGGTAAGGGTGAATTATGTCAGAGTCTAAGAAACAACAAAAACATTTCTATTTGCGCAATAACGATGCGCTTATGAATAGTACAAAGTTGTCTATGAAAGCAAAACAAAGCATATTGTTATCTAAGGCCGAGAATACTGTTGATGCTTACGAATCGGATTGGGACGATTTTGTAGATTGGTGTACCTATCAAAAGGTATCTTATTTTCCAGCTACACCAGAAACCATAGTAAATTATATTAACGATCTAGCAGATTATGCAAAGGCAAATACAATTTCACGTCGTATAAGTGCTATATCTGAAAATTTTAATGCTTCTGGTCAAAGAAATAATCCATGTATGGCACCTATTGTAAAACAGGCCTTACGTGGCATTAGACGGTTAAAAGGAACGTTTCAACAAGGGAAAACACCAGTTTTATTAGAAGATATTGAAGATATTATAGACTGTATGGCTAAGCTAGATGTTCCGGAACTTCAATTATTGCGTGATAAAGCTATTCTTTTGATTGGCTTTATGGGTGCCTTCCGTCGCAGTGAGATTGCGGCTATTACAGTAGAAAATCTTCAATTTTCACCACAAGGTGTTGAAATCTTTGTAGCATCCTCTAAGGCCGACCAAGAGGGTCAAGGTGCAGTAGTAGCAATTCCTCATTTATCTGGTTCTCCGTTAGATGCAGTACGAGCCTTACAACAATGGTTAAGTGCTTCTGGTATTACTGAGGGACCTGTATTTAGAGGGTTTACAAAAAATATGTCTTTACGTAAAACAGCTATATCCGATAAGATGATTTCAGAAATCGTAAAAAAATATATTTCTCTTATTGGTCTAGATCCGACCATGTATGGCGCCCATAGTTTACGTCATGGCTTTGCAACGACTGCAGCAGCTTATGGCGTTGAAGAACGTAATATTATGAGGCAAACACGTCATCATAGTGTAAATATGGTTCGTCGTTACATTAATGAGGCAAACAAATTTGTAGATAATCCTATTTCAACGATCTTTGAAAAACGATTTAGATAACAAAAGGCAGCTATCTCTATTAGAGTAGCTGCCTTTTTGTGTGGGAATAACCCATATATATTTAGTTTTGAGCCACATAGTCCAAAGCTCTAACTGGACTATCAGATTTCTTTGTTGGTACTTTTAAAACCGTACCAGGTACAAGAGCACCAGAATCACTAATATTGTTAAGTTCCTTCATGGTATATACCATTTCACGAACATCCATATCTTTATGAGCTGTACGTGCTGCAATATCCCACATCGTATCGCCTACTTGAACCTTTACTTCACGTACATTATGTGTATTTACCTCTGTTGTAGGATTTGACATATTATAACCAAATAATACTGTTAAGCACATTCCTACCATCATCAATATATTTTTCATCTCATACCTCACATTTACATCGAACATAATATCTGAGAACATTTGTTTGTTTACATGCTTATATTAGCACACGAACGAATGTTCGGTCAAGTGTTTTAGAACAAATGTTTGCAAAAACTTTTAAAATTGCCTATAATAGGTATATAAGTTAAGTAAATATCTTATATTTTTATTATATAGTACATTATGTGGTAATTTTTACTCATAGATATATTGATACTATTTTGACCTTAGATTGGCTTTGGAGGTTTATCATGAGACGCCCTGCTACAGATATTAATACAAAACAGCGCCGTATATTAGACTTTATAAAAGATTCATTACATAATGAATATCGTTGTCCTACAGTTCGTGAAATCTGTACACATGTAGGCCTAAGTTCTACTTCTACTGTTCAATCTCACTTAAATGCTCTAGAAAAATTTGGCTATATTAAACGTGATCCCAATAAAAATCGTGCTATTACTGTATTAGAAGATACTAAACCTTCTATTTCAGTAGCCGATAATGAAACGTCTAGCTCTGATAACTTTGAGTTTTTAGGTGCTGGACTTAAACAAGTACCTCTTATCGGCACTGTACAAGCAGGTATGCCTATTACTGCAGTAGAAAACCTAGAGTCCACACTTACATTGCCAGTTCAATTGACTGGTGATTCTGACTGTTTCTTATTACGTGTTCAAGGCGAATCTATGATGAATATCGGTATGTATGAAGGTGATATACTCATCGTGAGGCATCAAAATACTGCTAATAACGGTGATGTTGTTGTTGCTCGCATTGATGATGAAGCTACAGTAAAACGTTTTTATAAAGAAAATGGTCACATTCGTTTGCAACCTGAAAATGATGACTTTGATCCAATTATTGTAGATGATTGTCATATTGAGGGCCTTGTAATCGGTCTTGTACGAGATAGAATATAAGCAACAAAAAAACGGCAACATATTGTTGCCGTTTTTTGTTGCATGTATAAAATTTATTTTTAATGTAAACTATTTTCTCTCCGTAGAGTAGCAAAAATAGCACCTGATATATTATGCCATACACTAAAAATAGCCCCTACTAGCGTTGCTAATGGGTTTAATGCAAAATTTGTTGCTGCCAATGTTACGGCTAAACCACTATTTTGCATTCCCACCTCTATTGCTAGCGCTGTAGTTTTATCATATCTTAATTTAAGCAGTGCTCCTACACCTAATCCTAGTAGTAGACCTAGTATATTATGTATACCAACAACAATAAGTGTTTCAAGCCCAGAAATCAATAGTTTATCTTTGTTGATAGCAATAATGGCTGCTATTAACAGTATAATAGCAATCATTGAGAAGATCGGACTAATGCTGGTTAAAGTATTGATATGTGATTTACATACATATTGGATTACTGCGCCCAATAAGATTGGCACAATAATAACTTTTACCATAGTAATCATCATAGGTAGAACTTGAACATCTACCCATGCACCACCGATATATAAGATTAATAATGGTGTAACTATGGGAGCTATTAATGTTGAAGTAATTGTCATTCCTACAGATAAAGGGACATCACCATTGGCAATATAGGTTATAACATTACTGGCTGTCCCACCGGGACAACAACCTACTAATATTACACCAATAACAATATCTGGTGATAATGTGAATATATGGCAAATTCCCCAAGCTAATAGAGGCATTATCGTATATTGTGCAAGTACACCAATACAAATATCTTTTGGATGCCTAAAGATACTACATAAGCTTTCAAACTTAATAGTAAGCCCCATTCCAAACATGGCTATACCAAGTAAAAAAGGTGTATAAGCGATTGCCCAAGTAAAGTATTCTGGTACTATATAGGCAATGCATGAAAAGCCTAGGATTATAAAAATCAAGTATTTGGAAAGAACGTTGTTGACTGTAAGTAAATAATTCATAACTTCTCTCCTTAATTTGGATCGTATGAGAAGTTATCAATAAGTCGTGTAGAACCAATATATATGGCTATAGCCACTAATACTGGGGCAGTAACCTCTTGTACAGGTTGCATAGTCTTAGCATCAACAACTGAAATATAATCTATTTTAGCAAGCGGTTCGGTTTGTATAGTGTCTGTCATAGTATCAATGATACATTTAGCAGAGCAACCATATTGTATAGTTTGTGTTCCCAATTGAATAGCTTTATACAATATGGTAGCGGCTTTCCGTTCTTCGTTAGACAAATATGTATTACGAGAAGATTTTGCTAAACCATCTTTTTCACGAACAATGGGAACACCAATAATATTGACAGGAAAATTTAAATCAAAGACCATTTTACGTATAATGGCTAATTGCTGTGCATCTTTTTCACCAAAATACGCATTTGTTGGTTGAGTAATATTAAAGAATTTTGCCACCACAGTGCAAACGCCTTTAAAGTGAATTGGTCTGCGAATACCACACAATGTATCAGATAAATCCGCAATGTTTACAAATGCCTTTTTATCTTGGTACATTTCCTCCGGATTTGGAGAAAAAATAAGATCGACACCATGTGATTCACATAACTTTTTATCGCTATTAATATCACGCGGGTAAGTACTTAAGTCTTCATTTTCTCCAAATTGAATAGGATTTACAAATATAGAGACAATGACCTTATCGTTATTTTTTCTAGCTTGATCTATTAATGCAGCATGTCCTTCATGTAAGAATCCCATGGTTGGTACAAAACCAATTGTGTAACCTTCTTTTCTCCAGCTATTTACTGTATTCCGTACATTTTCGATAGTTGTTATAAATTCCATTATATTCCTCCGTTATATTGTAAATACGAAGATAGTCCTATACAGTCTACTGTAATTCGATCAATGACAATTATTTTTGATCAACTAATAAACCATGTTTCTCATAGTTTTTTATATGACTTATCTTATTATTGTTATCTACAAATACAACGAGAGGATTATGGCTCTCAACTTCGCTTTCATCAAGCTGTGCATAACACATGATAATTATCTTATCATGTACTTGTACATGTCGTGCAGCAGCACCATTTAAACATATAACACCACTACCTGCTTCTCCGGCAATAGTATATGTACTAAAACGTGCTCCATTATTAATATTTACAATTTGAACTTGTTCATATTCTCGTATTCCGGATGCATTCAATAAATCTGTATCAATTGTAATGCTCCCTACATAATCAAGCTCTGCTTGTGTCACAGTAGCCCTGTGAATTTTACCTTTTAACATTGTTAGTATCATGCTAAACTCCTTGTGTTTTAAATGTACCCGCCATATTGGTCGGTTCGAACTTTCACAATTTGTCTGTTTATCATGAATTAACAGTAGACTAGAGTATAGTTAAAAATACTATCTCCAGAGAAATTATACCATAATTGTAAATTTTTACATTAAAATACAATTAATATAATACAAATAATGTGACTCTAATCAAAAATAACAGTGATTGTAGTATAAAATAAAAACCAGTAGCTACAATGTAGTTACTGGTTTTTATTTTATACTAATATTTTATTTTAGATATTCTGCTAATGCTTTATCAATATATGCTGCTTCATCAGCCGTTGGTTCACACATTGGTAAATTAAATTTTCCCACAGGTAAGCCAATTTTACGGGCTGCATATTTAACAGGAATCGGATTTGTGGTGATGAACATCGCTTTTATAATTTCTGATAAAGCTTGATGAATACGAATCGCTTCGTAGTTATGGCCAGATTCATAAGCTTGAATCATAGCATTCATATCTTTGCCTGCTACATGAGATACTACAGATACAACTCCACATCCTCCAACAGATAACATCGGTAATGTAAGACCATCGTCCCCACTATATACCATGAAATCATCTCCAGGCATTAAACGCTTAATTTCAGAAGCAATCATTAAATTACCACTTGCCTCTTTGATAGCACAAATATGTGGATATTCGTTATGTAGTTGAACTAAGGTAGTTGGGAAAATACCTGTCCCTACACGACTTGGTACATTATACACCATAATTGGCAATGTAGTAGATTCTGCAATAGTTTTAAAATGCAAATATTGGCCTTGTTGGTTCGGTTTATTGTAATAAGGTACTACAACTAGCAAACCATCGATACCATCGATTTTAGAGACTTCCTTTACAAATTCTGCAGAAGCCATTGTATCGTTACTACCTACGTTAGCAATAATCGAACCTTTATGTCCACATTCTTTTGCAATCGCATTAAATAGAGCTAATTTTTCGTCTCTAGACATAGTTGGGTTTTCACCCGTTGTGCCACAAACCACAAGACCATCAGAGCCATTATCTAACAGATGATTGGCGATAGCAACACAATTTTCAATATTTACGGATCCATCACTATTAAAGGATGTCACCATAGCTGTTAACACTCGACCAAAGGTTTTCATATATGTCCTCCCCTTGATAGATTAAAATGCTTGTTTTTCCACCAAGTACTCAGCAATTTGCAACGCGTTAAGAGCTGCACCTTTACGAATTTGATCCCCTACAATCCAGAAGTTCATAGCTTTGTCATTATATAAGTCTTTACGAATACGACCAATTTCACAGTTGTTTTGATTAGATGTATACAATGGCATAGGGTAAATTTGTTCAGCAGGATTATCTTTAACTTGTAACCCAGGGAATTTTTCACATGCCACCTTGAAAGCCTCTACAGATACAGGTTCTGCTGTTTCTACCAAGACAGATTCAGAATGGGAGCGATATACAGGAACACGAACTGTAGTTGGGACTACTTGAATAGTTTCGTCATGAAGAATTTTTTGCGTTTCGTAAACCATCTTCATTTCTTCTTTAGTATAATCATTTTCTAAGAACACATCAATTTGTGGCAATAAGTTGAATGCTACAGGATAGTGTTTAGGAGCAGAGCCGGTTGGCAACAGATTGGCTGTCATTTCTTCGCCTGCAGTATATTGTTTTACTTGATTTTCAAGTTCTTCAATACCTTCTTTACCTGCCCCAGATACAGCTTGGTATGTACTTACAACTACACGTTTAATTGGAGAGAGATCATGAAGAGGTTTTAATCCTAAACTCATGATAATTGTAGAGCAGTTAGGATTTGCAATGATACCTTTATGTTTCAAGATATCTTCTGGGTTAACTTCTGGTACTACGAGTGGAACTTCAGGATCCATACGGAATGCACTAGAGTTATCGATTACAATAGCACCGCGTTTAGCGGCTTCTGGCGCTAATGTTTTAGATATAGAGCCACCTGCAAATAGCGCAATATCAATATTATCAAAAGATTCAGGTTTTGCTTCTTCTACAATATATGTTTTACCATTCACAGTAAGTTCTGTACCTGCAGAACGAGCGGAAGCTAATAGTTTTAAGTTTTCATAAGGAAAGTTACGTTCTTCAATAAGTGTAATAAATTCAGCACCTACTGCACCAGTAGCACCTAGAATTGCAATATTAGGTTTTTTCATTGATACATCTCCTTGCACAAATATTATAAATAATGTTCTAAACCGTATGTTAAGCCAGTTTTAGAACTAATTTTTTTACATGCTAATACTACGCCTGGCATAAAAGATAAACGGCTTAAGCTATCATGACGTATGGTTAATGTTTCATCATAACCACCAAATAAAACTTCTTGATGAGCCACATAACCTGGAAGGCGTACACTATGAATTGTTACATCGTCAACCTTAGCACCACGAGCACCTGGTAAGCTTTCACGAGTTAAATCCTCATCAGCAGTTACCTTAGCAGCTTGTTTAGCATCGTTAATCAATTTAGCTGTTAAAATAGCTGTGCCAGAAGGCGCATCGTATTTGTGATTATGATGTAATTCTATAATTTCTACATTAGGGAAATATGGAGCGAGCTCTGCAGACACTTTCATCATCATTACCGCCCCAAGAGAAAAGTTTGGCGCCACTAAGCAATTTGCTTGATTGGAACGACCTATTGTATCAAGTTCATCACGTTGTTCTGCGGTCAATCCTGTAGTACCGATGACTACATGAATACCAGCGGATAACATTTTCTTCGCGTTTTCATAAATAACTGCAGGATTAGTGAAATCTACAATCACATCAGGTTTATTTATATCTAATACCTCATCAATTACCTCATCAATGGAGGCATTCATCTTGATACCTAATTGTTCGATTCCTGCTACAGAGCCTACATCTTCCCCTGCCTTAGTCGGATCAATACCACCAACTAATGTTAAATCAGGATCGTTATGTACTGCTTTGACCACTTCACGACCCATTTTGCCGCCAGCGCCATTTACCATTACTCGAATCATATATACCTCCAAAAAAGCCAGTGGATGCATCCACTGGCCTTATAGATTATATAGCTATATATACTCTTATGAAAAGCTCAATGATAGCACTCCACCAATACAAGATTGATGACAGTTGTCTATCTATTAAATAGACAACCAGAACGATGAGTCGCAATCATCGAACTTCGGCAAGCATCCCTTTTATCATGGATCAATGCATGCCTACTCCTCATGATTACTCTTAATACTCGCACCTCTATCAACATATTCATTTAATACTATTAGTATAAGTAATTATGCGATTTTAGTCAATTAAAATGGTCAATAAGTTCTTTCGCCGCCGCAAGTGCTGTAGCAGACATTCCCTTACCAGACATCATAGACGCGATTTGAGTTACTCGTTCGTCCTCATTTAAGACTACTAATGTAGAGATTGTACGATCATCTTGCTCGATTTTAGATAGATGATAGTGTTGTTTCGCAATACTTGCAGTTTGAGGCAAATGAGTAATACAAAATACTTGATTTGTTCTAGATAAATTAAGTATTTTTTCTGCCACCTTAAGTGCTATATCACCACTGATACCAACGTCAATTTCGTCAAATACCATCGTTTTAAAAGCGTCACTACGGAATACTGATTTAAAGGCTAATGCAATGCGAGCTAACTCACCGCCAGATGCTACTTTATGTAGAGGTAATAACTGTTCCCCTTTATTCGCAGAGAATAGCATTTCAATAGACTTTGCACCTAATGAGGATAACTCAGTCCCCTCTTCAATATGAAATTGAATATCCCCTTTGGGCATCCCTAGATCCACTAATTCTTGATGTAAGGCCGTAGCAATATCTTTTGCATTTTTTTGACGTACCTCGTGTAAAACTGTTAACGCTTCTTCTGCTACCTTTTTTGCTTCTTCAAGACGAGTTTCTAATTCATCTTGAGCAAATACAAGGTCTTCTAGTTCTTCTAAACGAGATTGCGCCTTTTCTTCGTATGCTAGAATATCTTCTACGGTTTCACCATAATTTTTCTTTAAGCTATAAATTGTGGTATCTCTGTCTTGGCAATATTTATAACGCTCTTCATCGTAGCTGATAGTATCCCTGTAACGATCTAAAGATTGTGCAGCTTCTTCTAGTTGGAAATAAGCAGAGTCCACCATTTCTGAGACTTCTTTTAACTCGCTGTCATATTTTACTAGATCATTAACCTCTACCTTAATCGAGTTAATCGTATCAAGTAATGGTTGACGTCCATTATAAAAGGCATCATAACAAGAACCTAAAACCTTATCGATATGTTCAAAACTGTCAAGACGCTTAAGTTCTTCTGCAATAGTTACATCTTCACCAACACTCAGACCAGCATCTTCAATTTCATCGATTTGGTATCTAAGCATATCAAGCTCCCGGGCTCGCTCAGACATATTTTCTTGTAAATGATCTACATCTTGTTTTGCTTGCTTATAAATTTTATACGCATCAGTATAAGCTTTATAGGCTTCCTTTCCTTCTTTATTAAAAGTATCTAAATATTCATGATGTGTATCAGCGTCTAGTAAACGTTGGTTGCTATATTGTCCGTGAATATCTGCTAAGTATTGACCAATCTCCTTTAAAGCTTTTAAAGGTATTGGTTGATCATTAGCCAATATACTAGATTTGCCATTACGGTTAAAGGATCTTGATAGAATTAACTGGCCTTCTTCTATCATGATATTTTTAGACTCTAATAGGTCTTGAATACTTTGGTGATTAGCAATATCAAATATTCCATCAATAACAAAACTATCTTTACCGTGACGAATAAACTCGCTACTTGCGCGTTCTCCTAATAGGATACTAAAGGCATCCATAAGAATGGATTTCCCTGCCC
>ERZ791920.351-NODE-351-length-49185-cov-7.670385_pt1 | contig 49185 bp, 39 predicted proteins | sample MGYA00510136_ERZ791920 | MGnify/ENA primary metagenome ERZ791920 (study PRJEB30046, sample SAMN00792066) | human gut metagenome | study: EMG produced TPA metagenomics assembly of the A metagenome-wide association study of gut microbiota in type 2...
TGAGATGAGGTTTCTCATAGCATAAGCTAGTAAGATCCCATGTAGACGACATGGTAGATAGGCCAGGTGTGGAAGAGCCGTGAGGTTTGGAGCTGACTGGTACTAATCGATCGAGGGCTTTACTTAAACAAAAACATTAAGCAGAATGTGCAAACAAATATATATAACTTCTATGTGGTTTTCAGAGTACAAACTCTGACAGATTCAGTGGCGATGGCTATGAGGATCCACCTGTTCCCATCTCGAACACAGTAGTTAAGCTCATAAACGCCGAAAGTACTTGGCTGGAGACGGCCTGGGAGGATAGGAAGCCGCTGATTGAAGCAAAGGCACACCCCTGAGGGTGTGTCTTTTTTTTATGTATAGCTTCCTATCCTCCTAGGGGACCTGGTAAGCAGGGCAGTAAAAGTAGGGCAGTAGAAGATGGAGGAGCAACGCGACGACAGATTCACTGCATCGCTTAGTTCGGAGCGTAAGATGGACATGTAGCGTAGCTACATAAGGCCATCCACAGCGACGAACATCTAGTATACTGGAGGGAAGAAGCGTACATAAGAACTCGCTGATTAACGAAAAGAAAAAGGTCTACCGAATGGTAGGCCTTTTTCTTTTTGCTCGTCTTCGACTAGCTAACCCTGCTAGAGCCGTCTCCAGTCAAGGTTGTATTGTGGTACCTATGGTAGAGTCTGTATAGAAAACATAGAAAAGTTAGAGGGTATTATAGCAAAATATTTTTTATAACATTGTTTAAAGATAAACCAATATTTTGCTTATCAGAATAATTAAATGGTATAATAAATAAAATGGAGGTAGTAATATGTTAATTAATTTTACTGTTTCAGGATTTTCATCCATAAAAGAAAAGCAAGAGTTAACTTTATGTGCTTTTAATAAGCAACGTATTAAAAATACTCGTTATGAGGATAATTATATTCTGGATAGTTTTAATCGAGCTACTAAATCTACCGTGATTTTTGGTAATAATGCAGTTGGTAAAACTAATATTTTATATGCAATTCATAGTTTGTTGGAAATGATTTGTACGGGGCGTTTACTTTCGAATTTAAAACTATTTAATTTTCAATCTGAATATATTTCGTATGAGATTGTTATAGAGACTAATGAAAAAATTATGTATACTTACGCTCTTGCTATTAATAAGGGAGAAGAAGTTGTATCTGAACAATTAAAACGAAATAATACAATTATATATGATTATAAAGAGTCTAAGTTAAGAAGCACTTTTCTTGATGAAAAAATTCTTGATATATATTCAATAACTTCTACATCTACAATTTTGTCAAAGATAAAAGATTTTATTAAGGATATTTATGATGAGTTTCTTACAAGTGTTATAGATATTATAGTAGTTCATGATTCATTTATTAATGTTGCCCTTAAAAATTTTGAACTTAACTATAATAAAAATGATAAATTAATAATTGAAAAAAATAAAAAATTAGTTCAATTAATTTTAGCTCAAGTTGATTCGACTATTACTGATATTGAATTTGTTGAGCGAACTAATGAAGAAGGAGAATTAAGATATGGCTTAATTATTTGCAGAAATATTGGAAATAATGAAGTAGCTAAATATTCTTTTGCATTTGAATCTAATGGTGTAAAGAAGATTAGTGCGATTATTATATCGTTATTAAAAGTATATATGGGGAAAACAATTATTATTGATGAGTTAGATTCCTCTATTAGTACTCGATCATTAATTCTTTTATTCAATAAAATAATTAATACATCACAAAATAAAAATGGACAATTAATAGTTACTACACATAACCTTAATCTTTTTGACCTAACTTTTTTTGCTCCTGAACAGTTATATGTAGTTTATAAGGATGAAAATTTAACAACAAAAATTAATTCTCTTGCAGATTTTAAATTGCGTAGTAATAAAAAAAATTTGGCAAGTGAATTTCTTAAGGGACAATTTGAGGGTTAAAAATATGAGTAGAGTTAGACGTGCGCCAAAACAGTTAAGAAGTAGTGTAAAAATTCATATACTATGTGAAGGTGAAACAGAAGAAGCTCATCTTGGAAAAATATTATCTTCATATAGAAATGTTTCTATTGAATGTTTCGGCGGTGGGGGATATGGCCGTGCAGAATCAGAATTTGATAGGAATAGTCCTTTATATAGTGTTATTCTTATAGTAATGGATTTAGATAAAGCTCAACAAAAGACTGCTAATAGGCGTTTATTAAATCATCTAATCGATAAAATTCAAAAAAATGATAAGCGTCACTGTCTCTTTTTAACTGCACCTGATATTGAATATTGGGTGGCCTGTTGCATTAATAAACCTGATAAGTATCGGTTAGAAGATTTGGAGAGTATGGGATATAGAAAAGGATCTACTGTGAATGATTTTTTAAGGCAACAACATGGTTCATATGAGAATGCTTTAGCTATTGTAAATTCAACAAATGTATATTATTGCAAACCTTATCCAGGTACTAATGTTTCATTAAAACCTGAGTACTTAATGCATAATCAAAGTAATCTAGCATCATTAATAAATTATATAAACTTATTAAATCAATAGTATTATAATATATAAATTTTCTGAAAGTCCCTATAATGGTGGATTTATTTTAATCTACCATTATAGGGGCAATTTTTATGTTTAATTCTATTTATAAGTATACTATTTCTGTAAATTTGAGGTTACCTATCTATAATTAGCATTAATCAACGTGCTTTGAGATACGTATATTTTTTATAGCTATGTTATACTAGTTCTAATACTATATTTTCATAGGAGGTCATATGGCTAAGAAAATTGCGGTCCTCGTTAATGAGGAGACAATGCAGCGCTGTTCTTGTGGCGGTTGTTTGAAAGCATTTATGAATAAAGCGGATTCTTTTGAGCGTTATGCTGATGAGGATATTGAGTTGGTGGGGTTCACACATAGTGGTGGGGATCTAGCCAAGAAGATTGAGTCTTTCAAGAAAAAAGGTGTTACTGCGGTACATCTTTCTACATGTACGCGTGGTAAGAATGAAAATTATGAAAGCATCGCAGAGCAGTGTGCTGAGGCGGGCTTTGATGTAGTAGGCTATACACATGGCAGTGCGGTGTCTAAAGATGGTAAAGAAGCAGTAGTACTTTCAGCTAAACCAGTAACGACAGATCAATAGTCAGCAATGCTTGAATTAACTATAACAATTTGCAATATCTTATAATAGATGAATAATTGTTCCATTATTCATTCTATATTTACACTAAACCTATATTATATAGATAGTATGTAAATTATGAGTGATATATTTATCATTTTGAGAGGTTGAGAGAATGAATAAGAAACTTACAGCGGCTACTTTATCTATTGCTATGGCAGTGACAATGGCAGCTACAGTGATGCAAACGGCTTCTGTCAATGCTGCTTCTGCTGCGGTACAATCCTTAGCTGGTGGTGCTATTGCTATGGCTTACGTATCTACTGCATTAAATAAAATGGATAATTCTGCAGAGGGGCAACAGGAGAGTTTGGCACGCACAAAAGAGAAAACTGGTTATTTAAACGATAGTGCAGCTCAAGAGCGTGTAAATCGAATTATGAAGACATTAGAGGCTACACCTAGTGTAAAGCGTTCCTACGTTGTCTATGCGAATCCTGATGAGGAGTTTAATGCGTTTGCCACACTTGGTCGTGTTATGTCTATTAACAAGGGTGCTTTAGATACACTGGATGATGATCAATTGGCCTATGTAATGGCCCATGAAATTTCTCATGGCGAGCATAAAGATATTATTAATGGCGCTAAGAAACAAATTGGTCTTTCTACAGCAGTCGGTATAGCCGCTGGTGGTAGTGAAGGCGCGGCTATTCTATCTAATGTGGCAGGTAATTACTTATCCAATCAAGTGTTTACGATGAGTCAAGAAAAAGCTGCTGATGAGTTAGGCTTTAAGATTTTAAGTGAATCTCCATATAATGTAGGTGGTGCTGCTGGTTCTATGGCAGTACTGCGCAACAAAGTGGGGGAACACTATCGTGAAGGGCTTTCACAGGTGGTAGCACCTAATAACCATCCAAAGTTGTCCGATCGGGTGAACAATAATATTTCTCGTATGTACACATATTCTGGGAATCATGTAAATGTATCGAATGGTGCTGTGTACGTAAACGGTGATAATATTTATACTCCAGCAGGTAGCGGTCGTTACACAGGCGAAGAGCGTGCTTATTACATGGCTGGTAAATTGGCACGATTGTATCATAACAATCAAGTGACACCGGGCTCTGCATCGTATAGTGGTGACACTGTAACGGTAGCTGGTCAATCCATTGTTTCTACGCCAAATGCGGACGTAGCATTACAAGTGGCAACAAATCTTAACAATGCATTTGTAAAGCCTGCTGGTGCTGCTGTTAATGCGAAAAAACCAGTAAAGGTTAAACAAGAAAAGCCTAAAAAGGTAAAAGAAAATAAAAAGGCAAAAGCTGATAAAGCTAAAAAATAAATAAGAGTTATACATGGCATATAATTTGCTTTAAGGATTTATGCTATTATAATGAGAATAATCAGAGGACTGAGCCCATAAAGGCTTAGTCCTCTTTTTATATGGATTGCAAATTTGTGACTTGAGTATACTATTTATAAGTTTATAAGATATATTGAGCGCTATAGGAGTAATAAATAGACCGTAAAGATATGGATAGTCTGGAGTATAAGTATTATTCATGTGTGAATAAATTATATTCATGGAGCAATAATAAGCTCATAAAAATACAAAAAGATTTTTGATGGTGGAACGTGAATTATAATGATTTTCAACTATAAAATATGAGAGATTATCTTATTGAGCATAGTTTTAATAGATATAATTATTATATTTTTTATAATAATTATGAAGCTTTTATGCGAGAACTTAATATTGTCTATATATAGTGGATAGATGTATATTTAAGGTGGATGAAATATGTGGTTAGAATGGAATCTTATAGAAATATCATAACGGTAGGGGGTATAGGGTTATTGTACTTATAAATACTTTATAGGATAATGTCAATGTTGGTGGTTAATCTAATAATATAGATGACCATTTTTTTGTTAAATAACACGTAATTTTATACATTATATGGAGGCTATGATGGAGTATACAATTCACCTATTTAATGCAGGTGGTTTCGTTATGTATCCACTTGTACTATTCATGTTAGCAGCATGTACTATTTTATTTGAACGTATTCGTACGTACAGAAACATCAATCATGAGTTACAGCAGTTGTCCGATAGCATTGATGCCGGTCGTAATAGTAATAATTGGTCTACTCTAGAGAATTCTATAAAAAATAGTGATGATGCATTGAGTAGATTCGTGTCTCCTATCGTGGAGTCTGTATATAGTGCGGAAGGTTTAGAGAACCGTTTACATGATGTGGTAGGGTACATGGATGAACGTTTAAAACGTGGTCTTAACTGGCTTAGTATGATGGTAACAATGGCTCCATTACTTGGCCTTTTGGGTACTGTTGTTGGTATGATCCGCTCCTTCGCGGCCGTTGGTGGCGATATTGGTGCGCCTACTGTTATTACAGGCGGCGTATCCGAAGCGCTGGTTGCCACTGCAACAGGGCTTTCAGTAGCCATCGTAGCATTAGCCATCCATAGTTGGTGCACAGATAAAGTAAATTCAGATATCGCAAAGTTAGAGCAAAAATTAGGTTCTATTATGGATTTATATATTAGGAGTCAACGATGAAACGTAGTTCAGTAGGCATACAAAAAGAACCTACCATCATGATTATACCTATGATTGATATCGTTTTCTTCTTGCTCGTATTTTTCATGATGAGTACGTTGTATATGAATACAGAGGAACAAATTCCTCTTAACTTACCAAAGGCTTCCTCTTCTTCTGCAAAGACGATTGAGCCTATCACAATTTCATTAACAGCTACACATAAGATGTATTTGAATGAACGTGAGATTGTCCCTGATCAATTAGGTAATGAAATTCAAGGTATTGTTGCAAAAGAACCTCAACAGGCATTTATTGTGCGTGCCTCTGAGGATATTGCGTATAAGGACGTTATCAATATTTTAGATAATCTTAAAATTAGTGGTGCTCGGTTTGTTAGTGTAGCTACAGAACGGAAGTGATTCTATGGTAGATAAACGATATGGAATTCCTTTCGTAGCTGCATTGGCATTAAATCTTGTATATTGGGGTGTTGTAGGTGATTGGTTTGGTCATATAAAACCTCCAGAAACACCCAAAAAAGACTTGGTTATCAACCTTGATATGGGGAAGCAAGAACCTCCTCAAGAGAAGAAAGATCCTGAGAAATTAAAGATTCAACCTGACGACAAACCAGTCGCAGGAGGCGGTAAAGCAGGTAGTGTATTGCCTGATTTATCGGGAAAGCCCACAGAAGGCTTAAAAAATCTGAATCCTTACTTAGGTGGTAATGAGACGGCATCAGTCAATTTGAATGGTAATACTGATAATCCTGTTGGCATTCCAGGCAGTGGCAATGTACCAGGCCCTGGTGGTGGTAACGTTGGCAATGGTGGTAAAGCTAATGATGGGCTAGGCTCAGAAGTGGGAAATCCTGGTACTAGTAATACGGAAGGTACGGGTTACTTTGATGTTTCTGAATACCGAGCTAGCTTAGATGCTAATAAAGTAATGCCGCCACAAGCTGTTCGACGAGGTATTACCGGAGTAGTTACTATTAGAGTTTATTTTGATGGTGAAGGTAATTATGTAAGTGCTAAAATTGAAGAAAGCAGTGGCTCTAGTCTTCTAGATAATGATGCACTTGCACTTGCAGCTAGGTCAGGCGGTGCTATAAATACAACTGGCGAACCCAAATCAGATGTTTTTTATATAAGATATAGCTTTGAGTAGTGATTTGAATAGCTAGATTTAGTTGGAATAAAATGAATAAAAAGCAACTTTAATATGGAATATATATTATGTAGGGGATATGAGGATACTCGTATCCCCTACACTAAATTGCCCGGTGTTGTAGTATTTAAGCTATAAATTAATAGATTTTAAATAGTTTTTAATAGAAGATATAGGATGATAAATGGAATGAATAAATATGTATATGCGGCCACAATGATAGGTTTATTTAGTGTGACTACTAATGGTTATACTGTAGATGTAACAACTAATCAAAGTCAAGAGGCGGCAAATATTATTAATATAACAGCTAATCGCACAGCGTTATTAGATTTAGATACACCGGTATCGACTTCTGTTATTACCCAAGAGGATATACAAAATAGCGGCGCTAAGACTGCCTTTGATGCGGTCGCCAATGTACCGGGTGTAACCATTAATTCCTTTAGTGCGTCTGGCGCAGATTTTGGTGGCATGGATAGCCGTACGAATATTCGTGGCCTCGACCGCGGTGCACTTGTTCTTGTAAACGGTGTACCTATGAACTTAAATGGTAAGAGCGGAATTGGCTCTATACCTACTAGTGCGATTGAGCGCATCGAAGTCGTGAAGGGGGCAGCCTCCACCTTATATGGTGCAGAAGCTTTGGGTGGCGTTATAAATATCATTACAAAGACGCCGTCAAAAGAGGGCGGTTCTGCTACAGTAGCCGTGGGCAATCGAGGGGCTAAGCGATTTGATCTTTCTTATGGTACTGATCGTTTTCTTATTGGAATTGATAGAAAATACTGGGGAACTCAAGATCCATCTACACCTGTGCGGTATGACTATACGGGTCGCAAGGGTTATGATTACTACACTACGCGCAACAAGGGTAATTCCTTAGGCGTGTTCATGAGTGGTAAGCTTTCAGATAAGATAACCTTAAATTATAATCGCGCTGAAAGCCGTTCCTCCTTTGGTCTGATTAGTACAGAAACAAATCCTATGAGACAGGCTCATCATTCTACGACATATCATTACAAGGATGACCGCAACAATGCATCTTTGACTTATAAGGATGACAATACGACGGGAACATTGTTTTATAATGACCGTACTATGCGTGGTGAAAGCCGTGTTCATAGTGCTAAACAGTTCAAGCCGACCGAAACCAGTTATGTAGCTCGTCAATATGGTATAGATGTACAACATGAATGGGACTTTAGAGGCGGTAAGGACTACCTGATTGCCGGGGTTACAGGTAAGCAAGAAACCTATCGTGCCACACAGGCCCCTGTGTACACACGGCCTCATCGTAATACCTATGCGGTGTACAGTAGCTATTCTCGTGAAATCAATCCAAAATGGACTGCCATTTTGGGCTTGCGCTATACAGCTATTAGTGATCCTATTAAGGACCAACATGTGTTAACGCCTCAGTTCCAATTGTTGCATACCATCAATAAAGATTCCTCCATGTACTTAAATATAGGGAAAGCGTATACGATGCCTAGCTTGAGTGATACATTCCGCAGTGTAAACCGCCAATACACAGCAGTAAGTGGTAAAAATCTTAAGCCTGAAGAGGGTTGGAACTATGAATTAGGTTATAAACGCCTTAATAAGAAGGATAGCTGGAAGGTGGACGTGTTCTATATGGACTTCAAGAACTTCTTCCAATGGCAACCTGATGTAAATGGTCGCCCAACCGTTCGCGTAAACGGTGGTAAATTCCACAATGTTGGGATTGAAGCTGAGTATAGTAGACATTTGTCAGATCGACTCAAAATGAGTGTAAGTGGTTCTTATTCTAATCCAAAACAAAAGGAAATGAATGAAACCTATTGGAAACAAGCGGCTCCTAAGTTACAGTTTACAACCGGTGTTCATTATAAAAGCTCTACGTGGGATGCAGGCACATCTTTGAACTTTGTAACCAAACGTTTGCGCAATCGCGATGGTGGCTTGAACCCTAACATTGCTCTTTGGAATGCTTACGTTGGGTATCACTTTAATAAAGATGCTACATTACGCCTCGATGCACGCAATCTTTTGAATCGTCATAATGTGGTATCCAATGGAGATTATGAATATTGGGATGCACCATTCAATTATGAATTAAGTTATACACAAAAATTTTAATATGTATTAACGATACAATCCCCCGAGAATGCAGTAGTGGTAGGGGTATGGGTTTTGTGCGGTCCAAATAAATGTGTAATAATACAAATATGTAGTTTATATAATTGTGTGAATATATATATGTGTTAAGTGAGGCATTTGGTATGAGACAACAAATTAAGCATCGTATATCTATACTTGTAGGTTTAGCATTGATAGGATTGTCTGTGAATGGATATGCAGCAGAGGTAAGTGCTGATAAGACTCCCACTACAGCTGCATCAAGTGAAACTAATGGAGTATCTGAAATCCATACTATTAATGTAACAGCAAATCGCATGGCTCTTTTAGATTTAGATACGCCGGCTGCGATGGATGTTATTACTCAAAAGGACTTAGCTAATAGTGGTGCCAAAAATGCATTTGATGCGGTTAATATGGTACCCGGCATTACGTCTTTTTCCTATGGTGCATCTGGTCTTGAATATGGGGCTATGGATAGCCGTGTGAATATCCGTGGTCTTGAACGGGGCTCTTTGATTCTCATGAATGGGGTACCGATGAACCTCAATGGCAAGGGCGGACTTAGCTCTATTCCGACTAGCTCTATTGAACGCATTGAAGTATTAAAAGGTGCAGCGTCTGCTTTATATGGCGCTGATGCTATGAGTGGTGTTATCAATGTAATTACTAAGACTCCAAGTAAAGAAGGGGGCTCTGCTACGATAGGTTTTGGTAATATGGGTCGCCAAACTTATAAAATTAACTATGGCACGCCTCGCTTCTTAATTGGTGTGGAACGTAACTTCTTTGGTGCTCAAGATCCAGAAACCCCTATCCGCTCCGATATCGGTGCTTATGCTAGAGGCTATGAATATTATACAGCTCGTAACAAAGGGAATTCCTTAGGTGTATTTATGAGCGGTAAATTAAATGATAAGTTGACTTTGAACTTTAGCCGTTTTGAAGGTAATTCTTCCTTTGGACAGTTGAGTACGGAAACGAATCCTATTAAGCAAAAGCTTCACTCTACAACATATGCTTATAAAGATACTAAAAATAATGCGTCTTTAGTTTATAAAGATGGCAATACTACAGGTACAATCTTCTACAATGATAGAGATTTGTATGGTAAAAGTCGCATACATAGTAAAAAGACATATACGTTGAGTGATAACAACTATATTGCTCGACAATATGGTTTCGATGTGCAACATGAATGGGACTTCCGCGGTGGTAAGGATTATTTCATTGCAGGTGTACTTGGTAAACGAGAAACATATCGCACTAAATCTGGTCCATACTATGGAAATCCACATCGCAATAGTTATGCCATTTATGGTACATACTCCTATCAAATCAATCCTAAATGGACTAGTATTTTAGGCTTGCGTTATTCGGATATTAAAGATCCTGTAAAAAATCAGCGCGTATTAATTCCACAGTTCCAATTACAACATCGTATCAACAAGGAATCATCCATGTACATAAATGTTGGTAAAGCCTTTAGAATGCCGAACTTAAGCGATACTTTCAAGAAAATTAATAAAGGCTATGCCTCTGTTAGTGGACGTAATTTGAAACCTGAAGAAGGTTGGAATTACGAATTAGGCTATAAACACATTACTAACAAAGATAGCTGGAAAGTAGCGCTCTTCTATATGGACTTTAAAAACTTCTTCTCTTGGAAACCGGATAGCAATGGTAAAAACACGATTCGCGTAAATGGTGGTCGCTATAGAAATGTCGGTATCGAAGCCCAATATGGTCGTAAATTAACAGATCACTTAAAAATGACTGTGGGTGCATCGTATTCTAATCCAAAACAACGAGAAATCGATAAGACCTATTGGAAACAAGCTAACCCTAAATTGCAATTTACAGGGGGTATCCATTACAATAGCTCAACCTGGACTGCAGGTAGTAGCATCAACTTTGTCACAAAACGGATGAAGAACCGCGATGGCGGTACAAACCCAAATCTTATAGCTTGGAATGCATACGTAGGCTATCAGTTCAATGAAAACTCATCCTTGCGGCTAGATGCACGTAACTTGTTAAACCGTCATAATGTTATTTCCAACGGCGACTGGGAATACTGGGATGAACCATTTAATTACCAACTCAGCTATACTCAAAAATTCTAGTCTTTATGTAATCACTAATTAGAACTATACAAGGAGTATCATCATGAACAAGAAAATTGGATTTTTCATATGTTTGATGATACTCCTTTGTGTATGTATAGCGGGTTGTGGACCTCAATCGGAGGCAAATGTAACGCCATATACTCGTTATGTTGACAGTCATGATGGCGTTCAAGTTGCTGTTCCAGAGCATCCAAAACGGATTTTATCACTGTCTTCTGCGGTCGACACAATTTTATTAGGACTTATAGAACCAGAGCGTTTAGCAGGCATTAATAAATTGTCTACCTATGAGGAATATTCGCTAGAGGCAAAGCGCGCAAAGTTGGTAAAACCTGTGTTGAGCTCGTATCCTTTGGAGAAAATTATAGCCTTGAAACCGGATCTCGTTATAGCGCCAGATTATATATCGGCTGATGTTATCTATGGTTTACGGCACATGGGTATAGCCACTGTTGTGGTACCTACTCCTTCTACGGTGGACGGAGTGATTCAGAATGTGATGGAGATTGCTCATATTATCGGGGAAGATGAAAAGGGTAGCTTTTACAATCGGAAGATTCACCGTGAAATAGATGAAATAAAGCACCTAGCGGAATCTATTCCACTTGAGCAGCGCAAGACGGTTCTCTTTGTGTCATCTATGGACGGATACACGGGCACAGGAAGCCTTTTTGATGATATGTGTCACTATATGAGCATCTATAATGCACCTGATCGAATTGGTTTACCACCACGAATACCTTTTGGGGAGGAGCGTGTGCTAGCCATGAACCCAGACTATATTTTTATTCCATCCTATAAGGGAATGGACAAAAATTTGGCGGATAGATATTTAAAGAATCCGGCCTTTCAAAATCTACCTGCTATTAAGGAAAATCGAGTTAAACCCTTACCAGCAGCGTACCTGTATACAATGAATCAGCATATTGGTGAAGCGATGCTAGCCATTATGCATACTGTGTATCCTCAATTAGAAAGGAATTCTCATGACTAGACAGAAACAACGCATCATGGCCATAACTCTGATTGGGGTATTGCTATGTATTGTGAGTTTATTGGCACTCCATGTAGGGACCATTATGATCCCTATCGGAGGGGGCGTGCAAAGTATTTTAAATGGCATGGGCATACCTGTGAGCTTCACGGAGCCCATTACGGCTGAACAAGAGGCTGTACTGTGGTATATCCGCATGCCACGCCTTATCATTGGACTTCTCGTGGGAGGCGCCTTGGCATTGGCTGGTGCGGTTATGCAAGGGGTATTCTCGAATCCGTTGGCAGATCCAGGTATTATGGGCGTATCCGCTGGGGCATCTCTCGGTGCGGTTATCGCCATTGCTCTTGGCGTAACATCCCTTAGTATGTTTTACATGCCTGCTTTTGCCTTCGTAGGGGCCTTTGTATCCGTTGGAATTACTATTTTGTTAACTTGGCGTAATAACAAGCTCGATACCACAACCTTGTTGCTGGCGGGTGTAGCTGTTAGTATGCTGCTCGGCGCTTTTACATCGGGCATCTTGACCATGATCAATGAGTACCGGTTGCGTGAATTCTTATTCTGGATGGTGGGGGGCCTAGATTTCCGCCGTTGGGATCACGTTTTGCTCGCCGTGGGTCCTATCATGACGGGCAGCGTTATATTGATGATGCTCGGTCGTCACTTGAATGTGCTCGTTCTGGGTGATACAGAGGCGCGTGCCTTAGGCTTGCCTGTTATGGCATATCGCATGGTATTCCTATTTCTAGCATCCGTAGTTACAGCTACCGCTGTATGTGTCAGCGGATCCATCGGCTTTGTAGGTCTTGTAGTACCTCATATTGTACGGCTTTTGGTTGGGCCGGATCATCGAATACTATTGCCTATGGCGACTGTTGGAGGTGCCTTATTCCTCGTATTCTGCGATACATTAGGCCGCGTCATTGCTCAACCAATTGAGATTCGCGTTGGTATTATGACGGCTCTCTTAGGGGCACCGTATTTTCTTTATTTACTTCATCGCTTGCGTAGTAAAGGAGGGGCCTAATGAAACTAGATGTTCAATCTCTATCCGTCACATTAGGGGAAACCACCATTCTAAAGGATGCGTCCTTTTCTATTGATAGGGGTGAGTTTGTCGGCATTATCGGGCCTAATGGTTCTGGTAAAACGACGTTATTAAAAACCTTGCGTGGTCTCTATCCTACGTCTGGTGGCGATGTTTTGTGGGATGGTAAAAGCATCGCTTCTTTGAGCGACAAGGAAATCGCTCATCATGTGGCGTATATGCAACAGTCCGTAAATGTTTCCTTCGATTATGAAGCCATCGATATTGTGATGACCGCTCGTTATCCGTATCTTAAATGGTGGCAACAAGAGGGACCAGAAGATAAGGTTATCGTTGAACAGGCTATGAAAGAGGTCGGTGTTTATCATCTGCGTAATCGCTCCGTACAAAACCTGAGTGGCGGTGAGCGACAACGGGTATTCTTAGCAAAGGCATTAGCTCAACAAACAGAGGTCTTATTACTAGATGAGCCGACGGCTGCGCTCGATTTAGTGTATGCTGACGATATTTTCCATGAAGGCCGCCGATTATGTGACGAAGGCAAAACGATTTTAATCGTCGTTCATGACTTAGAGTTAGCTGCCAAATATTGCACCAAACTCGTTTTGGTGAGTGATGGTCACATCGTTGATGTAGGTGCACCTCGAGATGTATTGACGGCAGAAAATTTACGAAATGCGTTCCGTTTATCGGCTGCGGTCTATGACGATCCGTACTTTAAACAACAACGTATCTTTGTATTCCCAAAAGGAACTACAAAGATTGATGACTTCAAACAAACCGAAGTTACTTCAGAAATGTCTATTGATCCAAATCTGAAATAGTTAGAATGGATTACGATACTTAGCGTTTTCCTAGGGGTTATTGATTTATTATGTATGGTGATTATTTTGTATTGCGAATCTGAGTGAGGTTAGGTGTATGCTATATCCATTTACTGCTATTGTTGGTCAAGATGAAATGAAATTGGCCTTGTTGCTCAATGCCATAAACCCATCAATCGGCGGTGTGTTAATTGAAGGCGAAAAAGGCACTGCTAAGTCTACGGCTGTACGTGCGTTAGCGAATCTGTTACCTCCTATGGAAACAGGCGCATCAGCGATGTCTGTTGTTGAGCTACCTATCAATGCTACGGAAGATCGTGTTGTAGGATCCATAAATTTGGAAAAGGCATTACAAGAGGGGGTAAAAGCCTTTGAACCGGGTATTTTACATGCAGCCCATCAAAATATTCTCTACGTAGATGAGGTTAATCTATTAGATGACCACATTGTAGATATTTTGTTAGACGTGGCAGCTATGGGGGTGAATACGGTAGAACGGGAAGGGGTGAGCCACTCTCATCCATCTCGTTTTATCCTCGTAGGAACGATGAATCCTGAAGAAGGCGACCTTAGACCTCAGCTGTTAGACCGTTTCGGACTATCTGTTATGGTCTATGGAGAACAGGACCCGGCACAACGTATGGAGGTAATCAAGCGTCGCCTCGCCTTTGGCGACAATGCTGAAAGCTTTGTAGCGTCTTACAAGGAATCAGAACGTAGCCTGCACGAACGTTTATTACAAGCTCGTGAAGTATTGCCAGGCATCATCCCATCTGATGATGTGTTGTTGCAAATAGCGAGTATCAGCATAGGTGTCGGCGTTGATGGACATCGCCCAGACATTACGATGATGCATACGGCTCGTGCTCATGCAGCCTTTCACAGTCGCAACCAAATTACAGCGGAAGACCTCAAGGTGGCGGCACGATTAGCTTTAAAACATCGCTTACGTCGCTTGCCATTTGAAGAACAAGGTTACGATGAGGAGCGCATTGATACAGTGGTATCGGCAGTGCTTGAGGGCTAGTTATGGAAACATCTGTACAAGAGGCCCTCAAAATAGGCCTTGTAAACGACCAGATTCATACCATTGTTATTTCTGGAGGTACCGGTGTTGGTAAAAGCTATGTACTTCGTCAGTGCCTCGAGAAATGGCAAATTCCATATCGTTTGATACCTGTTTATATAGATACTTCACAACTACAAGAGTCCATCGATTTTGAAGCATCCCTTGCACAGGGTAAGATGGTTATGGCATCTGGCTTATTAGGTGATACGAGTAATCGATGCTGGGTTGTCGATGATGCTCACGTTCTGTCGCCTGAAGTCCGTCATACACTATTGGTAGAAGCGAAACTTCGTCAAATACTACTCATTATGACCGTAAACCATGAGGATGGAACCTTAGATGATGCGGAGTGGGAACTCGTAGATGTGCATGTATCTATGGACGCACCTACACTACAATCTAAAGTGAAGGTGTTACAACGAATGCGAGATGAAATTGAGCCTTCATCTGAGGATATATTAAGCCTAATAGATCCTAAACGAGTTCAATCTATATTTGTTTCTGATGCTATGCTTTCACTGGCTATATCCTATGCATTGCAAGCTCGAACCGTAGGTCATGATGCAGAATATGTATTGTTACAAGTTATGAAATCTCTAGCAGTTCTTGATGGCAGTTCTTACTGTAAGCCTTTACATGCAGAACAAGCAGCTCTTTATGTATTGCCGCACCGTATGAAGCGCAATGATATACCTGAATCTCAGACCTCACAAGGAGAGGAATCAAATAGTGCAAGTGATCAAAATCAGTCGCAGAAGAGTACGGAAACAACGGATGATTCCGATGGAGATAACTTGAATAACGCTGATTCCGGAGACTCCAAGTGTGATGAATCCAATTCTAACGAGCTAAACTCTAATGGACAGGACAATTCAAATGCTGATGGACATGACTCAAATGATATAGATTTTGATGATGGTAAATCAAGTGGGTCCAATGCTCTAGAAACATCGGATTCTACACAGAATGAGTCAGAGGATTCTGATTCAATGAATACTCAAGGTGACCTATCTAATAGAATATCTTCTTCATGTTTGCCAGATACTGTTGCCCGTATAGCTAACCAATTTTTTCAGTGGAAACTGCAATCTTCTAAAACAGTAGACCGTCAGTACCGTAAGGGTTCCGGTCGGCGCCTCATGACTAAAACAAAGGACATTAGAGGGCGCATGATTCGAGCCTATCAAGATGAACGTGCTTTAGAGGATTTAGCTTTAATTGATACATTACGTGCAGCCGCACCGTATCAACGATTGCGAGCCGTTGAAAGGGTAACGCCATTACAGGCAGATACCCCATTAAATGTGGTAGAGCGATCTGTTACATCGGAATGCTTATGTCAAAGGGCCCCACAAGCAGAGCGTCATGATTTAAAAGGGCTATCTATTGTAGTAAAACCCCAAGATTACCGCCGAAAAGCTCGTGAAAAGCGGATCGGTGCGTACCAGCTTTTTGTAGTGGATGCCAGTGGCTCTATGGCGGCACGACATCGCATGGAGGCGACAAAAGGTGCAATTTTGAGCCTATTGCGAGACTCCTATATTCACCGTGATTCGGTGGGACTCATTGCATTTCGCAAGGATTCAGCAGAGGTACTATTACCTTTCACTCGTAGCGTAGAGCGAGCAGAGCGATTGTTAGCAAAATTGCCAACAGGGGGAAAGACCCCTTTAGCTCAAGGTTTACGAGTAGCCTATACTATGTGCGATAGATTGTTGCGTGCCCATCGGGCGGAACGAATTCAGATTATATGTATCACCGATGGTCGAGCTACGTCGGGTGATTCTGAGGACCCTGTAGCGGAGTCCAAGCAATGGGCTCGTATCCTTGGCACTTTGCCTGTAGATTGTATCGTTATTGATACGGAAACGGGCTTTATCAAGCTCGGCCTAGCTAAGGAATTGTGTAAATTGATGAATGGCAGTTATTATGCCATGGATTCCATTACATCAGATAGTATTTTGAGCGTATCGCGGAGGTAGATCATGAGTCGTCTCATGTATATTTCTAATTTAGGAAAACAAATCCAATATATAGAAAAGGCTGTTGCGACCTATCCGGAACTCTTACAAGGCGAGGTAGACCTTTGCAATATGAAAAAGCCTCCTCAATGGGACGCTGACTTTGAAAGTCGCTTACGCGCTGCCGATGTAGTTCTGGTAACGAATATGGGGGTTGGTTTAGACTCGCCCTTCTTAGAACGTCTGGAACGCTGGTTATATGCACATCATCCTAAATACTGGATTGATGTAGTAGAACCTAAGAAAACAGATATTTTATATCGCAACTTGGATGAGGATAAACGGATTCTTCTTGAAAGCTACCGTCGAACCAGTGGTGTCATGAATTACGTACGCCTAATCAATGGTGCTTTCAGTACTAAACCTACCTCTGAATGGGAAGAGCCAGATCCTATTCCTTGGCAAGCCATCATGGGTCGAGAAGGCAATATCTATGAAACTTATGATGAGTTTATGGAAGCAGAAGGGCATCGAGATTGGCCATCTATAGCGGTCTACTTTTACCGTGACGAATGGATCATGGGGGATATTGAGTATCAACAGGCCTTATTTGAAGAGATTTATAAGCATCAGTACAATCCGATTATCTTTTATGGTCAGTATGGCTCGAATCCTCGCGTAGGCATTCCGAATATGAAACTGTCTATGAACTATCTTTTTGGGAAAGATGTATTCCCCTTTGACGTGCTTATCAACACTTGTAAATTCTCCTTCCAGTCCTTAGGGGCTCAAACCTTGGAGGAGTTAAAATTACAGGACGTACCTATCGTTCAAGGGTATACCATATACATGGATGAGAAATCTTGGGTTGAGAATCCACAAGGTGTAACGCCTTTAGATGTGAATTTATCTATATCTCAGCCTGAGTTAGATGGTGTTATTCAAGGCGGTGTAGTGGCTTGTCAGACCTTTGATGAGCGTGGTCACTATGTGTATTTACCTGTGAAAGAGCGTATTGCTGCTATTGTACAGCGAGCTATTAAATGGTCTACATTGCGCCATATTCCTGTATCGGAACGAAAAGTGGCCGTTATATTACATAACTATCCGCCTAAGAATTCCAATATTGGTTCCGCAGCTGGCCTAGATACGCCTGAGTCGGTGCTGCGGTTATTGCGAGACATGAAAGCAGAAGGCTATACCATCGACACGGTGCCAGAAACAAGTGCAGACTTGATGGATGTGGTAACGTCTCATATGACGAATGACCGCTCTATGCTCACCGATGAACTGCTAGCCTCTGCAGAAGGTCGCTTGAGTAGCGATGATTACAAAGCATACTTTGGTACACTTCCGGAAGATACTCAGGTGGCGATGATTAAATCTTGGGGCGAAGCCCCAGGTGATGTATTCGTTTACGATGATGAAGTCATTATTCCAGGTTTCTCCAATGGCAATCTATGGATTACGGTACAGCCACCGCGTGGGTTCGGGGAGAATGTATCGGCCATTTACCACGATCCATGTTTGCCACCACCGCATCAATATTTAGCATTTTATCACTGGGTGCGGAACGTCTTTCAAGCTGATGCAGTTATTCATGTCGGTACACATGGATCTCTAGAATGGCTGCCAGGTAAAGGAGCTGGCCTCAGCACTAGTTGTTATCCTGAAATTGGTATTTCTAGTTTGCCAAATATTTACCCTTATTGGACAACCATTATAGGGGAAGGCATCCAAGCCAAGCGGCGTAGCTCGGCTTGCTTAGTAGGGCACTTGTCGCCACCGATGACGACAGCGGGCCTCTATGATGAGTTCGAAGAATTAGAAACCTTGCTCGATGAACATAGTCATTTTGAGCGGGAACATCCGGAAAGCGTCTCTAATATAGGCGAAGTGATTCGGGAAAAGGCCATGGAGTGTCATCTCATCAATGAAGATCGAGGCTTAACGATGACGGTGGACGATATTATTACAGAGATCCATGAAAAGCTGAGCGACTTGAAACATATGCAGATGCGTAATGGCTTGCACATCTTGGGGAAAGGGCCTGAAGGGGAGAATTTAGAAGAATTTATTACTGCTATTGTAAGCACCCCTCAAGGTGAAATTCCATCAGGTCTTGCTACCATCGCAGAAGAATTAGGGTATGATTGGTCCTATATGGTGGAACATGCTGGCGAAATTCATTCAGATGGTATACGATATAGTGTTACCATAGATCGAATTTGGAATGAATTGCGTAACTTTGTAAGCTATGTGGTCAATACATCAGATTATACAGTGCCCGAACGGTTAGAACCTTTGGCGAATGCTATCGTTCGAGAGTATATTCCTAAATTAGGTGACACCAAGAACGAGCTAAGCTCCATTTCAAATGCCTTACAGGGCAGATATGTAGAGCCTGGTCCTGGGGGATCCCCATCGAGCGGTCAAGTCGACGTACTGCCTACGGGACGTAACTTCTATGGTTTAGATGAAAGAGTTTTACCGACGAAGATAGCCTATCAATTAGGCATAGAGTTGGCAGATCAAGTCATCGCTGATTATATTTTGAATGAACAACGGTATCCTGAGACGATTGGTATTATCCTATGGGCTACGAGCAATTCTAGAAGTCATGGTCAGTGCTTGGGTGAGTTCCTTTACTTGTTAGGAGTTCGGCCTAAATGGCAATCGGGCGGTCGCGTGTCAGGTTTAGAAGTGATTCCTTTAGAGGAATTGCAGCGCCCTCGCATCGATGTGATGGGCCGCATCAGTGGCCTCATTCGAGATATGATGCCTACTGCTATCGGCTGGCTCGACAAAGCCGTTGAAATGGTGGCAGAATTAGATGAGTCGTTGGAAGACAACTACGTGAAAAAGCATATTCACGATGATGTAGACTGGCTCGTTGAGCAAGGTGAAGACCCTATGTTGGCCCTTAAAAAGGCTAGACTCCGTATCTTTGGTGATCCGCCCCAAGCTTATGGCACGGGTGTAGGTGCCCTGATTGAAGGCAAAAACTGGGAGTCTTTACAAGACATTGCTCAAGTTTACAGCAAGTGGAGTAGCTTTCATCTGCACAAGGACATTCCTCAGGATATGAGGCTGTTCCAACGTCGATTAACCACGATGGATGTGACCATTAAGAACGAAGATAATCGAGAAACCCATATTATGAGTGCTGATGATTATTATAGTTATCACGGTGGGCTCATTGCGGCGGTGCGCACCGCAAAGGGCAGTGCGCCGCGCGCCTATGTGGGGGATAGCTCAGACCGCAGTCGTGTTGTGATGAGGCCCTTAGGTGACGAAATTCGCCGTGTCGTGCAAGGGGAAACGCAGAACCCTAAATTTATTCAAGCCATGATGAAACATGGCTACAAAGGGGCATCGGATATGTCGAATGTCGTATCCCATACCTTTGGTTGGGATGCTACGAGTGATGTCGTACCAGACTGGGTCTATGAAGGGTATGCTAATAAGTATGCTTTAGACAAGACAGTACAAGACTGGATGCGCAATGTAAATCCTTGGGCCTTACAGCGCATTACAGAAACCTTGCTAGAGGCTTCTCAACGTGGCTATTGGAATGCATCGCCTGAAATATTACAGGATTTGCAATCATTATTTATTTCCATGGAAGGGGTTATAGAAGGTCGTTAGTATGAAGCACAGAATATCTATTATATGTACCATAGTAATGATGGTACTTCTAGTGGTCGGTTGTGGTCCTACGCAGACGGGGACTACGGGCACGACACATCAAGTTACGGATGGCACTGGTGTAACTGTTACGGTGCCTAGTGAGCCGAAGCGAATCGTCCCTATTGCTGCCAGTACAGAGGATATAGTGTTATCTTTGGTTAATCCGAGCCGAGTAGCAGCCGTTGGCACCGTGCCTAACAATGTGCCTGACGAGTCTGCCAAGGTGGGGACGCATGTGAAAGCAACTGCTGAATCCATGCTTTCAGTACAACCTGATTTAGTATTAGTTCCAAACTGGATATCTCCAGATGCAATTGGGGAAATGCGGAATATGCAGATTCCCGTTTACGTCTATAAGACTCCGACTACGGTAGAAGAAGCAAAAGCAGTTATCCATGAAATTGCAGGACTCTTACACGCTTCGGATGAAAAGATGATTGCTAGCATGGATGCAGATTTGAAAACTGTCGAAGAGTTAGCAAATAAACATACCGGTGAACGCCCTGTAGTAGCATTTTATACGCAATTTGGTTTAACCGGTGGCAAAGGGTCAACCTTTGATGATATGACTAAATATCTGAAGGTTACCAATGCGGCCGCCCAATTAGGCTTGGGGCCTTTTGATAATGGGACGCGAGAGGATTTAATTAAAGCGAATCCAGACATTATCATCATCCCATCGGTAGCTTATACCTCGGATGGCACTACGCCAGCAACGGCAGAACAACTCTATTCTGACCCTGCTTTGCAGGGGGTTAAGGCCATCGCCAATCGTCGTGTGTTCCTCGTAGATTCCTCGCAGGTCATGAGTTATTCTCAATTTATGACTCGTGCAATGGTTTCTATGGCACAAAATATATATGACAAGTGATTTAGTGTGTGTGGAGGTTTTTATGAAAGTATCAAGAATGCAACGATTATCCATGTACGTAGGGTTAGCTCTCGTATTTGGTAGCACATTGAGTGCACCTAGTGTATCAGCTGTTGACGCTGGTGATGCGAAAGAAGCGCATACCATTGTTGTTACGGCGACTCGTAGTGAACAACAGCTTTCAGAAGTGCCAGCTAGTGTAGGCGTAGTAACAGGTGACGATATTCGTGAGCGCCATGCTACGAATATGAACGAAGCCTTGAACATCGTACCGGGCGTAGATATTAATACGTATGGTGGTGGCGTAGGTTACACGAACTCCAATGCATTCCGCATCAATGGGTCTGACCAAGTATTGTATTTGGTAGACGGCATCAATATGGGGGCGGCTGGTGTGAATCCGCCGATGACTATTTTGAAAGATATGTCTAGTATTGATCGCATTGAAGTTCAACGTGGTGCAGGCTCTACATTGTATGGTTCCGGTGCCATTGGTGGTGTAGTAAATGTAATCACTGCAAAACCTGAGCAAGGTGTACAAACTAAGCTTCGCGTGATGGGTGGCAGCAATGATTTAGAGCAATACGCAATTACCAACGAAGGTAGCCAAAATGATTGGTATTGGCGTGTAGGCGTACAAAAAGATATTATTGGTTCCTATAAAGATGGTCATGGCGTGCGCGTTCCGCAACATGGCAATAGCCACACTGCATCTTTCATGGTGGGCAATAAAATCAATGATAAGAACGATGTAAAAATATCTTACGATACATATCGTGGTGATGTAATGTATTCCGACCATTTGGGTGCCCTCAACCATATTCGTTATGGTAATGAAGCGAATGATTCCTTACGCGCGATTTGGAACAACAAAATCAGTAATCGCTGGAGCCATCAATTATACTTGATGAACAATCATTATAAAACAACATATGATGGGTACTTAACGGATGTGAAGACTCGTGGTATTGGGGATCAAGTTACGTATAAAGCAAAAGACCATACTGTAGTAGGTGGCTTTGACTGGAGACAAGATAAGGTGCTTAATATGGGCGGCGTGAAGCTTACGAACACATCATACTTCATTCAAGATGAATGGAAATTTGCTCCTAAGTGGACTGTAACACCTGGTATCCGCGTTGACCATCATTCCTCCTTCGGTACGCATACATCTCCATCCATCAGCCTTGGCTATGATGTAAATGAGAAGACAAATGTGTATGCTGCGTATAAAGAGTACTTCTTAGCCCCTACACCATACCAATTATTTGATGGCTTCAATGGCAACCGCAATTTGAAACCGGAAACAGGTCATGAATTTGATTTAGGTGTACACCACAAATTCGGTAAAACATGGAATAGTAATCTTAGTTTCTTCAGCCGTAGTACGAAGGATAAAATCGGTTGGGTTATGACAGATCCAGCAAATTTTACAGGCCAATATCGCAATTTTGACACTGAAAAAGCTCGTGGTATCAATGCGGATGTGCGTAAACAATTGACGAACCACTTGTCCGCACGCCTTGGCTATACGTATACTCATATTGATGCGACACCAACTCGCAAAGCAAATCGCGATGGGTATGTGCCAAAACATGCTGTTAATGCAGGCCTTGATTACAACGATGCTAAATGGGATGCTCATTTGGATATCCGCGGTATCATTAATCGTCCTGGCCCTGCAGATAATGTATTCCCACGTAAAACGTACTGGTTGGCGGATATCAGCGCTAACTATCGTGTACGCGAAAATGTTACTATATTTGGTCGTATCAATAATATCTTTGATACATACTATGCAGAACAATCTAGCGTTCGTTGGGGCAACCCTGGTGACTGGTGGCCAGGTCAAGGTCGCAACTTCCGTCTAGGTGTAGAAGTGACTATCTAATAGATATAACTACTGCAATGGCTAATAGATATAACTACTGTAATCGTTCGATTATAAAGCTATACTAATAATTGACAATTACATCATAGTTATTTGTATAGCTTCAAAATGTAATCTATATCATGGTGAAAGAGCCTCTTATGGGGCTCTTTCATTTTTATTATAATTTTTGATGATATATTGAGACCGCACTAAGCACCATGAGAGTTATTTTCAATAACCGATAAATTAGGTATAGGTAAATAAGTATATGTTATAAAACTATAGATTTTCTATAGTAAAAGCTCTATAATATTATGTATCTATCTATAGGTATTCATAGTTTATGTTTTGTGATGTACACATATATTTGCTTGTATAGTAAATGTTTTGTTACTTTCACAGTTATCAAAACCTTCCCATGGAGAAGGTTGATTTTTAGAGGAGTTGGATCGAAATGAAACAACCAGAATTATCGCCGTATATGATGGCTCGCAAGCCGTCTGGCATTCGCCTAGGACAAATTAAATTCTTGGAACGTAAGAACCCACCTATCTTGGTGAATGGTTCTATTGGCAATGTAATGCGTCCTATGCATCCCGCCATGCAGCGTCGGTTGTTTGATTTGGGTGGTGTCAATAGTCCGTTTCATAATGGTATTGTGCCTTATGTACCAACTACGGGCACTGATGAGTGCCGCGAAGCATTTCTACACATTTTGCGCAGTCAAGGTTTTGATACAACAGGCCTCGATGTACTCGTAACAGACGGTGCATCCATGGCGATGGAAATCATCATGCTCGGCGTATGTGGTGGTGCAGGCGAAGAGGAACGCCCTCTCTTGATGTTCAACCCTTCTTATACAAACTATGATGCAGTAGGTCTTCGCATAGGCCGTAAAACTGTAACAGTAGAACGGGAGCTCAATGAAAATGGTGAGTTTGAATTGCCGTCCGTAGAGACTGTAGAGAAGCGCATTATCGACACAAAACCTGGTGCGTTGCTCATCATTCCTTATGACAATCCGACTGGTCAATTGTTTAGCAAAGAAACGCTCATTGAATATACAAAATTGTGCGTTAAACATAATTTGTGGATTATCTCTGACGAAGCGTACCGCGAATTGGCTTATGAAAAGGGGAAAGAAACATCTAGTATTTGGGCTTTAACCGATAAAGATGTGCCTGGCATCGAAGGCCGCCGTATTAGCCTTGAAACGGCCAGTAAGGTTTGGAATGCGTGTGGCCTTCGCATTGGAGCTATCATTACGGATAATAAATTATGCTATGAAAAATCTGTTGCGGAATATACGGCAAACCTTAGCGCTAACACCTTGGGCCAATATATCTTTGGCGCTTTGAAGCATGAGTCCTATGCGCAGTTGCACAACTGGTATGAGCAACAACGCGACTACTATCGTCAAATGATCTTTGAGCTCCATAAAGGGTTTAAAGAGGTAGAACCGGATTTTATCGTGTCTCGCCCTGAAGCATCTATTTACTTTGTAATCGACGTGAGAAAGGTGGCAAAACCTGGCTTTGACGGTGTAGAGTTCGCGTCCTGGTGCGCCGAACACGGTGCAGTGAGCCTTGATGATGGTAAGGAATATACACTCCTCATGGCGCCGCTCAATGGTTTCTATAGCGGTAAAAATGGTGATAATAACCCTGGTAAAACACAATTGCGCGTGTCGTTCTGTGAAAATCCAGAACTATTGCGCTTGGCTCCTGAGTTATTATCTAAACTATTCAGAGCTTATGAAGCACAACGAAATGTATAAACGTAAAGAGTGCCATTCCCAAAGGGAGGCACTCTTTTTGCATTGTAAGTTATCATTATGAGTTATAAAGATACTATGTATGGTATAGTATTACATAAAAAAGAGCTATAATATTCAAAATTATAGCTCTTTTCGTTTTTCCCTAGATATGGTAAGTAGGGAAGGGCTTTTATTTACTTTCTTCATCATGATGCGGTCCCTTAGTACGTATTTCGACTGCCAGTTGCTCGCTAGGTATGGAGCTTTCCTCAGTTGCTGGATATGAAGTGTCTTCTAAGATAACCGTTTCTAATAATTTGTCAATTTCATCAGACTGGATGGATACTTCTTTGTTGTACCATTCGCCAAATTCGCGAATAACTTCTTCGTTGCGACGGAAATAGGTATATTGGTCGATTTTACGCGATTCTACAAGTTCAGCATTTTCTAAAATGCTCATAAATGTAGAAATAGAAGATTGAGATACACCGCAGCGCTTTTGTATACTCTTAACGCTTACACTATATGGAAAGTCGATAAGCGTATTAGCATGTACTTGTACACCGAATTCTTTCTCTGGGTGTTTTAGCCACAATATAATATCTAACCGATGCGGATTGGATAATGCTTTCAAGATTTTTAACGGGTCCATAGGGCCTCCTCTTAATTAAAAAATAACGAGTTCCCAACCTTGACCGTGGACTTGCATTATGCGGTCGTATTATACGCGTCTTGCTCCGTATAGGGTTTTTGCTACCTTTATCATACGCTACTTTTCTTGTGAAAGCTAGACTTACTTATAAATTTCACGAATTGATGAATTTTATTGCACTTATTTAGAACGGAAAGTATACATTAGTATTAATATATAATGAGTATATATACAACCTGTAGAGACTTTTATAATATATTTCTGAAAAATATAGAATATATTCATCTTTCTGTGATAATTTTTAAAGGTATTTTGGTTCTAAATAGAGAAATATATATACTATATGAACTTATGTAAGTCTAAGCTTTCATTTAAAGGAGCTGAGTATATGGCAATTGATCGCAATGAAACATTTGATGTTATCGTTGTTGGCGCAGGTCCAGCGGGTTCTGCGGCAGCATTACGCTTAGCGGAGCAGAGGGTAAAAGTTTTACTTATCGAACGTGGAACCGCACCAGGTGCTAAAAATATGATGGGTGGACGCATCTATACACATTCTTTGGAGCGTCTTGTACCGGACTTTAGAGACCGTGCGCCGTTGGAACGAAAGGTAACAAAAGAGCGCATTTCTATAGGCACAGGTAATGAAATGACTACCATCGAGTATAGTTACGAAGATGGTGAACCTAATGAAGAATCCTACGTAGTATTGCGTGCTAAATTTGATAAATGGCTAGCAGAAGAGGCAGAGAAAAAAGGGGCTCTCCTCGTATCTAATGTACAGGTAACAGAGCTTATTACCGAAGGTGAAGGTAAACATCGCCGCGTAATAGGGGTTCGCTGTCACGATGACGAAGTATATGCAAAACTAGTTGTCATCGCAGAAGGTTCTAATACATTATTATTGGAACAGGCTTGTCTTACAGGCCCTACAGATCCAAAAACAATGGCTGTAGGTGTAAAAGAGGTATATAAACTCAAAAAAGAGGATCTTGAAAATCGCCTTATGCTATCTGGCGATGAGGGGATGGCGTGGCTTACATTGGGGGACATGACCGATGGCCTATTAGGTGGTGGCTTTATTTATACGAATAAAGACAGCCTTTCCGTAGGTATGGTTGTAGGCCTTGAAGATATCGGTAAAGCTACTAAATCGGTAGATGATATGCTGTTAGCTTTCACAAACCATCCAAGAATCGCACCACTATTAAAAAATGGTCAATTGAAGGAACATAGTGCGCATCTCGTGCCAGAAGGCGGATTTAAAGCGTTGCCTAAGTTGGGTGGTAATGGGTATGTTATCGTCGGTGATGCAGCGCGCATGTGTATGAACTTGGGGTATACCATTCGTGGGATGGACCTCGCCATCGAATCTGGCATGTGTGCAGCGGATGCGGTTAACGTAGCCTTGCGCGATGAAAACATGGAGCGCGTTGCTAAATTGTATGAACGTCAAATCAAGAATTCTTGGCTATATAAGGACATGAAGCTTTATAAAAATATGCCTGCCTTCCTCGCATCCAACCCTCGCATATTCAAAGAGTATCCAGCTCTTGTGAATAATGTGATGCGCGATGTATTCACTGTAAACGGTGATGGGGCAGTGCCAATGATGAAAAAATTGATGAGTAGTGTAAGTGATGTAGGTTTAGTTACCTTGATTCGTGATGCTTGGAAAGGGGTGCGTTCCCTATGAAATTAGAAGAGCGCTTGGGCGCCAATAAATACTATGTAGATGAAACGTCTCCTCATATCATTGTGGATGGCGCTGGCTTTAGCTTGGAAGAGAAAATGAAACTCGTAAACGGCTGTCCTGCCGGTCTATATACATTACAAGAAAATGGCGATTTAGCCTTTGATTTCGCTGGTTGCCTTGAATGCGGTACCTGCCGTGTTCTCTGTGGCGAAACCATCGTAAAAACTTGGAAATATCCGCGTAACGCTAAGGGCGTAGAATTTAGACAGGGGTGAGTGTATGGAGTTATTAGTATGTATCAAACAGGTTCCAGATACATCTGAGATTAAGCTGGATCCGGAAACGAATAATCTCATCCGCACAGGTCTGCCTAGTATTGTAAACCCTTATGATATGCATGCATTAGAGGCAGCTCTTGCGGTAAAAGATCAATATGAAGATAGCCGTGTAACCGTTGTCACTATGGGGCCTCCACAAGCCGAGACGGCACTGCGCGAGTGTTTATCCCTCGGTGCAGATGATGCGGTGCTCATTACAGACCGTGCGTTTGGTGGTGCAGATACATTGGCGACAAGCTATACAATTGCCTCTGCCATTCGTCATATTCAACGCACCATGAATCGTGAGTTCCAAATCATTTTCTGCGGCAAGCAGGCTATCGATGGTGATACGGCTCAAGTAGGTCCTCAAATTGCGGAGGAACTAGGCATGGCGCAAGCTACCTATGCTTGTGAATTATCCGTAGATCAAGCAGCCCAAAAAGCGATTGTGAAACGAGAACATGAAAATGGCTATGAAATTGTGGAAGTTCCATTACCTTTATTGGTAACGGCTACGGCTGAACTCAATGAGCCGCGCCAACCAGGTCTTTGGAGCTCGATTTACGCTAAACGGTATACGATTACACATATTACATTGCGAGATATGCCGCATATTGATGAAAGCCGTATTGGTCTCAATGGCTCTCCTACACGTGTGCGCAAGGTATACCAACCACCGCTTCGAGGCAAGGTAGAAATGCTTTCATCCGTAGACGAAGGGGCTAAGAAAATTCTTGAATTAGCTTATAATATCAAGCCAGAAAAGTTTTCTCATCTATTAGTGCCCAGCGAAGAACTGGTTGAAGAGCCTGTAGATACCAATGATGAGGGCGTAGATGTAAAAGATCCTGTGCAGCGGGCTGCCTCTGTTGAAAGTGTATCCTCCAGTGAGTTTAAGGTTTTAGCAGCTGTTAAAGGTGAAGAAGGTTCCAAAGGAGGTGATCGATAATGGGAGTGACAAATTTTGATGAATATAGAGACGTCTTTGTCGTAGCGGATACCATCGATGACGTAGTGCATCCGGTTACGTACGAACTTATCGGTCAAGCTCGCCGTATTGCTAAGGAATTGGGCCAACTCGTTCAAGTTATGCTGCTTGGTGAGAATGTTCAATCCGAGGCGGAGGAACTTGTGGCACATGGTGCCGATATTGTTCACGTTTTTGAAAGCCCTCTTTTGAAATACTATACAACAGACGGCTATACAAAGGTTTTGACGGACTTCTTTGAAGATCATAAGCCTAATATTCTTTTGATTGGTGCTACAAACAATGGCCGCGACCTAGCACCTCGTATGTCTGGTCGCATGAAAAACGGCGTCGTAGCTGACTGTACCATTTTGACAGTAGATACTGAAGAAGGCCTTGTAGAATGGACACGCCCTGCCTTGGGTGGCAATATTTTAGCTGAAATTATTTCCCCAAATCACCGTCCACAAATGGGTTCTGTCCGCCCTAATGTATTTAAAAAGCCTGAACGCATTGCAGATAGTTGGGGCCGCATTCAAATTGAACCATTCGACCTTAAACCTGAAGATATTCGTATGAAGCGTCTTGACTTCATTCCGTTCAGCAAAGCTGGATACAACATTCAAGAAGCGGATATCATTGTGGCCGGTGGTCGTGGCATGGGGTCTAAAGAAAACTTTGATAAGCTTTACGAACTTGCCGATGCTATCGGCGGCGTTGTAGGTGCTACACGTCCTCTTGTTGAAAAGGGTTGGATTGAATTGCCATACCAAGTAGGCCAAACAGGTAAAACTGTAAGCCCTAAACTATACTTGGCATTCGGTATCTCTGGTGCTATTCAACACGTGAGCGGTATCTCTGGGGCTGACACAATCGTGGCTATCAACAACGATCCAAATGCAGAAATCTTCCAACACGCTAACTATGGGATAGTGGGGGATTGCATGGAAGTGTTAAATGATATGTTGGCGCATTTGAAATAAAAGACGTAGTATTTGAGCTCTACTTATCAGACTAAATAAGACATAGGGATACCTATCCTCAGCCTTCATGGGTACGCGTAGCGCCCAAGGCGGCTTCGAATAGGTATCCCTATTTGGCTTACTGCTGCTGTAGAGCTCAAATATTAGTGTATTATAAACAAATGCTCCGACATATTATTTATACAAAGGGAAAGTCGCTTCCAGAACGGTAATCCTTTTTCATTTCTATGCGTTTTACCTTCAAATGCGTCAATATGTCATTTTGGGGAGTAGGAGAGCGTGGTACGCGTATCGCCCTAGAGTCCATTACATATTAAAGTGGTATAATTAGGGTATAGATTTAGTTCGGATTGATAAGGAGGTTCTTATGGCTCGTCATGTTTTTGTTACTGGTGCAACGTCTGGTATTGGTCTTTGTATTGCTGAGGCGTATGCAAAGTATGGTGATAATGTTTTGATTTCTGGGCGTCGCGCTGAGGTGTTGGCTGAGGTACAGGGTCGTTTGTCTAAGGAATATGGCGTGCGCGTCGAGACTTTGGTTCTTGATGTGCGTAGTCGTGAGGATGTTGAAAGCAAGGTTCCAGCAGCAATTGAGGCTTTTGGTGGCGTTGATGTCCTCGTAAATAACGCAGGTCTTGCACAAGGTTTAGATCCTTTCCAAGATAGTACTGTCGATGATGCGGTGACTATGATCGATACGAATGTGAAAGGTCTTTTATATGTAACAAAAGCCGTACTACCTTATATGATTGATAAAAATGCAGGTCACATTGTGAATATGGGCTCTACTGCTGGTATTTACGCATATCCAGGTGGCGCTGTTTACTGTGCTACAAAGGCGGCTGTTAAGATGTTGAGCGATGGTATTCGGATGGATACGATTGCAACGGATATTAAGGTCACAACCATTCAACCGGGCATCGTAGAGACTCCATTTAGTGAAGTTCGCTTTCACGGTGATGCGGAAAGAGCTAAAGCTGTCTATGCCGGCATCGATGCGATCCAACCTGAGGATGTGGCGGATGTTGTACTATACGTAACAAACCAACCTAAACGCTTACAAATCTCTGATGTCACAATCATGGCTAACCAACAAGCAGCTGGGTTTATGGTGCATAAGAAATAAGATTTCCTATGATTTAATGTGAAAGCTGAGTAAAGGTCTCGTATGTTAACTAAGGAGGCAAAGTAAGTGCAATAAAGCCGGATACTCTTATTTATAAAGGAAAGGCATAAAAAATGAAAAAGTATATCGTTGTTACGGGAGCAAGTTCAGGCATAGGAGCAGCTACGGCAAAAGCTTTTGCACGCCGTGGAGAAAATTTGATCGTTATTGCACGTAGAGCAGAATTATTAGAAAATTTGAAAGGCGAGATTGCTAACATTTCGCCTGATTCAGACGTTATTGTAAAACCTTGTGATCTCTCGCGTAGCGAAAACGTTTTAGCGCTTTGGGATGACCTTAAAAGCTATGAGTTAAAGGCACTTATTAATAATGCAGGCTTTGGTGATTTTGGATTCATGGGCAATCATGATATTCAAAAAATGGTAAAAATGATAGATTTAAATGTAACTGCACTTGCGATACTTTCCAGTTTATTTGTGCGAGATTATAAGTGTAAACAAACACAGTTGATAAATGTTTCCTCCGTGGGTGGATATTTTTTAGCGCCCGGAGTAGTACCATATTGTGGCACAAAATTTTTTGTAAGTGCTTTCACAGAGGGCTTATATCATGAGCTTGCACAGGATGTAGATGCTAAAATGCAGGCTAAAATCTTAGCGCCTGCTGCTACTAAAAGCGAGTTCTGCGATGTAGCTTCAGGTAAAAGCGGATTTGATTACGATGCTTCATTTGAAAAGTATCATAGCAGTGAACAGACCGCAGATTTTTTGCTCACCCTTTATGATAGTGATGCATGTGTTGGCGAGGTGGATTTAACTAGCTTTGAGTTTAAGCTCAGCGGGCCAAAATTTAATTACCTAGCTGCTGCCAAATAGTAGATAGGGATGATTATATATAGAAATAGATACTCTTAATGAGCGTCTTAGCATCTATTTTGAATATATGTGTTTGCATAGTGCTAATATAGGACTCAGGGTTTTATACAGGAAATAACTACTTGAAATTCCCTATCATTTAGGGTATAATTATAAAATAAGTTTTGATAAAGAATATTTTGTAAAATATATTTATAAATTATAATATTCTTAATACATGTGTTGTGTTTGTACAGATGTATATGTAAAAGAGCGGAGATTATAATCATGTTGAAGAAATTTGTATTGATGGCTATTGCTTGTGCTTGTGTAGGTTCTTATACTATTGCCGGTGCTCAAGGTACTGTTGATGTAAAACCAAATCAACATAAATCTGTGGTAGCTGAACATGAAGCGTCAATGGTTGGTATGCCAAGCCCGTTTCATGAGTTTTCTACTGTAGATGAAGCGGCTAAATATATGAATATTACACCCCAAATGCCTAAAGTATTGCCTGTAGGTTATAACATTGAATCTGTAAGTACTATTGATAAGGATATATTGCAAGTGGTTTATGTTTACCAAGCTGGTGAAGATGCTACTCGTAATCAGGCTGCAGGCAAACGCATCGTGTATCGCGTATCTAATGAAATAAAAGAAGATATTAGCGGCGATTATAGCGATTTTCGTGTAACAGCTAATGAGACAGTAAACGGCACAAAGGTTATTTTCAAAGGTGGCAATAAAATGGTATATCTCATAGGTTGGACCAAAGACGGCCAAACTCATGGGATGTACTTCGAACGCCCTGTAACTCGTGACATGGCTAAGGCGATTGTTGCTAATACAGTAGCTCCAAAACAACATATAAAATAATTTACAAAATAATTTACAAAATAATATAAAAGTCCAGGCCTAATGGGATAGGCATGCGAGTTGTGGTGAAGCACTCGCATGGACACTGTAAGGGTTTTATATAGAACGGCTCCTCATATGAGGGGCCGTTTTTGTTGGTATGCAAAACTTTCATAATGAGAATCACTCTAATATACCGCTGCGGGTATACATATATATAAAGACTATTGATAAAATAGAAATATAGCTAATTTATAATAAAAGAAGGCAGGTGATGTATTGTATCGATTAATATTACAGCGGTTGGCGAGTATTGTTGGCATTTTACTAGTCGTAACTATCGGTACATTTGTATTGATTAAATTATCTCCCATTGATCCCGTGGCGATGAAGTTTAATCTAGTAGGGGCTACACCTGATCCTGTATTAGTAGAGCAGATGCGAGAGCAACTAGGCCTCAACGCCCCATGGTGGCAGCAATATGTACGATGGCTGGGCCAACTCGTGCGAGGCGACTTCGGTGAATCTATATTATATTCCTTGCCTGTTGCGACGATTCTTGGTGGAGCGCTGCCGAATACATTGGGACTCGTATCACTGGCACTTATTATGGGCATAGTCGTAACGATACCGCTTGGCATGATATCGGCACGGTATCAGGACTCCTGGGGTGATCATGTTATTCGATTATTTACGTTCTTCGCTTTGGCGATTCCGGGGTTCTGGGTAGGTCTCTTGCTATTGTATCTGTTCGGCGTGAAGCTGCAGCTTGTATCGGTAACGAATACAAAGGGCTTCACCGTGTATATACTGCCGGCCTTGACGATTGCTCTTTGGATTTGCGGCTTATACATTCGCCGTCTGCGCAATGCTATTCTGGAGGTTGAGAAACAGCCCTTTGTACAGGGGGCCAGAGCTCTCGGTCTGCCGGAGTGGATGGTATATTGTCGCTATATCTTCCCTCATGTAGGTCTTATGTTATTACCTATGATGGGCGTTACGATGGGGGCCATGTTAGGCGGCTCTGCGGTTATTGAAACGGTGTTCTCCATCAAAGGCATCGGCTATATGATGGTACAGGGCATAACCGCTCGTGATTATGTATTGATGCAGGGCTATATCATCTGGATTACATTGGTGTTCATCGTGATTAACATCATCATCGATGTATTGAGTATTTGGCTTAATCCAAAACGAAGGGCCGCTATACAAGGAGGCTCTTATGAATAGACGAAAGCCTTACGGCCTATATATCATACTTGTACTGGCGGTGTTGTGGATCGTATTTTTCCTCTGCGCTCCGTACATAGCGCCTTATAATCCGGAGGCGACGAATGTAGCCGATAGGTTGCAGGATATCAGCAGCACTCATTGGCTCGGAACCGATCAGTTGGGCCGCGATGTGTGGTCCCGCATCCTTTATGGCGGGAAGGCATCGCTGTGGATTGCTTTCACCATCATCGGCATCAGCGGAGCGATAGGCATCGTTATCGGCGGACTGGCAGGCTTCTCTACGCCACGCGTTGACCGTTGGCTGTCGCGATTGATCGATTTGGTACTGGGATTTCCGAATATGGTGATCGCCATTGCCTTCATCGGCATCATGGGACCAAGCATAACGAATGTGATCATTTCGCTGTGCATTACTAAATGGGCGGAATATGCGCGCATCACGAGGGGGCTTGTCCATATCGAACGCCATGCCGAGTATATTACCTTTGCTCGCATGTCCGGCGCTTCGAGGATTCGCATTTTATGGCGTTACATTCTGCCGAATGTTCTGCCACCACTATTAATTGTCATTATTCAACATTTAGGGGACGCCATCATTTTGGTGGCCAGTTTCTCGCTCATCGGCATCGGCGTGCAACCGCCTGATCCCGAGTGGGGCGCGATCCTATTGAGCTCCCGTGATTTTCTACAAACCGCGCCTTGGCTGTTGATCTATCCGGGGCTTGCGATTTTTATTACCGTTGTTCTCTTTAACTATATTGGCGATGCGTTGCGTGATGTCCTCGATGTATCACGATAACCGCATACAATATGAATGTTTTTAGTGAAAGCCTCATCACAATGAGGTGTGAAAAGGAGTATTTATGAAACGTTGGTTATTGGCATGTGTATCCATGCTGTGTATGGTGGCTCTCTTGGTGGGCTGCGGCAATGATACGGCTAAACAAGGCAAGCATCTGAATGTCGGCTTATATTGGTTCGGTGAAACATTAGATCCGACGCATGAATGGGATGCGTGGACCTTGACACGTATCGGAGCAGGTGAAACCTTGGCTACAGTGACACCAGATATGAAATTCACCGGACAATTAGCTGATTCCTGGGAAAATATTGATCCCACTACATGGAAATTCCATATTAGAGAAAATGTAAAATTCCATAATGGCACTGCGATGACACCTCAGAAGGTAAAAGAGTCCATCGAGTATACCATGAAACAAAGCCCTCGCTCTGCGAAGGCCGTTAAAATCGAATCCATTACCGTTGATGGTCAAAATTTGATCATTAAAACTACGGAACCTAATGGCTCCTTATTGTCCAGCTTGACTGAACCTGCATTCGTTATCATGGATACAGCGGATCTCAAAGATGTGGCGTCTAAACCGGTTCTTACAGGTCCGTACAAAATTACTTCTTTCACAAAGGGTGAAAGCATCGAGTTAACGGCATTCGCTGACTATTGGGGCGGCAAACCGGGCCTTGATTCTGTGACTGTAAAGGATATTGAAGACAATAATAAGCGTGCCATGGCGTTACAATCTAAAGACGTGGATGTTATTCAAAAGGTGGACTCCGCTAATCGCAGCTTGTTTAAAGACGGATTCAACATGCAAGACGTGTCTGGTGTTCGCGTAATGATGTTAAAGGTTAATCATACGGAAGTCTCTCCGTTACATGATAAAAATGTACGTTCCGCTGTGGCTCATATCATCAATTACGATACAATGGCAAAAGTTATCGGCGGCGGTGCATTGGCCGGTGGTGCTCCATTCCCTCCTTCCGCAAACTTGGGCTATGATGGGCTTTCAAATAAGGCAGTCACTGACCTTGCAAAAGCAAATGAATTATTGACCCAAGCGGGCTATGTGAAGAACGGCAACGGTATCTATGCAAAAGACGGCAAGGAATTGAAATTGACCCTCGCTATTTGGGGCAAGGATACAAGCATGTATGAAGAAATTCAACAAGAATTGAAACAGGCGGGCATCGCGGTAGAGCTCAGAAAATTGCAAAGTCCTAATGAAGTGGATACCCTCGGCGTAGACGCATTTGACTTGGTGGAACGCAATGTGGTGACCATGTCCACAAACAATCCTTACTGGTTCCTCAGCTTGTTCTATAAATCCGGTTCTAAAGCCAATGTGGGCGGCTATAACAATCCTCAAGTGGATGCATTAATCGACAAGTTGGCAGTTACATTTGATCAAAATGAACGGACGAACGTGGCTAAACAAGTACAGTCCATTTTGCTCGATGATGTGGCTGACATCTATTTGTTGTACCCTGCTGCGAATGTGGTTTCCACATCCAAGGTTAAAAATGTGCCGGTGCATCCAATCGATTACTACTTATTAACAAAGGATTCTACTATTGAATAAATCTGATTGCATAGTATTTGACAATGTATCAATTTCATACGGTGCGGAACAGGCCGTGCGCGATGTATCCTTTTCCGTGCGCAACGGTGAGGTATTTGCCATCGTTGGTGAAAGCGGCTCCGGGAAATCGACGTTGATTCGCGCCGCCTTCGGTATGCTGAAGAAGGCCACTATAAGCGGTCAAATTTTGCTGAACGGCACGGATATTACGACGTTGAGCGATAAGGACTGGCGACAAATGCGCGGCATGAGTACGTCGATGATTTTTCAGAATCCCAGTGCCTATTTGAACCCGGCTCGTACCGTGGAGAACCATTTCAAAGACTTGTTGCGCGCCCATGATGAACCGTATGATGTGAATCGCGTACTGCATATGTTACAGCTCGTCCACTTGATGGAAGGGGAACGTATTCTACAATCCTATCCGTTCCAACTGAGTGGCGGTATGCAACAACGCTTGGCAATTGCATTGAGTCTGATTCTGAAACCGGATATCGTATTTGCCGATGAGCCGACCAGTGCTTTAGATATGCTGGTGCAATCGTCGGTATTGGACTTGCTGAAAGAAGTAACACAGGCCCTCGGGGCAACCGTGATTCTGGTGACCCATAACATCAAGGCGGCTGCGCGCATTGCGGACCGCATCGGTGTGATGAATAAAGGGCACCTTGTTGAAATGGGCGCTACCGAAGAGGTAATGGCGCATCCTAAAGATGACTATACACGTATACTGTTGGATTCCGTGATGAAAGTGGTGTAATATGATACAAGCTGAGCATATATGTAAATATTATACGAACCATAATCATACGGTGCGCGCCGTTGATGATGTGTCCTTTACCGTTGCTAAACATGAGCGGGTAGGCATCGCCGGCGGTAGCGGTTCCGGTAAAAGTACACTCCTTAGACTCATGGCGATGCTGGAAAAACCTACATCGGGCACATTGCGACTTTTCGGCGAAGATATATGGCAGATTCAAAACCATACGGAAGTGTACCGCTCGATGCAGATGATGTTTCAAAATCCGTTGGCGGTCATTCCGCCGCGGATGAACTTGGAAGCCTTTCTGCTAGAGCCGTACATTAACTATGGTCTTATGGACATAGCCGAAGCGAAGGAAGATATCCGCAAATGGATTCAACATGTGGACTTACCGGAAACGATTATCCGGAAATACCCTCACGAAGTCAGCGGAGGTCAGCTGCAACGTGTTGTACTGGCGCGAATCATGCTGATGAAGCCGAAACTGGTACTCTTTGATGAACCTACATCGGCCCTTGATGCGGTGAACCAGAAACTCGTACTCGACCTATTGCAAAAACTACATAGAGAACAACCCTTCGGCTATGTGTTTGTGAGCCATGATATCGGACTGCTACAAGCCGTAACAGATCGAATCCTGGTGATGCAAGACGGACAAATCGTGGAAAATATCGAGTCAACTCGACTCAAAGAAGCGGTACACCCGTATACACAAGCACTAGTGGAAGCGAGTGTGTAAAAAGCAAAGAGCCTTATACTTTGGTGTATGGGCTCTTTGTTAATATTGATATATTTCTATAACAAAGTTTGATAATGATGAGTTATTATTGAAAATTAGTTTATACTACCGAATATTTCTAAACCATGTATACCTTTGTATTGTTGAAAAAGCGTACGTTGTAAAGTCCTATATGTTATTGCTTGATTTATAGATTCATAAATATCTATTCCCCAATTAAAAAAGTAATGATTGTTATTACTATCAAACTCTTCTATAAAATCAATAATAGGAGTGAGAATATCCTTTCTGAGAATATTATTGTTGTTGTTCTCATCTAAATTCTTATGTTTGAATATTTTTAAGAGTTGTTTGATTCCTTTAGTATTTTCTGGGCTTAAATTTTGCCAATTAAAAAATATAATTATATACCAAAATTCACTATATAGCATCATATTATCTGGCTTTATATTTGAAAGTGCTATTTCAATATTATTATTAATCACGTCAGTAATTTTTTTGTGATAGGTTATATCATATTTGGAATAAATGCTATAGCATGCCCATAATAATGGGTTCTTTTCTTTTTCTAAAAAATCCTCTAAATATTTTTCAACAATATAGGGTAACGCTGATTTATGAGCAGCGATAACTAGTAATAGATTAGATAAATCTTGAAGTGGAAATTTTAAAAATATAAAACTATATTTTGTAAAAATTCTTTCTATTTTACTATAGTCAAATGATTCATCTTTTAGAAGTTCAGACTTAATATAATAAAATATAGTAATAAATTTTTGAGTATTATCAAATGATGCAAAATAAGAATAAATATAGAATACTAAATCTAGCAAATAAAGTAATTTAGATTTTTTAGGTTTGTTTATTAAGAGAAGCCCTTTTTTCTGTTTCTTGAACTTATTTAAAAATGTACTAAGTATGAAAGATATAATATATCGGGTATAATCTGGATGCTCTTTTATTAATACATCAAAATCATTTTTCATTCTTAGGAAGTTGATAAAGCCATTACTTAAAAGTTGTTCAGGCATACTACTATTATCAAAGATTTTTTCGATTTTATCTACATAGTCTCTTGTTTTATTTATCCAATAATTATTGATCACAGGAGTGATTTCAGATTTAAATTTATGTTCGTTTAAATGTAATAGATACTTTGAAGTATAATTTTCATATAAATTTATTATTTTGTCAGTTGTAATTTCAGAATTAGTAAAAATGAAAATATCATCAACAAATCTATAAATTTCATAGTCAAGACCTTTTTGTAGGCCTAAAATACTTAATTCGTTATAAACTTGGACATCAATTTCTTGTAATAATATTTCAGCGATTAATCTTGAGAATTCAGGACCGATAACAATCCCATTAGAAGATTTACCATTAATATTCTGTAATATTTTGTCGATAGTAATGAATAAATTGGTATTTTTAGCATTCTTTGAGTCAATTGTATGGGCTTCAACAATCCATTTAAAGGTATGTGTATAAATACTGTCAAAACAGGATTTATAATCTGCTTTCGCAAAAAATTTATACTGATGATTAGCTATCTCCCAGGTAGGTGAATTAAAAAAATCAGTAAGAGAGCTATGAGTTTTTAAGTTAAAATATAATCCACTTTGTTGGATAATATCTTTCTTGAATTTGTGGCTTTTTTGCTCAATATATTCTATTGTTTTTTTCTTTTTCGCTTTGTAATATAAGTTGCTATTATTACTGTGATATCGAATTGAAAAAATAGCTTTTTTTTCTAATAATGGAAGAATTTCCTTTTGATATAAATCAATAAAAAAATAAATATTAATTGCGGATAGTGGTTGAATTAATGAGAGCGTACGAGTTGTTTTTTGATTTTTTATAATTTTGAATTTTAATGGTGCAGTTGACCAAGTGGGATCATTAAACATAATGTTTTTATTTTCATGCTTTATTTTTAGTAAATTTTTTTTTGCTGATTTTAAGTTTTTTGCTGCTTTTTTTTCAAAAAGGTATTGATAAAATCTATATAATGAGTATAGTTCAGGTAGTTCTACAGGCATTGTATCTGTTATGAGATAATCTAATTGATTTCTTCGAATATTTGTATTTTTCATTGTTTTTATCCGTTTAATCTATTATTATAAGTATGAGGAATTCCTCATGCACAGAATATAAGTATAGGGGAGACCCAATATCTTATTGTGCACACATCAGCGACTCTATTTAGGTGAAAGTATTTATATGAGTGCGTTGCACAAGTATAGGTATGAGTAGTTTACTAGGCATGAATCTATGTGTAGGTTTAACTACAGGTAGGGGAATGAACTGGTTGATAAGTGGAGTTAACTCTTAATAAGAGCCGAAAGTACGATAAATTGCAGCATGGCTGGATTTTATCGTACTTTTTGGTTAAAAGCCAACTTTTAATGCGATAAGGTACTTTCCGAGTATTTGATTGTAAGTTAGTCCCTTCATATTACGAAGACCTATTTTTCGTGCTAATTTTTTTAAAGTTTTTAGATTATAACCTAAGCATTCGACAAAAATCATACTTTTTTTATTTTGTAAGGTATAAAGTAACGTATATGTGTTGTTAGATGATTTTAAATAGTATGGTAATGGAAGATTGTTTTGATTAAATGCATCCTTTACAGCATTTTCCAAGAACGTTTTTGTGTCAGGAATTAGTGCTGCTAGATAATACTGAAGCTCTGTATAGTTAGCAATTATACCTTTGCTTTTCCATATAATATTATTTTTGTGTGTAGATAAATATACAATTCTGTGACAAAATGCTTTTATTTTTTGTCGTAATATTTCATCAGAGAGTTCATTTTTAATATTGTCGGCAATTAGGTGATTTAGTTTATTTTGATATTTAATGATTTTTTCTTTAGTGATACCGTATGTTAATTTGATTTTATTAGGATTACTTTCGGGCTCAAAATTTATTTGATAACCTAAAAACTTTAATTCTTTTAATTGATTTAAATCATATTTTGAAATGTAGTTAAACTTATTTGGGTTAAGTTTTACTTTACATTTTATATTAGTATTATCCTTATAAAAAACACTGGAAATTGCTTCCTCTATAATCTTCTTTAGGCTATCTTCTTTAATATTTATATTACTAATTATTAGGCAGTCATCAATGTATCTTTGATAGAATATAATACCGAGGTCTTTTAGCTTTTGATTTAATATATTATCGAAATCTCGAGCTACTAATTCACAGAGGGTATTAGATAAACTTAAACCACTAAATGTATATTTAAAACAATTACAATACTGAGTGATAAGAGCTTTTTCTGCTCTTGATAAATTAGAATCTTTTAGATAATTTTGGTTAACATAGTCATTAGAAATTGAATTGAAGAAGTCTTTGAAATCAAACTTATAGATTGTAAAATCTTGCATGTTTTTTAGTAGCGTTAATGTACCAAATAAAGATTTTATAATTTTATTTCTATTTGGAAAGATTATTTTGAACTCTTTGTCGATTCTTTTTTTTAGATAAAGGCAAACTATATACTCTAAGCTATTTTTATCATATTTATAACCAAATCTTTTTTTTTCGTGCTGTGTCAAAATAAAATGCTCTTTTTGGCCATTGAAGTTGATATTTTCTTCGTTAATAGCCTTTTTTAAGTTATCGATGGTTGGATAAAAAGATGAGGAGTTGTTATTGCTAATCTTAAATAAGTTGCTTTGAATATCAATTATGGATTGAAGTAAATTATAATCAATTTGGCTCATATAAACCTCCTATAGATATTAGTTATTCTTATTATAATATAAAATATAGAAAATAATCTATCTTGATTTAATATGATTAAATATTAGTTATAGAGATAAGTATATTGATATCGAATAAATAGGTATTTAGAGTTTTAACCCTCCTTCATAATCCTCCCTTACGATAAAAGAAATCATATGTTTTCTTTCAGAAAGAGAGGTCTGATTATGACAGCAGTAAAGCATGAATGGCGTAAGCACGAAAAGGAATTGTATTGTCCAAAGCAGCAGGCGATGCAGGTTACGGTGCCGAGCATGAAGTTCCTCGTGCTAGATGGCGTGGGAAATCCTAATCATACGGCTTTTGCCGATGATATCGAGGCGTTATATTCGTTGTCCTACGGGATAAAGATGTTGCCGAAAAAGGGCGTGACGCCGGATGGGTACTTTGATTACACCGTGTATCCGTTGGAAGCGCTCTGGAAGCAGCTCGAGCATACGGAGCAGTTTGATAAAAATAATCTGCAATATCGGGTGATGATCAGGCAACCTGATTTTGTGACTCCTGACGTATTGGAGTCAGCTATTATGAATGTGTCCAAGAAAAAATCGTTGCCTCGATTTAAGGATGTGCGGCTCGAATCGATAGAGGATGGAGATTGCGTGCAGATATTGCATGTCGGGCTTTATGATAATGAACCGGAATCGTTTGTGAAAGTAGATGAATTCTGCGCTGCTTATAATTTGCAACGTGCTAATGACGAGTGGCATCGGGAAATCTATTTGTCCGATGCACGAAAGGTGGAGTCCGCAAAATTGAAGACTGTATTGCGCGTGCAGGTGAAAAAGGGATAGTATAAAGCTGTCATATTAAACTTAATCGGATTTATGAAGGAGGCGCCTTATGGATCTGAATAGTTTTTTCTTATTATTCCCGAGTATTTTTATGTTGCACGAATTTGAAGAGATTCTTTTATTTCCAAGATTTATGCGAAGGAATCCAAAACTGCAACAGCAATTCTTAGCGGCCGCTTTTACACCGTTCAGATTCAATGCCATCGTCTGTCAGGAATTCATACTTCTGTTGATTGTGCTGGGCTTGAGTATATATTTTGAAAGCTTTGACTTTTACATCACTGTCATCATAGCGTATATATATCATGTGATTGGGCATATATTCCAAAGTATTTTTTTGCGACAGTATGTACCAGGTGTTCTTAGTGGCATCATCACTGGTGGATATTGTACCTATCAGATGTATGATGTAGTATCAGCGAACTACGGGCTCTTGGCGTATTCGTTTATAACATTGCTGCTTATCCTTGTAAACATTGCGGTGAGTTTTAAAATATTACAGACGTTACAAAAAACTTCTGATTAGATTGTGAACGGAAAGCTTTCACAGATATATAGATACATAGATATATTGTTAAACAAAGCGGCTCCTCTATGAGGAGTCGTTTTTGTATATAAAAAGGTCATCAACAGTGTGTCGATGACCTCTATATAGGTAATATATTATTATTTAATTTCCGCTTTTAAATCAATAATATGTTTAGCTGCCACGCATCCCGGACAGTCACAGAATTCAGCGCCTTTTGCCTTAATGTCTTTAGCATGTTGTAATAGGTTAGCGGCGCCTTCTTTACCTAGGATTTGTGTAGCTAGTTCAGAGCCCGCAAAGCCGATTGTTTCATCGATGAAGGCGATATTTTGCTCCGCTACGGATATGAGTTGTTTTGTAAGTTCCGCTTGTTTAGGCGTGCCTTCTGCATTGAGCCAGGATTGAGCGAACTTTTTTACCGTTTCATTGCTTGATGGAGCATATAATAAAGCTTGTACAAGTTGTGTTAATTGTGCGTGTGTCATGATAGTCTCCTTTATATAACTACTAACTATATCTGTTCATGATAGTGCGGTAACTAGCATTATATGAGCACATATTCCTTTTGTTGAGTTCATTATAGCACCTACAATTATTTTGAATAGTAGAATAATTTGTGATAGATACTATCAAATGTGATAGATTTGTGATAAATATAGGTGAAAAGTTTTGATTTAATTTGTAAATAAAAGAGGACTGGCGTTTTGAATAGCAGTCCCCTTGTTCTGAATAGCTGAAAAATAAATTATACTTTTATTAAAACAATTTAAACGAAGTGATTAATCCAATATTTATCGTGATAAAGCTCCGTATAAAGCTTTGTCATATTAAATGAATTTGTTTAACTCGGATGTCCAATTTTTAGGAAGTTTCATTTTACGTGTGACCTCAGAATAAAGATTTGAAGGTAATTCGTTTTCTAGTCTGTTTAGCTCATCGAATATCCGACGTAATAATTGTTTGTAGTCTTTTTTTGATAGGAATAATCGCAGTAGTAAAATGATATCAAAAATGCCTCCTTGGAATGCTGGTGTCGTGATACTTATATAAAAGAAGCTAGTTTGAATCGGTTTGCCATTCTTATTTTTAGCATAGTAGTCATAGAGTCGATCTTCATGTGCACAAACATTGCGAAATGCTTTTATACAGTTTATTGCACTCATAAAATCCTTTAAATAATTTTGAAGAGAGATTTTAGTTGATGCTACATTGCAGTTATTTTTGAATTCATAAAGTACTGATTTTAAAATTTCGATTTGGGTGGGCTCTTTTAGATTATAAAAAAGATTACATGTTTGTCCTAGAGTTAGCTTAGTTATCAGTACCCATAGGGGAAGTTCTTTGTGTTCATTGAAGTAGTGGTAAAATGGTCCTGACTTAGTGACGGAGTCAGTATTTTGCTTAGTTACCGATGATAGTTCTGCAATTAGAGACGTTGTTTGTTGATGATTGGTGTCTCTATAGTTGTTAATATTGAAATAGCTAAAAGCTTCTTTTGGATGTTCTGAGGAGAATTGATAAGCAATTTTTGATTTTATAGAGTTTTCTGTCATAAGAATGTACTTCATTAGAATGTTTCTTAGATTTCTGTCGAATTCATAAAGCGCATATATTTGTTCAAAAGTGGTTCCATTTTTATAATAATCATCTTGTCGTTTCTTGCTTTCGACTGAATCCAAGAATATGTGTTTATAGCCATTGATTAACTGATAGTAGTTCTCTCTAATTAATATGGCCTTGGCTTTACTGCCATTAGAAATAAGAATATTACGATTACGGAGCATTTTTAGTTGCTGATTATGAGTTTGGAATGGTTTTGCCATAAAGTTTCTCTCCCGATGCAAAAAAGAGGCGAAGTAATCCGCAGATTGCTTCGCCTCCGTAATGTTCCCTCAGGTTCATTACTAACTCTTTGTATAGTTACTATAACAAATATTGCAATCTGTTGTCAATGTATGTTGTAATACCTAATTAAGTGCTGATATCTCATTTGTATTATACTACAAACATATGTGCTTTTCTAGAAAAGGACCTTATGTGGTGGTATTTACATTAACTTTAATGGTAAAATTTGGATATTGAATGCATATACTTATTTTATATGCCTTTTAAAATCAATATTATAATAAAAATTTTGAATAAAGAGGAAAGTAGCAGATTGATTACTGCTTAATATATCGATACGGAGGCACTATGAGTTTAAGTAGTCGTGTAAATGAGAAAGCATCCCTTATTTGGGCTATTGCAGATAAATTAACAGGTGTGTATAAACCACACGAGTATGGCGAGGTAATTTTACCGCTTACAGTTCTAAGACGTTTTGATTGCATTTTAGCTGATACAAAACCTGCTGTACTTGATACATATAATAAATTAAAAGATCAGAACTTGGATTTACTAGATGGTTTATTGTATGAAGTAGCTGGTCATAAATTCTATAATATCAGTAAGTATACATTTAAGACTTTGCTAGATGATCCTGATAATATTGAAAGTAATTTCAGAGATTATATCAATGGTTTTTCTGATAATGTGCAAGATATCATTAGAAAGTTCAAATTCGATAATCATATAACAACGATGGCAGATAAGCATATTTTATATATGGTCATAAAAGAATTTACTACTGATAAAGCTAATTTGCATCCAGATCACATTAGCAATCTTGAAATGGGTTACGTATTTGAAGAGATTATCCGTCGATTCTCAGAGGCTCATAACGAAGATGCTGGGCAGCATTATACTCCTCGTGAGGTAATCCGTTTAATGGTTAATATTTTATTCCATGACGATAATGCTGTGCTAAGTGGGCAAAATGTGGCTCGTACTATCTATGATTGTGCTTGCGGCACTGGTGGGATGCTTTCAGTAGCAGAAGAATATTTGGCTAATTTGAATAGTACATCTAAATTGATTTCATTTGGTCAAGAATTGAATGATCAGACCTTTGCGATTTGTAAGGCAGATATGCTCATTAAAGGCAATGATGCGGAACGTATTAAAAGTGGTAATACACTATCTGATGATCAGTTTTCAGGTGAAACTTTTGACTATATTATTTCTAATCCTCCATTTGGACGAGAATGGAAAAATGAAGAAGGTATCGTTAAAAACGAAGCTAAATTAGGCTTTGAGGGCCGATTTGGTCCAGGGTTGCCGTCAAAATCAGATGGACAAATGTTGTTCCTAGAAAATGCTATTAAAAAGATGAACCCGCAAGGCTCTCGTATTGCGATTATTCATAATGGGTCACCATTATTTACTGGTGATGCAGGTAGTGGTCCGTCTGAAGTTAGACGATATATTCTAGAGAATGATCTATTGGAAGCCATTATTGCCTTGCCAAATGATATTTTCTACAATACGGGCATTGCAACCTATATCTGGGTGCTTTCAAATAAGAAAGATGGTACACCTAGAGAAGGAAAAGTGCAACTCATTAATGCTAATGATTTATATGAAAAACGACGTAAGTCATTAGGTAATAAACGAAATGATATTCCTGAAAGTGCGATTCAAGAAATTACAAAGATATACGGTGAGTTTAGGGAAACTGAAATCAGTAAAATCTTTGATAATGAAGATTTTGGCTATACCAAAATTACGGTAGAGCGACCGATGCTCGATGAAGATGGTAAACCTGTATTAGTGAAAGGTAAGCTAAAAGCAGATACTAAACGTCGCGATACTGAAATTGTACCGCTTAAAGAAGATATAGAAACATACTTTGAATGTGAGGTGTTACCATTTGCCCCTGATGCATGGATTGATACCAAGAAGAATAAGATCGGTTATGAAATTTCGTTTACACGTCATTTTTACAAGTATATAGCTCCTCGTCCTACGGATGCAATTATGGCTGAGATCAAGGCTTTAGAGATTGAGTTGGATGGTGCTTTGGGAGAGGTATTTAAGTAATGCGAGCAATGAAAGATAGTGGAGTACCATGGATTGGGAATATACCAGAAGATTGGCAGTTGGTTAGCGTTAAACGATTGTTCTCTATAGGGCGAGGTCGTGTTATTGCACAATCTGAATTGAATGAGACGGGATATCCTGTATATTCTTCACAGACAAAAGATAACGGATGCTTAGGATATATTGATACATATGATTATGATTATCCCCAATTAACTTGGACTACTGATGGTGCCAATGCTGGTTCAATATTTTTGCGTACAGGTTATTATAATTGTACTAATGTATGTGGTACTTTAAATCCTACAGACGATTTAGTTGATTTACGATATCAAAAGTATGCACTTGAACATATTGCGTATAATGAAAGACGTATAGATACAAATGGTTATAAAATCATGAATAATGAGATGGCTATTATTAAAACATTATTGCCACCATTAAGTATTCAGCATCAAATAGCAGATTATCTTGATATTAAATGCACTCAAATTGATACTATCATTGCTAAAGAGCAATCTGTTATTGAGAAGCTGCAAGATTATAGACAGTCTATTATAACGGAAACTGTCACAAGTGGATTAGACTCAACTACAAACTTGGTTTTCAGTGGTGTTGAATGGATTGCTAAGATTCCTTTAAACTGGAAGATTACAAGATTTACTAAGTCATTTGAATTTTTTAAAGGACTAAACATTAAAAAAACTGATTTAGTAGATAGTGGAGCTGGTGTCGTTAGTTATGGACAAGTTCATGCTAAAAATAATAACGGTTATTCGCTTCAAGCTGATATAATTCGTTATGTTGCTGAAAATTTAATTGATGAAAAATCACTATTACAAGAAGGAGATTTTGTGTTTGCTGATACATCTGAAGATCTTGAAGGTGTAGGTAATTGTATTCATATAGATTCTTCAAACGAATTATATGCGGGTTATCATACTTTAGTTGCTCGCTGTTTAGATGAAAGTATATGTACAAAGTATTTCGCATTTTTGTTTTTGACAGATATTTGGCGTAGTCAATTGCGGAAAAATTCGAATGGAACAAAAGTGTATAGTGTCACACAAAAGATGTTCAAGGCTGTATCTTGTTTAGTTCCTCCTATTGAGGAACAGTTAAAAATAGTTGCCTATCTAGAGAAAAAATGTGATGCTATTGATAGAGTGATTTCTCATAAGCTGACTATTATTGATACTCTTACTGAATATAAAAAATCCCTAATTTATGAAGTTGTAACTGGTAAAAAGGAGGTGCCTCATGTCTGAATTTGATGTAACAGAAAAGCGATTTGAAGATGATATTGAATCATTTTTATGTACTAAAGGCGGATATGTGAAAGGCAATCCGAAGGTATTTAATCGTGAATTGGCTCTTGATGCAGACACTTTATTGGCTTTTATAAAACATAGTCAACCAAAGAAATGGGAGCGTTACACAAAGTTATATGGAGACTCTTGTGAACAGCAATTTTTAAAGCGGTTTAATGACTCTGTAGAGCATGATGGCCTGTTATCTGTCTTACGTCACGGCTTTAAGGATAGAGGTATTACATTCCGAGTTGTGTATTGGAAACCAGAAACTTCCATGAATGAAACTGCAAGAGCACAATATGAGTCCAATATATTCCATTGCACTCGGCAGTTACATTATTCTGTATCAAATAATAATAGTGTAGATATTGTTATATTCCTAAATGGTATTCCTGTTGTTAGTATGGAATTGAAATGTCAGTTCACAGGACAGAATGCAACTAATGCGATTTCTCAATATAAGTTTGATAGATCTAATAAAGATCAAATCTTTAAGTTTAATCGACGTGTGTTAGTTCATTTTGCAGTGGATTTAACACAAGTGCATATGACAACAAAATTAAATGGCAGCAGCACGTATTTCCTTCCATTTAACCAAGGCTCTAATGGTGCTGGTAATGTCGGAAGTGCTGGCAATCCAAATTCCGATACGTACGATACATCCTACTTATGGGAATCTGTTCTTCAACGAGATAGATTGTTAGAAATTTTGCAAAAATATATGCATTTATCTGTTGTGAAAGATAGTGCTGGTAATATAACTGATGAAATACTGATTTTCCCTCGCTTTCACCAATTAGATATAGTAACAAAATTGTTAGACCATGTAAAAGAAAATGGGGCAGGGCACAATTACTTGATTCAACACTCTGCTGGCTCTGGCAAGTCTAATTCTATTGCTTGGTTAGCTCATCGCTTGTCTGGTTTGCATGATAAGGATGATAAGAAGATTTTTCGATCTACAATTATTGTAACTGATAGAAAGGTTTTGGACAGTCAACTACAGAATACAGTCTCTCAATTTGACCATACTCCAGGGGTTATACAGCGTGTGGATAAGACCTCTA
>ERZ791920.356-NODE-356-length-48534-cov-4.617525_pt1 | contig 48534 bp, 64 predicted proteins | sample MGYA00510136_ERZ791920 | MGnify/ENA primary metagenome ERZ791920 (study PRJEB30046, sample SAMN00792066) | human gut metagenome | study: EMG produced TPA metagenomics assembly of the A metagenome-wide association study of gut microbiota in type 2...
GTCCGCGTGGTACTCAAGCTCAGTGGTGCCCGCTGCAAGCTGTACCTGCTTACCGAAGAGATTGAGCTGATCATGCTCCGTCAAACTAAAATGCTCCGCGGATCCGTCCGTAAGAGTCACATCGACTCCGGAATAGATGGCAGTCTCACATGCCTGACTGATTTCCCGCTTTTTCGCTGCCTGTAGTTCTTCCAGCGTCGGAACATACGGCTCCGGCGGAAGGATCTCGCCACCAGTATCCGGATCCGGTGTCTGGTACACGCTGCTATCATCTGACAGATAGACCGTCTGGCCCTCATCGCGATATACTGTAGTCCATCCCGTCAGCGTTGCGCATTCGATGCCGCCGTCCGTGTATAGGGTGATATCTCCCCATTTTGTCGGCGGTGTACCCACGAAGACAATCTGCATCACGTGTGGTTCGATCGTCTGGATGCTCCGGATCTCATATGACTTGCTTGATCCCTTGATTTTGATTTTTTCCATGGAATACCTCCTAAAAAAATAATTTTTTGTATATAAAAAGGACCCGCGCGGATCCTGAGTTTTCAAATTTATGTGATTTTTCAATTGACTTTTGTCTATGAGTTGATTTTTCTTCTTTCCCTCAATTGTATAGTGATTTGAATACCACAAATAACAATTTGAGTAATGGCTCCGTTATTGCCAATTTCTCACCGATGGAGAGCAATGAAGCAAATTTTTGCAAAGGATACAATTACGATAATGGACGATTTATCTTTAATTTCAGGGGCGCAGTATCTAAAATATCTGATTATGTCTTTTCAGACGGACACCAAGAAATCATTGCAAAATTGTCCGAACTCGCCCTAAAGTCGGAAACTCTGATTTATCGCGGCGACTTTGCAGGAAATTTGAATGATGCAGCATCCTGGAAAATTCCTGCCGGAATCTATCAAATCAAGGACAAAGATACTATATCAAATGGTCCAGACGGCGCACAATGGTGTCTGTTTATTCAGTTCCCAGATGACTATCATAGTCAAGTGATGTGTATTGGCGGAGACAATGGAGTTGTTACAAGGCGATACATTGGATCTCCTCAAGTCTGGACATCATGGACTTAAATCATGATTTATAAAAATAAACGAATCGTTGTCCATCGGCCGTAGTTGTTTCTAATGTGACTTTTATAACGTCACCCTTTTTAACGGGAAAAATCGGAGTCCACAAGTAACGATACGTTCCGCTAACAGTATGCCCTTCGTAAACGACAGTATTGTTAACAACAAATCTTACGAACGCTGTTCCGACAATTGCTTGAGTTTTTGCAACAGCTTGTACCATTCCATCTTCTGTAATAGTAATGCTTTGATCAGTGACATCTGCTTTTAAATTAGAAAATAAAATACTTCGATTATATGATGGATACAAATCCGACTTTGTTGCATATACGCTCCAGGAGAGATTAGCCCAGTCCGTAGTGTTCCCGGTTTTATAAACTACAGATGAATTTGTTCCCTTGGTATATAAATATATTGTCATGGATAACGTATCCCATGCGTTATTCCTTACAACAAGCACATTTGAATATATTGGATTTACTCCGGACGGGGCATTTTTAAATGAATTTTCCGTTCCTAATCTATGAAATCTGGCTTTGGCGTTTTTATCGTTGAAGTCAAATGGGGTGTCTGAAGTATGTGAATACTGAAGAATGGTCCCCATCTCACTATACAACTAAGCCGGTCCGCATCCCGTCCAGACTCTATCTGGAAGATCTCAATGCACTTCAAATAAGCGGCCGTCTCCGCCCGCCTTTTTTCATCATTTTCTATTGATTAAGCATACTTCCGATGACTCGCCTTAACCTGTTCCTCCTTTACTGTGCAGTATATCAACGTGGTATCCAGTTTTTCATGGCCAAGGAACTCCTTTACCTGTTCGATCGGCATCCCTCTGGCCAACAGATCCGTGGCAATCGTCCGCCGAAATCTATGCGGGTGCGTCTTTTCGACTCCGGCCCGCTTGCCGAGTTGCCGAAGCATGTACTGGATTCCGGCCACCGTCAGACGACGATCCGGATAATGCTCCGCACCGAATAGTGGCTCAAAATCCTGGGCGTTCCGATCCTTCAGATACCGTTTTAAATAAAACTTCGCGCTATCCGTCAAGTAAGTCTTTCTCTCCTTGCTTCCCTTACCATACACAATTAGTTCCTGTCGTCCCATTTCTATGTCTTTTACATCTAACGCTGCCATTTCTGAAACTCTGACGCCGGTCGAATATAAAAATTCAATCATCGCCCTGTCTCTCACTCCTGGGCAGGCATCACGCAACCGCTCCATTTCTTCAGCCGAAAACGGCTTCTTTATCTCTTTTTCCAATTTTAATGTGCCGACTTTCTTTACCGGATTTCCCCGGACAAGTTCTTCCGTTACCAAAAAGTCCCAGAAACTGGATAAATAGTGCAACCTTGTCTGCACAGTGATTGCTTTCATTCCTTTAACTTCGCGCATATACCCGTAATACATCCGAAGATCCATACTTGTTATGTCCTCAATGCTTTTACCCAAAAAGGTCATCACATTCCGGACTTCCTTCACGTAGTGTTCCAGGGTTTTACGCTTTCGATTCATCGCAATCTTGCTGGCCACGAACATCCGGATCTTCGCTTCATCTCCATCTTCTCCTGTATCCACCAGCTCTGTGTGCTCTTCCTGGATCTCTTTTCCATGGAAATTCAAATAGAGTACGTTGCTGAGATGTTCCAGTTTCTCCGGATCCAGCCGCGACGTCATCGCATTAAGTACGTTTTTGATAATCTGCTCTATCATAAAAGCCTCCTTTCCTTCACATTTCATTGTAAAGGATGGAGGCTTTTATGGGGCATTTACCCAAGACACAGACTCAATTGTATAGTGAGATCGGGAATAGATTTTATGTGCGAGCATCTGAAACAGATTTTAATAATATGACCAGAAGTGGATATTTCTTCGGCAAGCTCGTACAAAATACCCCTGATGGCACAACAGATTCTAACTGGATCATCGAAGTACAAGCCTTTGATAACAATACCGGCTGGACATTTCAAAGAGCAGCCAGATCATCTGATAAAGCAATTTTTACACGTATCCAAGACAATGGAACGTGGAGCGACTGGGAAGTGCTTGCCCGAAAGTCGGATTTGAGTCAGAATATCATTGCAAAAACTTTTAACGTCCAAGCTACAGTCAAAGCAAATGAAGGATATATTTGTGATATCCCATTTACAGTTCCAGATGGGTATGAATTATTAGATGTTGTGGATACTTATATACAGGGTACTCCAGCCGCTTTATGTCAACAAGGCATTGTTGAAGATAAAATTAGAGTATACATACAACCTTTTTATGATGGAACCGGAGGTGTTTATGTGAAAGTTCTATTCAAAAAGAAATCATGATTGTTACTTATTGTCCTGCAATGAATACACAAAAAATATTCCATCCTTTATTGTTTTGCAACATGCAAGTGGTTCCTGATATAGATACTTTAAAATCAGAATCTTCAGTGCCTAATATCAGCTTTGCGGAATCTCTCCCGATGTAATAGATCCCAAAAGTTGTAGAAGTATATGGAATAAAAAGAAATCCATTATCGCCAATATTAAAATTTTGAGTTCCACCATCGCCAGCAACGCATATAGAATGACCAAATAAATCCGACTTTAGAGCGAGTGGATAAATCTTATAAGTTCCGTCCCCGTCCCGATATGCATTAATGACAATGTTGTTATTTGTGATAATATTGAAAAATGCTGCATTATCACTTTGCACGTAAGCTTTTATGCCACACCATGAGCTGGGAGTAGTATACGGAATTAACTCAGAAATATTGGCTCCACGGTAATTACCTGTTTTTGTGATGATATCAAGGCTTTGGTTGGATATGAATATTCCGTTTGTAATGGTCCCCATCTCACTATACAATTGAGTGTACTTATCCATCAAAGCCTTCCCCTGCGCCGCCGATAAAGGTAAGCTGGAATTGTCCGTCACACAGTTATTGACAATCTGTCCGGTATGTAAAACGAACTGCAGTCCGGCCTTCAGATTACGGAAGAACTGGAAGAAATTCATCTTCGACTTCATGGTTTCAAGAAAACTTGGGAAGCTGCTAATCCCTTCCACTGTTCCGGAATCATCGAACTCTGGACTTTCAATATCCATAATATCCTGCACTGTTGCAGTTCCGGCCGGATTCACGGTAAGCGTGATCTGTGACGCATTCTGCACTGTGTGCTGAATATTGTATATGTACGCTGACGGGGAGATGTCACTCTGCACCGGCATTTCATCTGGTGTTGTCGCTTGTGTGACAGAAAATAATGTTTCCGCTCCGCCCTCAATCTTGGCATAGAGTCCGATCGTCTCGATTCGATACGTCTGATCCACTCCATCATTATCGAAGCGGACACTCACCTGTGCCACATTTCCGCCCAGTACTTTACTGTCAAATGGCAGCACACTCTGCACCACATCCTGTAGCCCAGTCAGTGCCGGAACATCGGTTCCCACCGGATATGAATAACTTGATGTTTTTGCGCTTGTGAAAATTAAAGGTTTCTCATTCGCTAACGCTTGCGCAATAAGGTTCTGTCCGTTCTCTGTTACAATGGCCGCTCTATATACTCCCATCGTTTTTTCCTCCTATTCGTTCGATATTGTCTGAATCTTGGTGCCTGATACCGCTCCACCTGTATTTGCCACCTCTTCGATGTCATAAACGGTATGTCTGTAAATTGTCTGTACAAATACCCGTGAAACGGCTCCTGCTGCGTACAGGCGGCACGGAACACGGTTTGTTGTCTGCTGATTGGCAAGGATCTGAATGTGAGCTGGAACAACATCCCACAAAAGATCATAAAGAAGGTCGATCGCCCCGTAACGGTCTGATGTAACTTTTATCTTCAGCTTACAAGCTGCTGAATCAACGGACATCTCATATCCGTCTTCCCCGTACAGCTCCGTGAGCTTGTCTCTCAGAAATTCAATGGAAAAAGGAACGATCGTGTTGTATTTCTGCAGTACCCGTGCTCTCCGGTATTCCATCGTGTCTCCAAAACGATACGTGACCCCTAGGAGCTTTTCATAATACGCAATCGTCTCCTCATCACAGGTTGCGATGTAATTGTTGTCCTTCACCTTCTCGCTTGTTTCATCAAGCTTGTCAAGACTGTATCCATGTGCTTTTAATATCTCTCTGAATTCGATGATTGGCCGGAAGTATTCCGGCAACTGTCCTCTTAAAGTTTCTTCCGCTCTACTCACCCTTGATCACCACCGTCCCCAGTACCGGCACCTGCTGCAATGCAGATGTCTCTGTAAGCTTCAGATCTCCGCTGACGCCGTTGATCTTTACATTGGACACATTGACAACATCCTGGATCGTCAGGATGGAATAGATGATCCTGGACGCGTAGACCGTGACCGCATACGTGATCTGATGGGATTTTATAGCATCTCCCCATGCTTTACAGAGCGTATCCAGATATTCCTGAATCTTCTGCCTGATCTGATTTTTATAGGTTTCAACACCGTTCGGCATCGTCTCTACAAAATCGATGTCACATGTAATATTTAAAGTCAACGCTGTGCCTGTTGTGATCGTCACGGCCGCGCCGATCGGTGCGATCCCATATCCGTCTGCGGATGGTACGCTGCCGCCATCTTCCGGCGGGCAGATGATATTCTGAACTTTCTGGACTGTAGCTGGAAGCGCCGGCCGAAGATCATCCCCGAGGATGCTGCAGAGGACGGTCCCGCCGCCCTTCCATGCCGGATACACCTGCACGGCTCCAACTCCTTCAATTGACAGAATCTCATTTTTATAAGAGGAGATATTTCCGCCGAATGCAGCGACATCAAACGTCTCATAGAACCGGCTTCTCAGCGCTTCATCCGTCTCCTCTTCCGTTCCGGCCATGATGATATCTCCCAGAACTGCGGAGGTAAGATTTTCCACCGGCGTAATTGGGAGCAGATTCCCGGAATAGTTGTTTCCGGATATTCCCGTATCCTTGCACTGCATCGCATAGACGTATTCCGGCCCGCCTCCGGAGATCCGGTCTCCGGTCACGAAAATCTGGGAATCTGCCCCGTTGATCGTCTTGAATTCCGACCCGGATGGAACTGCGGTATTAAAGGTTCCTTTCCGGACTGCTGCCGTTGCCTGTTTTCTGGTAAGTCCTCGCGTCTGAACGATCTTATCCAGGCAGTCACCGACCGCAGTGGCCGGATAGGCGTTATCCTGAATCTGCTTTAAGATCATGTAAACCCCTTCCAGATACCAGGCCACCGGTCCAATCGCTGTCTGGATCATGCTGCCTTCCCTGGTGTCAATGTTGGGATCCACCTGATCCAGCATCTCTTTCTGAATCGCTTCCCTTGTATATCCGCTAAAATCGATCACACACTCACCTCCTCCGTCAATGTTCCATATACCGTTTTCACATCAAAGCTGCAGCTCAGCTCTCCCGGTATTTTTTCCGTAAATACAAAATTTTCCACTGTAAGGATTCGGCTGTCTCCTGAAAATGCATCTTCGATCCGGCGGGGAAGTTCACTTTCGATGTAATCCCGTTCTTCTCCCACCAGGTTCTCCAGTTCACTTCCAAAATCAGACGAATAGATCTGCCACCGGAACCGTTCATTCTGAAGGATGATCTCCACGGCCTGACGCATTGCAGGAAGTCCCTCATCCATGCCGGCGACCTGTTTCGATGACCAGTCGATCAGGAATGTCCTTGTCGGTTTTTCCACATGATGCAGGGTCACATCAAGCCCCACACCTTCCGGTAATACTGCCATGATGACCTCCTTATGTGATCTTTGATAATACAATAAACTGCTGCCCTTTTTGGACTCGGAGGAGCAGGACCTTGTCTCCCGCTTTTAACCCTTCCGTAACTGTTACTGTTCCACCGGCGCCACCCTTCACCTGCTCCGTCCGCTCGATGACGTTGCTCGTCAGGATCAGCGCATTCCCGGAAATCGGCGGCAGGGAGGTATCTGTCTGGATCGTGAGCGGAGAGGTCTTTGTGACGGTCCCAGTGGCCTTGTCCGTCATTTTTATCGCATTCATATAGTTTTTTACGATCTCCTGAAGGACTCCAAGAAGTTCCGTTGTCATATGATGCTCACACCTCCCAGTTGTTCAAATGATTTCACTTCAATCTGCATGGTATGGTCCTCTCCTTCCCATTTCTGCGTCACCTTTTCTGCAAGGAGCAGCCTCGACGTAGCAAGATATTCAATATCCCCGACCTTAACCGGCAGAATCATGCCGGCACGGATCTCCGGCACTCCGATTGCCTCCAGCTTCAACGTCTGAAGGACCCGGTTGTAATACTGGAGATATGCCTCACACATCTTGTCGATCTGCGCCTCATTCAGGTTCTCATCCACCTCATCATAATACTGCAAAAGCCCCCACTTTTTGATCGTATCAGTGTCTTCATGCACGTACACGTCGGTGCGTCCACTCTTTTCATTCTTCCGGGCAAGCTTCACGCGGTTATAGGTATCAGAATCAATATCACGCTTATAGGTGTAATCTGTTACCAGACTGCCATCTCCTACCATTGTGTTCGTAAACCAGTTTTTCGCTTCCACAAGAGTCAGTTCTCCGGCTTTATCGTACAGGATGAAGATCTTCCCGGTCTGGACAATGGTCTCTGACAGCGCGTCAAATACAATGTTCAGACAGTCCTCATTTTCCTTCAGAAATGTCGGAAACACATACCCGGTTGTTTCCAATGTTCCTACTTTCAAGCCAAAGTCTCCGGCAATCCGCGTAAGGATCTGTTCAAAACTCATGTTGTCAAGGGAATAGCTGGCATTCGCTTTCAGGTACCGAAGCTGATCATAGGCGGTATAGGTTGTCTCACCATCCCTGGTACGTTCAATGGTAAACACATATCCTTTGAACAGCTTTGTTCCATCGACACTGTACTCCACGGAGCTTCCCTCCGGAATCCCGATCGGACCATACTCCAGACAGGAAAACTTTAACTTTCCAGGCGCATCCATCCGGTTCGTCGTGAACTCGATCTCTCTGGCAACCTCTATGTATTCCATGATCGTTATCAGGTCTGAACCATCGGGAGCTTTTCCTTTTATTTGGACCTGCAATGATCTCTCCATCTTTCATCACCCCGTAATCTGCAGCTGGCTTTCCTGTACCCATCCATAGGATCCGACGTGGACCGGATACGGGTTCCCGGAAACGATCCGAGTCACCGTAGTGCTCAGGTTGTTGGCCGTTCCATGAGGTCTCCCGCCGTAGATGTCATAGCAGTATTCCCCGTTTACGATCACCGCGGCACCGACACGAAGAACCGGGGATTCAACCGCCCTCGGAGTCTCTGTGGATGCCTCGGCGCTTGCCTGCCCTGTGGCAGGAGTCTTTAATATCGAGACGATCTTCGGTGCATAGGAGCGATACTCCTGTAATTCCAGGCTGTAATAGATATCTTTGGGTTCCCCGCCCTTATCCTTCGTCTCAAAGTTTGAAACAATGCATTTCATATTGGTGTCGGATCCACCGGACCTTGTGATGATCAGACGGCAGATCTGCTTTTTCTTCAATGCTTTTTCGAAATATTTCAGATAATAGGATGGAGATTTTGCCCCACCGTTTACATACACGGCCTGGCGATCTCCCGGGAAAAAGGATTCCCAGGATACCTCTTTTAAAGAAGGCTTCCTGGGAACCACGATCTCACCCACACCGATGACGTCATACGTTTTATGGTCTGTCGGATTTTTTATTTCAATCTCTTCCGGGTTTACCGGGAGCTTTACCTTCTTTCCGGCAAATGCCAGATAAATCGAACATCCGATTTTTAATTTTGCCATGAACACACTCCTTTCATCATCCGTGCGATACCGATGTCTGGGAGTTCATCTGCTCGATGAGCATCTTCCGGATATAATCCGTGACATCATCGGCTGTCAGGTTTCCACCCGCTGATTCCGGAATCGACACATTGATTTCCGGTGCCAGAGTCTTCAGCTCGATCTTATTCATATACCGTCGTTCCGCAAGATCCCGATAGATTTTCAGATCTTCATCTGACAATTTGATATCATCCACCTTGCCGACTTTTCCAACCTTCGCGACCTTATCGATATTGTTTCCGCCGGAAAGGTCCAGGTCGTTGAAGCTTCCCGCGAGTTTTCCAATATCAAGATCCAGATTGTCCAGTTTGGAACCGAGATTTGCCCCGTAGTTTCCCCATTCTGACGCTGTAGCACCGATATCAAGGTTTGCCATCCGCTTTATCTGGATTGCATTCTCTCCAAAGGTATCGTCTACCCAGCCAGATAGTTTTCCGCGGAAGCCACTCACAGCCCCCTGAAGATGAGAACCTGTCAGTGCATCGATCGCACCTGCCGCAGTTTCTACCATACTGAGGATTGTATCCAATGCATTCGAAAACAGATGTGCAATAGCAGCAACCGGATCGTTAAATACATTCGCGAAGAACTCTGCAAACGAAGCGATCACATTCCAGAGTGTGGCAAATACATTGTAGCCAACTGCGTAGGTCATTCCGAAGACCTGTCCGACCCAGCCGCCGACTTCCTGCATCCCGATTCCAAACTGCTGTGCTGCGATCAATGCTCCCGCAAACAATGCCACCAGGAGCAGAATCGGCCAGTTCGCGACCGCCCACGAAGCCATGTGAATTCCTGCCGCTGCTGCACTTCCAAGCGCTGCCTGGACCGCCTGTGCCTTCACAAGCAGGAATCCCAGCCCCACGGCCGCCAGGATCGGAAGGATCATATCCATGTTGTCGGCAACAAAAAGTGCCGCCGATCCGATCCCTGACAGGGCATCCGTTCCGACTTGAGCCATCACGGACAGCAGCGAGATCGCTTCACCGAGGACCTCCTGTCCCTGATCTGTCTGAATAAAATCATTCCAGGACTGTGCCATCTGCTTTACTTCATGCTGGACGATGTTCTGCGCCTGCGTCATCGCATCCGACAACGTCATCGGGATCGATTCAAACTTCTGGTTCGTCTGATCCGCCATATCAAGCAGCGCATTCTTTACAACCTGAGCTGTGACTTTTCCGTCCTCCGCATACTGCTTGATGGATCCGGACGCCCATCCCATACTCTCCTCGATGGTCCTGGCGATTCCCGGAGCCGCCGCCAGAATGGAGTTTAAGTCCTGACCTCGCAGGACACCAGCCGCCATCGCCTGGGTAAGCTGCACCATCGCATTGCTCTGTTCCTGAGCCGACGCACCGCCGATCTTGAACTGCTTATTCACCTGCTCCGTGAATGCGATCAGCTCCTGGTTCGAAGAGAATGCATTTCCGGCATTCAGCCCCATATTTCCGACTGCGTCTGCCGTATCGGAATAAGCCGCTTTGGAGCGCAGTGCCGACTGATAGATCATCTCACTCAGTTCATTCGTTGTCTGAAAGCCGTCGTTCATGAGGTTTAAGCGAGCGTTGATCTGAGCCTGGGTGTCAGAGAAATCCAGGAAACTACGGACCAGTGTTGTCACACCGGCGGCCGCGGCAATCCTCTTGATCGTACTCAGGAGTTTGCTCGCTTGGTCATTTGTCTTCTGTGTCTCTCGTCCCAGACGTGACTGGTTTTCGATCGTATCGATCAATGCGGAATTGCCTTCCTTGATTGCTGCTGTCATCTGGTCAAAACCTTTTCCACTAATACTGTTGGCCGTGTCTCCCAATGCCTGAAGGGCAGCTCCCTGTTCCTGGATTTTTCCGCTGAGTTCCGTGATCTTCTGATCCAGGGTATTAAAACCGGCTGCCGCGATCGTATTGGCAGACTGCCCCATCATATTGATGGAGTTGTTGATCCTTTCAGTTGCTCCCACTGCTGACTCACCAAGCGTTAAGAACCGGGTGAATGCAGCCGTAAATTCATCCGTCAAAACAAGATTTTCCTGTATTTTACCCATTCACATCGCCTCCTCACTTGTTTTTCATCTCTTTCGACAACCGGTCCATCATTGTAAACATAAGAATCTTTTCCCTCAATGGCCGTTTCTCAAAGTCTTCCGGGAAGATTCCAAGGGAGACAAAAGCAAAATAGCTTGTTTCTGTCTCCCAGTCTCCTCCCTCTAAAAGTTTTTTGCGGCATTCTTCAGCTCGCTTGCCATCTTGACATCGTTGATCTCAGAAACCGCATCCATGACAAGATTCTTTTCCCCGATCGTGAACATGAGACCCGGCACCTCTGTCGGGTCCATGACACCATAGAAACTGCAAAGCTCTGCATCCTTGAGATTCGGTGTCTCCATGCAGGTCACGATCATCTCATTTATATAAGTCGCATTGTTAAAAACACCTTTTACAGTGTTTCTTTTTACGATCCCATCGTTTTCCTTCGGTGTGATCGCTTTTACAACAAACGGGATCTTCTCCCCTTTTTCATCCTTAAAGTTTTCCAGATAAAACTCTTTCGTCTTTCCGGCCGGAACCGGTCTTAAGTATGCTCCTAAATTTCCCATAAACTTGTCCTCCTTATTTACCTAACTGAGACGGCTGGCTGTTAAACGATTTCAGTACCTCGAAATCGCTGAACGTGAACTCGATATCAATCTGAAGACTCTCCGCAGAATCATCCAGGACCGCGATCGGGATCTTCTTTAAGATGACGTTATAGAGCACAACGGTCTGGGTACCCAACGAAGAGGATGGATCATCGTTCGTGATCTGGAAGTTGATCGTTGGGAACTTTCCGGTACGCTTAAACTCCGATAACAAAGTTAAAAACGTCGGGGTTCCGTAATAGATCGTAGCTGATCCGGAATACTTTAATCCTTTGACCTTTTCCTGTTCTGTCAGCGCTCCGACAACCTTAAACTCGCCCGTCTGGATCTCAGCGCTGGAGTTAAATTTCTTCAGTCCAAACAGAAGCTCATTGCTTCCATTGATCACAGTAAACGCTTTTCCGGCCGCGCCGCGGTAGGAATCCTGTGCGAGTAAATATCCTTCGTTGATTGCCATATCTTACACCTCCTTACTCATTGTCCGAATTAACAGACACATTTACTGTCATGTAGATCTTCTCAATGCTGTCCACCGGCTGGATCGCAACGTTTACAACAACGGCATCGATCTCGTTTCCGGCTAGGACTTCCACATCATCCGGAACAAAGTTCTGCACGCCGCCGTTTGCCTGCATCTCATTTAAATATCCAACGATCCAGCCCTTCAGAAGATTTCTTCCATCGTCGTTATTGTTGGTCTTCCCGATGTAATACAGGGAAAACTGCCTATAAACATCATTGCAGAACTGGTTCAGGACACGCATCACGCGGTTCTTTGCAAAGCAGCTCTGTTTATCCACCGTGAAGCTTGTCAGGGTGTTGATATCTGTGCATACCTTGACAGTGTCAAAGGTATCGATAAACACGATCTTGCCCTTCTGGATTGCTTCCTCGATCTCTGTGTCGGTAAACTTCGGGTTTGCCTCCACCGCGTTCGGATATCTGGCGTATGTAAGAGACTGATTATACGGGGCGCCGGCTTCTGCTCCACCGAGCCACCAAGTCACCTGCTGCGGTGTCAGAACCGTGCCGTCAGAAAGCTTGACACCGCTTCCTGCGGAGATCACCCACTCACTGTTACTTTCTTCCGCTGCCGCCATAACTGCCTGGCATTTGCGTCCCACGCGCTCCGAGATACGTTTCACGAAGGATGCGTATGCCTGGATAACGACCTGCTCTGCCCCGTCGTATACCACAACATCGAAACTATACTTTTCAAGCGCAGTCAGAAATGCAGAGTAATCTGCATTGGCGATCGTCGGGTCCTTGCCTCCTGTGAGCGCCGTTCCTGCTGTCTTCGTGAAGGCACTTCCCGTTCCTGAGAATGTGACCCAGGCATTCGCTGTAAGCCCGGAGATTTCTGTGACAGTCTGTTCATCTACGGTACGTCCATCCACAACGGTAGAGACTACATAGGTGCTCTCCGCGTCCGGATCTTCCTGAACGATCATTGTGATATCGTTACCGCGGATTCCCTCGTACAATGCTGTCACCGTCAATGTTCCGATCGTTCCGGTTGCCTTGGCTCCGTCGGTTCCCTTTGGACGATACAGAAGGATCTTGATCGGACCCGGAGTCGTATCACTGCCTTTCATCATCTCCCGCAGGAACATTGCCTTCTCACTCGTGACGTCATATCCAATGTAAGGCGTTAAGTCCTCGCCCGGAATGATCGTCTGAATGACCTCACAGGGTCCCCAGGAGAGCGGCTCAGCGATCGCCACAACGCCCTTTTCTCCCACACTTGCGGAAAGATTCCCGCTCGATTTTGTATTGATGTACACGCCCGGCTGGACCTTATTCTGGCTCATCCATGTACCACCTGCCATGTTATCTGCCTCCTTTCAAAGCTGTCTCCAGGGCGTCAACCGCCTCAGAGATCGTGTATTCCGGTTCCTTCAGGATCACCCTGGCGAAATCCGGCTGATATGCCGCAAGACGGCGGCTTTTCAAAAGTTTCTCTGTGGAATACTTCTTTTCCTCCGTTTTCTTAGTCGTTTTCTTTGATACCGACATTGTTCTCCTCCATCTCCTGCATCAGGTTTTCCGTTTCTTCCACCAGGATCCGCGTCCGGATATGGAACTGGTAGTGCAGCTCTTCATCTTCAATACTCCACTGCTGATCCTGCACTGGAACCGGAACACTCTCTCCGCTGCCGTCTGTGTATGGGAACGGATCCAGATTCCGGTCCAGAAACTCCGCGATCTCATGGATCTTCCGGTTTCCGTTTACCAGGTTCCGCTGCTGTACAAAGACAAGGTCCACGCCGAGATCACGGAAATAGTGGTTTCCCACATGCTCCTCGATCGTGGACGGTATGAAGAAAAGAAAGAAACAGGGAAAACTCGTTCCCTGCTGGTTTGGGCTGTCATATACCGGATAGTCCGGATATGCTCCGGTAAGCATACCGGCCAGGCTGTCGATCACATGATGTAAGGAAAAGATCATTTGAATGCCTCCTCTACCCGTTTTTCCAGTTCCGTCCGGACCACATCCCGGTACCTTCCGATTCCTGCCTCTTTCATGTACTTCCCCTGCACATAGCTCGTTTTGGTTCCGACCATGATACCGCCGGATCCATCCGGACTCATCTCCAGAAGATTCCCGTTGATGATCAGACCCGGAACGAAATGTTTATCGACCCGGTGTCCGTCATTCACATAGGATGCGTACTGCATGTTGTTATTGAGTTCCGTCCGGACACTGCCGCCTGTCACGACCGGCGTTGTCACGCTGTCCGTCGCCCAGTGCTGTGCCATCTGACCGCTTCGCATGTTGGTACCGGCCAGTGTCCCATCATTCGGCGGCGTCTTCTCCGCGGCCACACGGACCGCCTCGATCGTGGCACCTTCCGCGACTTCTGCCATGATCTTCGGGACATTCTCTCCGGCTCTCCTCAGTTCATCCAGACGTTTTCTCATCTGGCTTCCAAAGCTTGACATCTGTTCACCTCCCGGATCCAATCAGGTTCTCTCTTAAGAGTGTCACCTCTTTATGTTCCAGACCTGTGAGTGCGCCGCCGATCGGATCATAAAAGTCCTGCGGAGGTCCGGCGAGATACCGTTCCGGCTTGTTTGCATGACCGGTATTTCCCCCGCGGATCACATACAACTCGTCTCCGGCCTGGATGTCCACAGAAAGATCACAGGAGAGCTTATCCTCTCCTCTGATCCTGGCGGCATTGTCGGTGATGCTCGGACTTCCGGTTCCTGTGTGATACACGCGGCACGGGACCTTCTCCGCAACCTTTTTCCGTTCCTGCCTAGTAACATTCCCATCCTTTACCGGAACGACCCGGCAGACGTCCATGAGATCGGTATACCAGTTTTTGAAAATCGGATTGTCAAATAACATACTGTTTCCTCCTCTGATGAGCTATGCTCATTTTCATACGTGTTTCCACACTCACCTTTCGTCCTTTATTTGACGCGCCTGCAAGCAAGGCATTTTTCTTACGTGCCTCAATTTGTGCTGGCGTGTTTTGTGGAAGCAAACCATTTTTGCTAGCATGAAGAGTATTCTCAGATGGGGTACACCATTCAAGGTTTTCTACACGGTTATCTGTTTTTACTCCATTTATGTGGTTGATTACCGTTTTCCTGTTCGGATTAGGTATAAATGCAAGAGCAACCAAACGATGAACTCGCATATACCGATATTTTCCTGAATCTGCCAATGCAACATCATAATATCCATCTTTTTTCAAATTAGGTTTTAAATTGCGGCTTTGCCCAGTATTCCCATAGTTTAGGCTCTTCACCTTCCCTTTGTTACTGACAGAATATCTTCCTTCAAACCCTGGAACATCTTTCCATATCTCATCCAATCCACATGCCTCCCATCCCCACCAGCCGGGCGAGCGTTGCAAGCTGCTGACCGTACTGTGTGGCGTTCCAGCTGCCCCACTTCTCCGTTCCGATCGTCACCGCGGAATTGTCATAACTGACAGATGTGTCTCCCATGGTGGCGTTCTTAATGACTCCTGCGGGCTGTGCCTTTGCGGCTGCCTGTGCCGCCCCGGAAGACTCAGGAGCGTATGTCTTTAAGTACATCGCCGCAAAATGCGCCAGGTAAAGCCCTGCGGCATAGCGCCACATGCTTCCCCAGCGCGATGGAAGGACACTGTCATTGACCTGTTCCAGAAACATCTGAAGGATCCCCTGCGGAAGAAGATCCTGAATTTCGGGATCCCCATCATTCTCTGGAGTGACTTTCTTCGTAAACTGCGGGAAGTCTTCCCGGAACATCTCTTCCGTGTAAGCTCCCCGCTCTCCCGGCTGTGTAAGGTTCGCCGCCTGCTCTTTTGCCGCCTGAAACTTCGCTGTCATTGGGTTTGTGCTTCCATACGGCCACATAGGCATCACTCTTTCTTTGTTCTCTTTGCTTTTACAGACTCCTTAGCGTCTTCTTCCGCCGCCGGTTTCTCTGCGTCCGGACGGATATCATATTCTGCTGCCTGCTCGGCCGCCGCATCATCCGCCTTATAAAGTTCTCTATCCCTAATTCCGCCCGGAACTGCAATATTACCTCCGACGATCGCTCTCTGTACAAGCTCACTCTCTGCGACATCTTCCGGGATCTCTCCGATATAATCCTTTTCGATCCGGTAAAACGAGCCATCAGCCCGTCTCACCAGATAATTTCTTTTCGCTACAATAAACATGTGTTCCCTCCTTAAATTCCGTCTACATAGAGCATGGTCTGGTCGTAGAACATCTCTACCTCGGACAGGTTTCCGGCATAGGCAGTGTCAAAACAGAAGTCATTAGTATTGGAGCTTGTCATGGCTCTCGTGAGCGGTACCAGCTCATCCATCGCAAGGAAACGTTCCTCATTGCGGTAGACCACCATACGATCCACTCCTGCGTCTCCGGCTCCCTTGCACCACTTTGTTGCCGCGATCACAAGATCAGATCCGTTCTGCTTGGCAACATTGTTCTCGAGCAGGAAGGTTAAGATCGTCTTTTCTGCCAGATCTGTCACCTTTGTGGTTGCGAGGTAATTGAACTGCTCATACGGCATGATGATATGGTTCGGAATCGCTGCATTATCGTTCTCGGAGGCATTCCATGCTAAGAGGATCGCCTCGTTGATGTCCTTCAAAATCTGATCTGGTGTCTTGTCCTTGAACTTTGTACTGGATGTCGTTGCACCATTGGTTGCCGCGTTTGTTACGGTAACATCCGGATTGTTTAACAAGCCTGTGGTGCCAAATCTGGAAAATCCCACGTAGGTATTCTCATCCATGTGCTTATCATAAGTCAGACGCAGGCCGTCACGAAGGAGACTATCCATGTTGCGTCCGGTCATATTACCACGCTGCAGATCGACCCACATCACACGGGTACCTGCGGCAACCACGTGGGTTTTATACTGTCCTTTCGAGAAGTCTGCCTGTACCATCGGGATCCCGTTCGCGCCGCCGGAATGCATCAGGTTATCCCCGGAGCCTCCAGTGATGCCGTAACCCACCTGCATCGCGGAAACAAACTCTGCCCAACCGCCGCCAACACGGATCGGGATATCTCTTGCGTATGTGAAGCTTGTGAGCGGTGTCCGAACGAGCGTATCACGCTTCTCAAGCTCAGCCGTGAGGAACGCCTGTCCGGAGGCAATTCCGGCAGCGTCCATTGTAAATGCACCTGCGTTTGCGGCTCCGGCAGACCCGCTCACCGCTTTATCTAAGTTGTATGTACCTACATTCTTAAATGCCATGTCTCATTCCCTCCTATGCGTTTAAGATGGTCAGGATCCGCATCTCTGCCACGCCATTGGCATCTGCGCTTCCCTTCCACTGTGCGTTTGTCAGTTCCACGTTCTTTCCGGTATCTGCTGCCGCTTCGAAGCCTCCGATAACTGCCTTCGGGTAAGACTCATTTTCCACGGTGCGGATATAGACCTTTCCGCCCGGTGCCGGTGTGCCATTCTGGCAGATCACGTTCACACAGCCGCGCTTCATGACCGGCACGGCTTCGTTTTTGTGATATCCGCCCTCGTTCTGGTTCATATAATCCGTTGCGGATTTTACCTCACGAAGTGCGACACCGACGAACTTCGCCGCTGTGGATGCTGCTTCCCACGGTTTTACTGCTCCCGCGGTTCCAAGTACTACCGGCGCACCGAATGCGATCTCACCTTCGCTCGGATGAGTGTCTACCACCATATCTGCCTGTCTTGCATAGCTTCCGGCATAGCCGTGCGGCATGCTCTTTCCAATTACCTGTCCTCTCATCAGTTATTCTCCTTTCTCTTGTGCGGGTTTCTTGCGTCATAAGCGGCCTGACACTGGTCCACATCCATGACCGGCGCTTTATCAGCTGCATTCTTTGCGTTCGCGCGGGATGCATTTAAGATCGCGCTGATATCGCGCTTCGAATCGTTTGTGGTAACAAGTTTGATCAGCGCATCAGAAACAGCCTGTCTCTGTACCGGATCCTGGATCGCGGCCACGGTCGGACGCATTGCCTTTAAGATTCCAAGAGCTACTGCTTTGTCCATACCTTCAGAAGATTCTCCATCCATCTCTTCTGCCGGAACCACCTTCGCCTCGCCCTCTTTCTTTTCTTCTCCCTTCGGATCGGCGTCCTCGGTTCCCTCTAACGCTTTGATGGCTTCGTCCATCGGATCCTTCTTTTCTTCCTCCGGAGCTTTATCAAGGACCTCTAAGAGTCTGTCGATCTTCTTATCCAGGGCATCCAGAAACGCGGCGTCCTTAGTCGGAGTCTTTCCTGTCTCTCCCGGCTTCTCCTCTGACGTCTTTTCCCCCTCCGGGGTCGCTCCCTCCTTGCCTTTTGTCTCCTCCGCATCTAACGCGGCCGCAGCATCCATGGCCATCTGCTGGATTTCTTCCGGACTCTTATCCTTGACGGCCTGTCCGAAGAGGTTGAAAAATAATCCCTTTTTGCTCATTGCTTTCCTTTCCGGCTTGTCTGCCTTTTTGTTTTTATCTGAATCTAAAATAGCGGCCCGCTTCCCGGCTCTTCCCCGGTCCACTACCGCTACATGATTCCCTCTGATATTTTTCTGGCTGTATGTGCCATCTGCATTCTTCACATAATCACATTCATACCCACAGCTGATCTCCCGCTTTCCATTCTGGATCGCATCGATCAGATCTCTGTCGTGGATATGAAGGTCCGCGATCATGAAGTCCTTCCATTCGCCGGTTCCCCGACGGATGTTCTGCGCATGTCCCATCTCGTATGTCTTCACATCATCCGGACCGATCAGTCCCGGCGGATGATCATTTGTCACCGGCTTGCCCTCAAAAGACGCCAGAGCCGCCTCGGAAAACACTTCATCCGGCGAACGGATGACGGCGATGATCCGGCCGGAGTCCCCACCGGAGAGCCCCAGTTCACTTCCGAGATAGTCCTGCGTTCCAGTGCGGGCGATGGGCACATTCTTACAAATCAAAAAGCCCTCTCCAGTCTCAATCTGGTTTGGGCTTATCGTGTATCCGTAATATGCAAGCATCTATTTCCACCTTTCTGTCTTGTCGCACCTCGCACAGCGTTTCACATAGCCACCATACGGGCCGGAATCCCGGCTCCAGTGTTTGCAGTAGTGATGGCTGCACCGATGCTGTCTGACCCACTTGAAAATTCCCATCGCGATCACCTCCCTGTTTGTTGCGACGTCGCAATTAAAAGAGCGCCCCTCGACTGAAGGACGCTCTAATTCTTATGCTACATGCTTTTCAAACAAATTACCATATATCACATCAAATGCAGCTCTCATAAATGATTGATTGAGATTCTGCTTCTTAACTTCCTGTATTACATCGTCACGAAACTTTTCGAATTCATCAACAGACATTTCTCTGCATTCTTCTTGTAATTCCAACACAAGAGGAGCAATCTGGTCGCACAATTCGCGCTTTGACATCATGCCACCTCCCCGTAAACAACCTTGCATTTATTGCTGTTGCCATTGGAAAGTTCCAGCTTAATTACAGTCGGGTAATCATTTTCGATCAGCCATTCTCTGACCTTTTCCAGGACACTGCCTTTGTACTGGACCGTGACGCCGTCATGCCCGTTTCGGCTGTATGCAGTTCTCACGATTTCGTCTGTGAATAGATCCAGCTTCTGGATGATTGCGCTGACAGCCTTATCATGCGGGCGGCCAGACTCAGATAAAATTCCAAGTTCTTTGGCAATAGATGTGCAATCCCATAGCTTTGGAACATCGGAAATCACCGGAGTATTGACCGGATAGCCGGAGTCGGAATAGATCCGCACCACTTCGGCAGCTATGTACTTGGAATCCACTCCGGCATCGTGCAGAGCCTCCTTGATGTTCTTTACCATCATGTTTACGGAAGGCAGTTTCTCCTTCTTGGGCTTGTCCTGTTTTGGCATCTCGTAGGAACCAGTTTTGCGGAGAGTCGGGAGAACCTCGTCCGCGATCCAGTCTGTGAAAGCTTCTGCGTTTGGCTTGTGACTCTTGAATACCAGCTTATACACGCCGCTTTCGGTGAGGAAATTCTCACCTGTGTTATGCAATTTTCTAAAGTCGGTTTTACCGACTTTAGAATTTGTCAACTTTACAACCTGTTTTGCATTCATTCTTGCGATATTGTCTCTCACGTTCTTAATGTCGAGAATTTCTGCTACATGATACGGGTTAAATAATACCTGGCCGTTCAGTTCAAATACTTCTACATCGTGTCCTTCAAAGACCATTAAATTCTGCATTGCAAATTCCTCCTTGCAATTTCTGGCGGAATCCCTTACAATACAAGGTGATTCCTGGGTTTACAGGTTTCAGGTTTCGAGCAATCACGTCTGTCGCCAAACTTAGCGTGATTGCTCTTTTTTTGTTTCAAGTTCTTTTCTCACAAGTTCGGTAATGATGCCTGATACTGTTCTGCCTTCATTTACCGCTAACAGTTTCAGCTGCTTGTGAAGTTCATCTTCCAGCTTGACAGACAAAAGTTTCATCGCTTCTCCTTTCTAACCGTTTTGGTTGTATGCGGCAATAATACTACCGTTACGGTTGTATGTCAATATTTTTTTATATACATATTTCTTTTTACTTTCCTTTATGGTATTATTTCTACGAAGGAGGTGCCATTTATGTCAGATTTTCCTGAAAACCTCAAATTACAACGTCAAAAGAAAAATCTTACCCAAGAAGATCTTGGTCGATTGATTGGTGTTTCCGGCGTTACCATCATGCGATACGAAAAAGGTGCTCGTCAACCAAAGCTTGAAACCATCAAACGACTTGCTGATGCATTAAAAATACCCGTTGCCGCATTAATTGATATCAATTCACCGGTTATAAGCAAGGCCACCGACCGTTTTATATCTGGTAAACATCCAGAGGAAATTGAAACTTATGGAGATGTTATGGATGATATCGTGATGAATTCTCCCATTGGTTCAACTATTAATGAATATCAGACCGCAGTTGCAGAATTAAATCAATTAAGGCTTGATATGATAATTTTGTGCTATCAAACACTTGATGAAACTGGAAAAGAAAATTTATTTAAATATGCACAACAACTACTTGAGAATTCAGAAGATTTCCAAACATCCATGAAGGAGCATCTAACTGAAGACAAATAACTACCATTTATACTTAAAGCCGCCTACGACCAAATAGGCGGCTTTTCCTATGGGTATAAAAATACCACCGGCCATTTCTGACTGGTGGTACTTACATTACTGCTCGTAAAGCTTTTTCATATTCCTTCCTCAGCGCACATTTAAACGCTTCGATTTCTTCTTTTTTCATCCCAGGCTCTGCTGATGCACAGATATCTGGGACTTCATCTGCAAGGACTTTCGTCGCTTCTGGCTGCTGTTCATACATTTCGTCATAATCATCAACCAGGGCATCTTCAAGAAGAATCGAAAATTCATAGATGTCATCCGGTGTATTTTCCAAGAACTCTTTTATCGAATTCATTACTTTTTCAAACACGCTTCCAATCCTCCTTAAGCTTTTTCCTTCGCACAATTGAGACAACTTCCTGTGTTTCTAGGTTTTTTATAATTGCGAGCTGTTTTTCTTCTGAGAAATAAATTTCTTTTACATTATCTTCTCTAAATCCCGCTTTTGACGTCAAAAGTTCTTCAACATCTGCGTATTGAATTTTAGGATATCCTGACTTATTCAGCCGAGGCATTCTGCTTAATGCATGTGTAGAAAGTAAAACGCCCTTTTCTCTAAAATAATCATACGTTCTTCTCGACTGCTCTTTAAATTCATTCGACCAATCCTTTTTATTAAGCTCGGTATATGTCCTTTTCACCTTTTGCAGGACATTCCATTTCTCAGCATTATTATACTTCAATTCCCTGAACTTCGCAAAGTCTTTCGGCACATCATTCCCCAGAATGGACCGATACTCTTTATGCTGCTTCATATCCCGTAGAAGCCGCTGCCGGTTCTTCTCTTTTTCCCGGTATGCCGCGATCTGCTTCTTCGTTCTGGGATCCCGGCTCAAAGGATTCTTTTCGATGCTTGAAAAGTCCTTGTCCTTCTGGATCCGCTCCGTGCTCTTACCGATCGTGGTGTACTTGACCAGGCTGTGCAGGCAGTTCGGATGGATGTTCAAGTAGGTGTTCGACAGATCATTACTCCCATACGGATCGACCTTCCCAAACGCTACCGTTAACGGCGGATAATCCGGATTGGTGCCGCTCTTCGAATACACACGCCCTTCTAACGGCGCACACACCGGACAGGTTGTCCCGACTTTCGTGATCTGCCAGAGATCATATTCATCGGATGTCAGGAGTGCTGCCACTTCCGCCTGTCTGGCCGTCGTCCGGACCGCCATGTTACCGTAAGCCTGCATGCTCCATTTCCGTCCAGCTTTGTCCGTAAAACCTGTAATTCCGTTTGTCTCCAACTCCTTTACAAGGTCCTGGCTGCTCTTGATCCACGGCTTACCTGCCGCCTCCTGCCGGAGGATCTGTTCCAATGCCAGTTTCCGGTACGGATCATTCTCCAGCCTTGCGATCGTAAACACGTTCTCAACGCTCCTCTTCGCCGTTCCCGCCATCTCCATGAGTTCCCCTTGAAGATTGTTCGCCAACTGCTCCATAATGGCGATCTGGGTCACGGAGCGTGTTCCTGTGATCGTCCTCGCGTTGGTATACCCGGCGGCATCTTTATCCGAGTGATAAAAGATTTTCTCGATCATCACCGGCACATAGCTCCAGGAGGTGTCCACCATGTTCTGAAGGATCTTCTGAACCCGCTCCAGCGCCGCTACCTCAGCATATTCTACATGCCCTGCGGCACGTTTCCGGGTGATCTCTCTGATCAGCTCCTGCTCTGTCCGGAGGAAAAGATTTCGAAGCAGCGCCGTAACATCAGCCTTCTCCGGCGGCCGAATCTTCGTTGCCATCGCCTACATCATCCTCCCCTGTGCTCCCTGGGAAGGAAAAGCCCGCCATGGGATCCTGCATGCTGCGGGAATCCGAGTAGAACTTTCCTTTCCCGGCTTCGATTGCTTCATCCGTGATCTTGCTGTAAAGTCCCGTCTCATCAGACAGACTCTTCAGTTCCTGCATAGCGGTTGCCGCATCGATCAGGTCATTCTGATATGCTGCAAGGATCGCATTGCTCTTCCGCTCTGTGATCTCCGCCACGTCTTTCGCATCCGGCGTCTGCATCGGCGGGAAGTCGATGTCCATATCGTCCGGAATCCTGCCCCATGCCGATAGCGCCATGATCGGGAGCAGCCGTTCAATGATTCCCCGGAGCTCCGTCTCCCGCAGTCCATCGATGTAATCATAATAGTTCTTCAGGTCGGATTCTCCGGTGGAGTTCATGCCAGCAGGCGAACGTCCAAATAACTTCGTCACCGGCGTCCTTGCGGCTCCGGCCACGTCCATCATGACACGGTCATAGACATCCGGAAGTCCGGTAAAGGTGTACTGGGTATTGTGGATCGCATCCCCCTTGTTGATCATCCGGGTTCCGAAGTTGCTCTCCATCACGGACTGCGCCGCCAGTGTGTTCCAGAAGCGCCGCTGGATCTCAGCATTCGCGGATCCAAGCAGCTGATCCAGTCCGTCCGTCTCCTGGTAATTGATATTCGCCCGGAATGTGAGTGCCGCAATGTTCCCGGCCACGTTATCCCGGCGGGTCAGCTCCTCATAGATTGCTTCGACCTCCGACTCCCCCCAGTACTGCTCGGTCACCTGCTCCATCCATGGAAGCTCCCTGCCGATGAACCGGATCACCCGGCTGTGATGAACTCTCGCCACCATGGTCCCTGTCTCATCATTCCGGACCGTGTAGAACATCGGAAGCCCGAAGTCCGGGTCTTCCGGATCCGTGACAAGCTCTCCTTCCGGGTACACTCCGTTCCAACGATCCAGAATATGAAGTCCAAGAAAGCTTCCCGGCATGATCGTGTCAAGGTTCAGCGGCATGCTCATATCATTATGTCCCTTGATCAGGATCACGCCCACCGCGCCGCCGTAGAGCCGTCCCCAGTACATTCCGAGGAGCAGCTTCTTCCGGATCTGTGTCCGGCGCTCTAACTGTGTCATCTGCTTCAGATATTCCGGCGCCACGCTGGTCCTCAAGTCGTACCATTTCCTCATCATGTCGTTCGGGATCGTTGAGATGATGTTCTGGATGATCCAGTTCTCCCGGTACAGACTTGTCAGAAGCTGATAGTTCTGCGTCATTCTGGTCATCGGGTACTCTGTTGCCTGGAGAAGATCTAGCGTTCCGAATCCGATCCTTGCCGCAGGATTAGAAAAGGCGTCCATCGTCATGACGGGCGCCCTCGAATCCATATTTTGTTTTGTAGCCGCCCTTGTCTGGCGTGACGTCCTTTTCTTTGACATTTAACTTCCTCCTATGCCCCGATCCGCCACTTTGGAAGGACCGTATAGCAATAATACCTTAACGCATCCGGGCCGTGATCTTTCTGCTTCACGGGCTTTTCCTCGCCCCGCTCTGCCGCCTTGTCGTCCCAGACGTAGGACCGCATCTCTCCGAGCAGTCCCTTGCAGTTCTCCTTGTTGATCCGGATGTTCCGCTTTGCCAAGAGCGATCCGACCACGCGGATCCCGTCCTCCACCTCGTTGTTCGCCGGTTTCACATACACGCCACGGCTGCGGAGTTCTGCAATAAAAGATGCTGCTGACGGGTCCACAACGACCATGCACTGGTCTTCTGGCGCTGTTCCCATGAACCCCTCCATATCGTCCCCGTACTGCGAATCCGTCCTCTGCGGATTTCCGCTGCGTCTTGCTTCCTCTGACCGGCTGTCCCAACGGTACTCCCGGTCAATCCACAACGTCTCCCCATCGTCCCACACCTCCAGAAATACGCAGGGGTTTGTGGTACCGTAGTCCACGGTGATCGTCTTGGCTGCCGTGCTCTTCAGGCCTGCCGGGCGTTCCGCGTTCGTGTACAGGTTTTCCTTCGTGAGCATCGTGTAGATCAGACCTTCCGCCACGGCCCACATGCCCTTGATGTACCGCAGATAGAAGACCCCGGCATACATTTCCCGGTACTTTTCCTTAACCTTTTCCGAAAGACTTAAGTTGTCATCCATCGTAAAGTGAAGGTACAGGAGCCTCTTTTTCTTCCGCTTATCGATCCACTCAAGCTTGAACCAGTGCATCGGTCCCGCCGGGTTGCAGTTAAACCACCAGGTCGCGCCCTCAACGGAGCAACGGCCCGTTGCCTGATTGACGAAGCTCTCTGGCATCAGGGCGACCTCATCAAAAAAGGCTCCCGCTGCCGTGATACCCTGTACCAGGTCCTGGGAACCTTCGTCCTTGCCTCCGAAGATATAAAAATAATTGGTCTTGCCGTTTCTGGTGACCTCCAGCATGTTCGGAAATTCTCCGGAGATGTGGTAGATCCAGTGATACCCGCGGCTGGTCAGCATCAGCTTGAGATTCTGCAGCACATTTCGCTTGAAGGAGCTTATCGTCTTCCCCGCCATGATGAAGTTCTGGCCGTCATACTTTGACATCGCCCACATCACATAGGACAGGCTCATGCTGACGGTCTTTCCGGAACGGATCGCTCCGTCCGCGATAATGCCGACTGCATCCTTTACCGGGCTCTTGTCCGCCCACCAGGTGAAGATCTGGCGTTGTTTCCTTGAAAATGCCTGAAACTTAAACATCGGTCGTTTCCTCTTCATCATCTCCATCTTCTCCTTCCATTGCTCCCCGATACCAGTCATCCGCAGCGGATTCGTTCAACGCATCCAGGAATCCGTCGTCCTCCGGCTCTTCCTCCACATCGGTTCCCAGCTTCGACTTGGTCGCTGCCATGCGGAGCTGCTGCTCTTCCAGATCGGTATCCGACTTGGAGGTCTGCCCCAGAACATCCTTGATCGCCACATACGCTTTCACGTTCCCCGCCAAGGCCTCTTTGATCATCGCCATGTTGACCGCCGATTCCAGGGTGGAGTCCAGCCCCATTGCCTTAAGGATCGGCGTCCATTCCGTGCTATCTATTTCTGTCGTGAGAAGGGCGTTGAGTGTCCTCCGGAAGTCTGCTTTCCTGCGTCTGGCTTCCCCGGATGCCTTGCCGCCCGCTCTCCCACGTTCTCTTGCTTCGCTCTTGGTTCGTACAGGTTTTAAGTTTTCATTGTTGGCCACTCACCTCACCTTCCCATCTGTCTGATTTTGGGTAAAAGAAAAGAGCCACGCGGCGGTGGCTCCCTATAATCTACTCACTCAATTAACTTATTTGCATCGACAGAAAATCCCGCCGCTTTTAATTCTCTTGCCACTTCTAATTTCCAACTGCCAGATTCATCATATTTCTTATATAATGTTCCAACAAAATCTGATGGAATTTCAAAATCGGAAGCATCTTTATATAATACAACAACTCGATCCGGTCGTAATTTTCCCATAAAATACCCTAATTCTAAAACAACATTTTGTCTAGCTCTCGTTTTTCTATTAGAATCATCCGCATTTACAGGATATCCATAATCATCTGGAGAAAGTAATACTATTGCAAAACCGCAATTGTCACTTTCCTCAATTAATTTAACCAAAACATTTCTGCCTTTATCTGGTTGTTCGTGTAAAATCACTGAATTATATCCCAATTTTTCTATGGTTCGAGTAACATCAAGTTTCATAGCTTCATCATGACCATGTACGATAAAGATATCCCGTGTTTCTTTTTTCGCTGAAGCAGGAATTATTGCGGAATTCATATCACTATCTAAGGCCAGCTCTTTTTTCATGGTAAGCACAATATTCTTTAAAGACGTTTTTCCCCCCTCCCAGCAATTACGCTGTGTATTTGTATCACATGGATATATTATCGGGCTAAAATTAACTTTACTAATTCTTTTTATGTACTGACTATCATCTCCAAAAAATTTTCTTGCATATAAGTCAGCTGTTGAAGCTAATGCTCCTTTCCCTTCCACATCGCCAAAATTCAGTTGTACAATTTTTTCAACGAGTTCATCCAGTAATGCTATCTTATCCATATCAAATTCTCCATTTCGACATTTATTTTTTTTAGTATATCACATATTGTAAAGGAAATAAATCTTAAACACAAAAGGCACCCTTTTTCAAGGATGCCTTTTGCTACCTGGAATGTCTGGGTGGAGATCCCGAAACCAGGCAAATTGCGGAGACTGGATTTGAACCAGTGACCTTCGGGGTATGAACCCGACGAGCTTCCAGGCTGCTCTACTCCGCGAACCAGGACGGAAGGACTTGCACCCCCGACACGCTGATTAAGTATCAGCTGCTCTGCTTACTGAGCTACGCCCTGATAATTGGCGACCGCTCTGCCTAACGGCCGCCCACGTATACCTTCACTTGAGGAGGATGTAGGAAGCCGCCGGCTGTATGCCCTTGGCTTCAGGTTACACTATAACATTTTGAAAACGAAAAAAGCGAAAATAACGAAATTACTTACTCTGATTTCATAAAATTGGTATACTCCATCCTCACGCTGTCCGCCGTGGCCTTCCGTCCCATACGAATTGCCACCTCATTCCAGGATAACTCCTCGAACACCCGGTACCGAATAATCCGCTGCATCCGCTGCGGAATTGTGAGCATCCACGCCTCCACCTGGCGCTTAATCTCCTCCGCCTTCTGAAGCCGCTCCTGAAGGATTGCTTCCCGCCGATCCAGCTCGTCCGGATCCTTCACCACCGGATATGACAGGCCCTCGATGTGGAAACTCTTGGCGGTATACGGAAACTCATGCGCCGATCCGGACACCCGGTCCTGCACGATTTTCTTCCGGTTCTTCTTAAGCCTCAGTATATCCACTTTCGCCTCCTTCACCTGCTCGCAGGCATCTATGTACTGCTTCAGAATCTCCTTGTCCATTGGTATCACCTCCTCGATAACGCGGATCCGGGCAAAGGCTTGTCCCCATGTACGCCGGATGTGCCGCCGACCAACTGTGTCTGCCCTTATCCTCACTCATAGCCGCGTACTCTGTCTCTTGGTTTTTCTTTTTCAACGCCTTCGCAACTTTTTCATCCCACTGGGTTCTCATCCTCATTTCACCTCATACTTCACGCCATACAGTTCATATGTTTCATCCCGGTATTTCCGGATATCTGCATTCTCATCACCACAGATCCTGTTCACTTCCTTCACAATTGCCTCAGAGAACTGAAGGAGCTTTGACCGATGATCATTCTCATCCCTGACACCTTTCCAGTGGAACTTCTCACACAGGATCCGTGCAGGAACTGACATCAGAAGCGCCAGAATCTTCTCGATCCGTTCTTGCTCATTCTCTCCGGACATTTCCTGTTCTCGCTGTTTCCATTCTTCTTGGATGTGTTCATCAATCTCCTTCGCGATCTCCTCTTTCATTTTTTCCTTGGCATCCAGAACCGCCTGACGCTTCATGGCTTCGATCTGCTCCAGCGTGAACTGGTATGTAGTCCTGCTGCCTGACTCCCGTTCCATCCGCCGTCTCTCCGCCCTGGTCATCATCACCACCGCCGCCCTTTTTTATCGACTAAAGTCACTTTCCCGAGGACCCGCACATGACAGATCACGCTCAGCGCCTTAATCATCTTCCGGAACATAATGATCTCCTCCGGTGGCCGATCTGCTGCCTTGATTGCTCTGGCCGCCGTTGGATCCGGATAGCCCTCTGCATTTCTATCTTTCATCCTCATCATTCCTTCTCATAATTTCAGTTTTACGCCGAAAAATCAAACGCCGAAGCCGGAACCTTTACATTCATTATTTTCTGATAAATGTCCACATACATCTCATCTTTATCTCTGTTGTAGGTGACTTCTGCATATTTGTTTCCCATCGGTGCTCCCCAAATGGTGCATTTCTTATACCCTAATTCATGAGCGAACCACACAAAATCAATGTCGGAAATCGTGAAGTTGATCCCACCTTTTGCAAATTCTTTTCTTACTGCATTCTTTGCAGCCTTTTCGAAATCATAGCTTGTCATATTCTTGCTCCTCCAAATCTTAATTTTCTTCCATCTCTGCCCTGTATGGTTTCGGCAATGACATCCATGCATTCACATAAAATCCCACAGAAAGATACGTACAATCCAAAGCGCCTACGTAGAATGCTCCGCTGCCGTCATCATCAACTCTATAAATCGCAATATCCGGGAGTGTATAATTATCAAGCGAAACCAATATATAGGTTTCTGGTTCCGGCAGCCTCTCTGCAACCGGGATCCACTGCTGCCGTTCTTCACCTTTCATTCGCTCAATTTCATCCGAGAGCCTCGCAACCCGTTCCAGCATCTGGCGGGCCTGTTCCTGCGTCTCTGCATTAAGCTGTCTTATACCATCCGGATCCACTCTGGTATTTTCATAGTCCTTCAGCTTCCAGAGCGCCCCGTAAAGTTTCTCCCAGATTTTCTTAGTAATCACTGCGCCCGGAGCAATCTGCTTCCATTCCACGCCTTTCAGTCTCCACTTGCCGTTATCATCCACTTCAATCAGTCCCATACTTATCCCCTCCGCTTCATCTGCTCTTCCAGTCCATTCAACATGCACGCACCACCGTAACTGGATGTTTTCACGTCCTTCCAACTGCAATTACCGCACTGCAGATCCCTATCTCCAGATTCAAATCTTCTCTGACATTCCAAGTAATCTCTCTCCATCTCATCCGATACGGAGATCCGGATCTCGATATGTGGTGCCGGAAATAATTTAATCTTCTTCATGGCTATTCCCCTCCTTTTTCTCGTATAATCCACAGCTAGATACAGGATGATGGATCAAGCCTGATCCGCATACTTTTCGCTCCTTCCACGGTTCAAGATAAACAAGATTTCCGCCCATGCCGCAGATTCCATACCTTACGCCATGTTTCAGCCCTTCCTTCACCTTGCATTTTGGGCACTCCGTACAATCTAAAAATTCTCTAGTCCCGATAAACAACGACATTGCTTATTCCTTCCTCCCTGCCCTCATACATTCGTAGTGGATATGCAGCGTAGTATGGCGTCTCGTCTGGATGATCACATGATCTCCAGAGATCTCCTTTCCGCACACGCTGCAGATAAACTGCTCCTTCGGCGTATCGTTATTCTTCTTCATCGTCATCCTCCGTATTGCTGTTCGTGATATCTGCCCAGAGAACGCTTTCGCATACACCGCTCTGAAGGCGTACATGAACAAAGTTGCGGAAAATGCCGATCACGGTTCCTTTTCTCCAGACACCGGACTTGCCGCTCATGCCCTCATCGACACTGCAGCATTTATTTGTTTTCACATTGACCGTATCGCCGATCTTTACCTGTCTCTGAATCGCCTCAATCCATTTCGGTGATACATTTCCCTGATCTTTCTGTCTGTGGTTTTCCACCGCTGCCCCTGTATTGATCTTAGTTTTTGTCATCTCGACTCTTCCTCCAATAAGCTGAACGCCGCCAACATCAGCCGCGCGCAGATGGTTGAATTATTATTTTTCCGAAGGATATCTGCAAAGTCATCGGTTGCTGCTTTCCACATTCCAGGCTCCACCGGATGCCCATGATATTTCTGATAGAAAACGTACGAATCGCACCACGCTGCTTTCGCTTCTGCTGCCTGTTCTTCACGCTTTGTCATAAAATGCATCCTGCCTTTCTGTAATGGGTCTTTCTCCGCTTGAACTGATTCTGGCAGAACTGGATATCATCCACATAGTCAAAGCAGATTGCGTCTTGTTTTTCATCGAAGGTCCGTGCGATCCGGCCGACAGACTGGATGACCACCGCATAATCTTTCTTTGGCGTCACAAGGTACAACCGGTCAAGACGCGGGATGTCCAATCCTTCTTTTGCGAGACCGTACGAAGCAAAGAGGAAGTGCTTTTTCCCGTTCCGCATATTTTCAATGGCCTGTTCTCTTGCCAGACGTCCACGCTTGCTCTGCATCTTCCCATCGATCATCACCGCCTGCATCCGAAGATCTTCCGGCAGCAGATCCATAAGATTCTTCAGATGTTCCAGCCGATCCGAGAGAACCAGATTAAAATGTTCCACATTGTCTTTCAGATCCTTCACAATCTGATCATTTCGCCCTGAGCAGTTGATCAGATACGGGATCAGCTTCGAATACTCCAGTGTCCCGTCCGTATCCAGTACGCACCGATTGACCTTTACTCCCGTGCTTCGTTCACAGATCCGGACCTTCATGGTCTTGTCCGCAACCGCCTCATCCGGTACCCGGTACACCACCGGTCCAAGAACGGCAAATGTGCTTCTGATCATCCCATCCGACCGGTGTACTGTGGCAGATAACCCATACTTGTGTCTCGCCGCCAGACTGTTCAAGATCTTATAAAACATCGTGACCTGCGTCGGCGTCCCTGCGAGCCGGTGACACTCATCCACGATGACGGTATCCCATACGTATTCGTATCTGGAAAGATCCAGCTTGCAAAGCGTCTGAGCTGTCGCGAAGGTCATATGGCTGCCGATCATCACCTTCCCGGCTGTGATCTTTCCCAGAGTGTTCTTCGGGAAGTACTGTGCTGCACGCTCATAAGACTGATTCAGAAGGTCTTGAGTATGCGTGACCCATAGGGTTTTCCCGCTAAGTTCCGCAGCCAGCGCAATTCCCATCTGCGTTTTTCCGGATCCACACGGTGCCTGAAGGATCCCGCAGCTCTGTTCCTTCATCGCATCCACCGCCGGTCTCTGGTAGTCATACAGCGGCAACTCTCCATCGTACTGAACATGTGCCGGGTCTGCAAGATGGATCTCAATCGGGTCCTGCTCCGTTAAAAACTTCCGGATCTCCTTTCCGGTCCCGGTCGGAACCACCAGATCCTGACCATCGACCCGGAACAGCCACAGGTATTCCGGCGTCTTTCCGGTCCAGAGTCCCCGGCGCATTCGGTCATCATACTCCGGGTTCCGGATCACAAGATTCTCATCACACCACTTTTTAAGCTGTGGAGTTGGATCTTTGATGCGGATCTCAGCGCCAATCTGTATGATCAATTGTCTCATCTCCTGTCTCTGAATCGTTTAATTCCTGAAGCCAGTCATTCAGCGTTCTACCGTATCGTGTCATAGCCATGCGCGGAATCGACCGGACTCCCCTGTCCTGTAAATCTTTCAGAACCTGATAGTCAACCAGAAAGATCACTTCCGGATCATATCTGACTGCAAACATCCCGCGGCTGTTTCCGGTCAGGTGAAACAAATACATTGCATTGTACTGGTTCTCCTCCACCCTGCTTAGCTGAAATGCACCGGCACAGTCTTTGCAGTCAAAGAGATATGTTTTTCCGTTCCTGGCTGCGATCACATCACAAGGCTGCCCGTTTTTATTGTCCTGAAATCGATGCACCCAGAACCGGTTCTTTGCCAGTTTCCCGGCAAATTCACGCTCAAACATTGTGCCGGCTGATTTATTGCTCATTTTCATTGTTTTCATCCCCTCATAGCTGCGGTCTTACCATTTTCCGGAAATGTCTTTCCCGAATCTTACCTGAAAAATGCCCGCAAGCCCTTATTTTACTTAGGGTCTTACTGTCTTACCTAAAAACCCGGATAATAAGTCTATATTTTTATAAGAGAAAAAAATAATGACGTTTTTTTCCTCGCGTCACGAGACTATATAACAGGTAAGACCGGTAAGACAGGTAAGACCTTATTAAAAAAGCCAGTGTTTATGCGGCTTCAAGGGTCTTACCAAGGTCTTACCTTTTAGAAATCAGGTAAGACCTTTTAGTCAAAAGGCAGTGTCTCCTGCTCATAATTTTCGACTTGCACAAACCCATCTTTGTCCGTAGTATCGTCATCCTCTGGCAGGTTGAATTTGATGTAGCTCGATTTGATTCCATATACCTTCGTCTGATGTACCATCTTCCCTTGCGAATTGCGCACCAGATAACCTTTCTCTGCCCATTTTCGGCTTACTGCCGTATAGTCGAATCCATTCTGATCCAGAAAACTTAAAAGTACATCACGGTTCACGATCAGCTTCCCGCCATCGATCTTTCCCCAGACCTCGCCCTTATTCAGCGAGTTTTCGGCTTTCGGATCTTCAAAACGGATCTGGTACTTTGCAACCCAGTTCAACACCTGCTGATATGCGCGCTCAGCAATATCCACATCAAGTGCACTCTGCAGGTACTGCTTTACCTGAACAATCTGCAGCGGCTGCTCTGCCGTAAAAAAGAGCTTCACCGCAATCTCATCTGCCAACAGCATGCAGGCCATAGCCATAGCCTGCTTGTCCGTAGTGTCAAGCTTACAGAGTTCCTCAAAGAGTTCTCTGTAACGGTCCATGATTTTGCAGGTTTCTGTCTCCTGTATGTACTCCACAAATTTTCTTCCAGCAAAACCATAATTCTCCTGCACCATGCTGCTCACATAATGGCCATCTGTCACCAGTGGACCGTCTATTGCGATCTCGATAACACGGTTTTTTGAACCACCTCCGGAGTTCACCTTCGTGATCGGTTCCTCGCCGGTAAAGATAAAACTGTTCTTCCAGGTCTTGGTATCCTCTACACCGCCATAAGCCTTCGCGCGGCCGCGATCCACGCCCTCTGTGATCTGGTAGATCAGCTGGTCAAAATTTCCCTGCCATTTGTCCTTGATGGTCTGCAGCTCATCTCCCGCAAAAGGGATGCTGCATAAAAAAGCTGCATTACGCATAATGGCATTCTTGGTCATGTTCATGGTCTTTACCAGACCGCCCATCCGCGGGTTCCCCCAGATGGACATTGCCACCATAAGCGCCACCGTCTTTCCTGTTCCGGTCGTTCCCCACAAGTGCAGCACAAACGGCAGTACCTTAAGCGGCTCCAGAAGCACAGAAGCGAAGCTTGCTGCCATCATCATGCGCAGAGGTATATTCTTCCTGAGATCACTGCAAAGCTTCTTCCAGACGTCAAAATCGCCCTTTTCAGACACATTTTTAAAGATCGCCTCGAAATCCATTCCACCCTCGTACCGGATATCTTTCTCATACGGGGTAAAGGCTACACCGACCCATCCCAAACGGTTAATGGATTTCTTCGGTTCCAGAGCGACAGGATTGTAACCTACGCAGTCACTGATATAACGCACCAGACTCTTCGCATTGTCGGAAGTAACCTCAATGCCATATTGAGACAGCACGTCCACAATTTTGTTGGTATTGGCGCAAACAGACCGGTCTACCGTAATATGCTGCCAAGACGCTGACTTGAAGTAGGCAAGCGTGATCCTTTCCTCCGATGTATCCACGTTTTTAAGGATCTCGATCGGCATAATCGGATGACTGCAGGCAATCACCGGAATCGGCTGCATATTCTTATCGTACCGGATCGTTTTCACGCCCATATCGGTAGCGCTCCATTCTGCACAGATCAGTTCCAGCGGCTGATCGGTAAAAGCCGTTTTGTTGCCGGTCTGGCGCATCCGCTGAATATAGTCAAGCTGGAACTGCTTCAACAGATTGTTAAACTCCGTGCTGCGCTTTAAGATCTTGGCTTCGTTCCGCAATGCCTCAATATACTTCTGCCGTTCCACATTGTCCTCAATCTCAAAGATCCGGTAAAAGATTTCATCCGGAAATGGACTCTGCCGCTCCAGCTTAGCTATACCAGTCAGTAACTCTTCGTTCGACTTTTCCAATTTCACTCACCGCCTTCTTGTCTGCGTATACCTGTTCCGGACACTGCTCCAGACATTCAAGCAGGTAGTCCACATACGATAAATTGCCCAGCCCCTCCCAGAAATGCCTGTCCTGCGTTCTGACCGCCTCGCACAGGAGGCTTCGGTACACCATTAGCCATTTCCTCGCATATCGGGTAAACTCGTCTTTCTCTCGCCTGCAGCGCTTCTTTTTCTCTGCTTCACGTTTCTCCCGATATGTGACCGGCTCCTCAATGGGAATCCCAAAGGCCTGCGCCAGCTCCTTAGCTGCATCATAATTATTTACGCCGAGGTATCTTGCCACAAACTTGACCTGATCCCCACCGGATCCACATGCAAAACAGTAATATCCTTTTCCATCCGGATAGATCTTCATGGATGGATGCTGGTCCTTATGGAACGGGCACAGGCATTTATCCTTTATGACACGCAGGCCGCAATACTCTACGGCCTGCTGCATCGTTACTGATTCCTTAACTTTCCGGTACAGTTCCGGATCATAAGAACGGGATTCCCTCATCTCCGGCTCCTTCCGGAATATTCATAAAACCATTGCCGTCCACCATAGACGGCGGCGCCGCATTTGCCTGTGCCTGCTGGCTTCCGGCTCCCGGTCCTTCCGGAAGAAGCTCGTCCTCCGGAACCTCTGCCTCTGAAAGTCCTGCCAGACTGCGGATCTGCCACAGCTCCGTAACGATCGGACGGTTTCCGTTCTCGGCTTCATACTGTCTGCGACGGAAGATTCCACCAAATTTCTTGCCGTTCAGCGTTTTCTCGTTGTCATCTCTGTCCCACTGGAATGTAAAGTTGTTTGAACGTTCGATTGAGGTAATAATACCCTTAAACCAGGAAAGTCCCTTGCCTTCCATGTTCTGTTTAAACACGCCACGCCACTTCGCTCCGGAAGGATTCTGTGATTTGTCATTATCAAACATCTTCTGGTAGAAGCCCTTCTGATCACCCTCTGCAATGTCATACAGAATTACAAACTGCTCGTTTCCGTTCTTGGACTTCTGTGTCGCAACCCGCTTGATCACGCACACATACTTTCCTTTCGGCAGCTGCTGGAACTCCCCAGTATAAGCTGCCGCCTCATCATATCCTGTTGGTTTCTTAATCATTCCTGCTTGTCCTCCTTGGCTTTATACTTCTCCCATCCATAGAAATCACGGATGGTGTCATCCACTAACTTCAGGTTATTTTCGATTTCTGGGCTCTCAAACATATCCTCCGGCGTCTTCGTAATATCGGATCCATCCGTAACTGTCCGGAAGAAATGCGTCCCGTTTTCACTCATGCAGCGAATGCAGATCGTCACCATGCCCTCCAGACAAACCTTGCGGTCCAGCTGCTTTCCAATGGTTCTAAGACGGGAGACACCGAAGTCATCCGTGTCCTCATGGAAAATGATGTATACGATCTTTTCCGGATCCTTTACCTCATCCTTGATTCTCTTGACAAGACCATACATGGCATCTGCAATATCGTCATACATCTCAAAAGATGCATTGCCTTTTTTATTCCGGTGTTGGGACATGAACAGGTGCGTCATAATATACCCGGCGTCATCGATCACGAAGACTTTCTCCGGATTCTGGTTGATTGTTGCGATAATCTTTCCAATGTCATCGCTGGCTCCCATTTTCCGGAAACGCTTGCGGAACGGCAGCGCCTTTCTTTCCGTGTTAAACAGTACAACTTCATCCTCTGCGAAGAACTTTAAGCTCCGGCTCTTTCCGCTTCCGGACTTTCCATAGATCAAAACTGGTAATCCCATAACTCCTCCTCTAATACGGAATGACTTCTTCTCTTTCGTTGAAGAAATCCAACGATTCTAACAATGGTAAAAATTCATTTCTTGTCTTTTCCGGCATTGGCTCTGCGGCCACCCAATAGATCATCATATCGTTTTTGAAATAGAGGACCGTACCGTTTCTGACACTCGGGTTCGGCGGCATCAGCTCACCTTCCGTTTTGTCCAGGTCGCTGGGGGAAATCATCGGTTCCACATGCCGGCGCTCAATTGCGACGCATGCATGTGTCTGCTTGACCTGATAGAACGCATATTCGTGCGCAAACAACCGTACATTTACGCCGGTTTTAACTGCCACATCCTTCGCAGCCATCCATTCATCGTACGGATCCACCGGGTCCAGATCCGGCGCCCGCTTAAGCCCATGCTCATCGATGTTGTACAAATACGCCTCACCCTCTTCCGGGAGATCTCCGATCAGCTCAATCACAGCTGCCTTAAACTTGTTTGAGAGATACTGCAGCTCTGTGGCAACGCCCCATTTTTCCGTGTATACCAAAAACCACTCTCCTGTATTACCCACGATCAGTCCGGAGCTCTTCAGGGCATCTTTCATGATTCTTTTCAATTCACCGATTTTCAGAAACATCGTCGTTTCCCTCCTCGTACTTTCTCTTATAAGCATCAATGCCGTACCGGATATACTCCAGTACGATATCCATCTCGTCAAAGGATAAATGCCATACACCTGTTGTCATAATCTTGACTGCCTTCGCTGCTACTTCCATAAGCAGCTGCATGCGAAACGGTCCAATACTTTCCCGGTCCATCAGCGGATCCTCAGGCTTTCGCCGCGCGGCTCCAGATGTGCCCACTCAACCGGCTGCTCTTCCAGGAGTTTCCGGATTTTCATGTTATCCGGAATCGGCGGCTGCTGGATCAGGTAACGGCCCGGAATGTCCTCAAGCTCTCCAGTGATTACCAGCGGTTCCAGCCCGCCATTCTTCTGAATGCTGAAGGAAAACAGCGGTGTTTTGAACTTCATCTTTCCGGTATAACGCATATTGGCTTCCAGAGTATCCTTCAGCCACTTCTGTCTCTCTTCGAGGGCTTTTCTTCTGCCGGAAAGTCTCTGCTCTTCGTCCTTCAGCGCCTTGATGCTGGCATCCATTGTACGGATGATCTTCGCATAGTTATCTGCCTTATCCTCAAAGTCCATGTTGATCATCTCTAAGGTGTCCTGTACCGTCTCCTGATCAACCGTATCATCGTAAAGCATGTCCTCCAGTGTCATGAGCTCTTCTGAGATCTCATATAATTTAAATCCACTCATTCCTTTTCTCCCTTCAGCTCTTCCATTATTTCATCTGTAATCGTACACGCACTCTCCTTAATTGCCTGGTTGACCGCATTATCTATACGCTTGGCAAACTCTGCCATTGCCGCAGCATAGCCAAGCTTGGTTTTATACACCGCTCCAAAGGTACTGACAATCCATTTCGCGACATTATTCGGGAGATCCTGCACGCATGTATTTCCTGTTCCGATCGCGCACGCTTTATAAGTTGTGCTGTCCTCAGTTTTCTCTTCTTCGGTAATCATAAGCCCCATGAAGAACTCGCCTGTAATCTCATTCTTGCATCTGTCATCCTCAATCGTTACTTTTACCATCTTGATTTTCTCCTCCTGCTCCCTTACAATAAGGGTGAAAAAGTTTTTTCGCTTGATCCCCTCGGAGTTGCCGCTCCGTTATGGGGATCTTTTAAATTAAAATTCCGAATCTTACAACCATACAGCCGAGGACATACACCATTCCCAGACTTGCCAGGCCGCCGATCACGCTGCCAGCCTTCTCCATCACATCAAACAGCGTTGACTGCCTCTCGATCCGGATATGGATCCCCTTGAGGACCGCGCCTTCCTTGTGCATTTCGGACATATGTACTCCCCGTGGATCACTGCAAACCGGGATATATTCCAGATCCGGTTGCATCGCTGACAGAGTGCCTGTCGTCCTTTTATTGATCTCATGCATCTATTTCACCTCCTCTCACAGCAGGATAAATTCCTTGATTTCTTTTGACGTAAGTTCCCGGCCCAAGAGCACAGATGCTGCCTGGATCGGAGTGAATTTTAATACAGTTGCGATTTTCTGCATCTCATCCAGGGAATACGTCTCCGGCCGGTGATACTTATTCTGAATCGTTTTCTTCGTCACCCCGACCTTAATAGCCAGAGCGGCATCATCGATCGCCAGCCGCTCCTTATTCCCCGCAATACATGCACGAACGATCCTGTTCCGTTCTTCCTGTATATTTGGTTTTAACTTCGGCATACTCTTTCACCCCTTCCGCATCTTTGTATGCTTGCTCTCACATCTCCATTGCGTTATACTTTCTGTACAGGCGTTACACCGCCGAGTACATATAATTGGAGATTTTCATGCCTACTGATATAACGCCTTTCTTAAGACCTGCTGTTCCCAAAACAGATTCTGACTTAGAAAAAGATCTTGAAATTTCAAAAGACTTAGTGGATAAAATGGTTCCTTCATACCTCAAGGACTTATATAGAGATCCTTTTAATCAATCTCTAACTTTATCTGATGAGGAGCTGGACGACATCCGTGAAGCTTGCTTAAGCGACTCAACCAGAATCATCAACTACCTCGACTCTGTTTTAAAAGAAAAACAGGATCTTATGGATCGTCAGGTAAAATCTTTGGAACATATTGCCGAACAAGCTTATGCTCAAGCTACCTCGGCAGAGGCCTTGTGTAAGACAGTAAATACAATTGCCGTAAATGCAGGAAACCAAGCCCGTAATTCTTCTCAAATTGCTGAAAGCGCCAAACGCCAAGCTGACGTAGCTGTTGCTCTTTCCAAGAAGTGCGACTTTAAAGGATGGATTTCCGTAGGAATCGCCGCTCTTTGTGCACTCATGGAATTCGCTGTGCATCATAACGAAATCATAGAATTTGTTAAGAATATCTTGGCAAAATAAAATGACAGAAAAACTGAAACAGTAATGTAGTGATGGATATTACAAGTGCAATATCTGAAATGTCTGGTTTCTTCACTCTGTTCTCACCCCTTTCACGTCATATAAGATTTACGGTTTTATCGTAATCTAAAGGTAAAAAAATAAGCTGTTCATAAGGAACACCATAGACCTCTTCGATCTTTCGTAGCACTGGAACATCTGGATAACTTTTTCCACGCTCATAATTTCCGAGCGTATCTACGCTCACTCCAATGAGTTTTGCCGCTTCTTCCTGTGTATAACGCTTCATCTCACGGGCAGTTTTCAAAGTGAAGCGGGATTTTACCTTCTGCACTCACATTCCCTCCTTTCTCTTTCTGCACTCACTATACTACGGTTTAATCGTAATGTCAACGGTTTTTCCGTAATTTTTTAAATTTATCTTGATTTTTTTACGGAATAACCATATAATCAAAGCATAAGGAGGTCAAAAATATGGGTAACCTTGGAAATAAAGAAATAATGGCAAAAAATATCCGCCATTATATGGAAAAATATAATAAGACTCGACAAGAAATGTGTGACGCATTAGGCGTTAAGTATACCACTTTTACAGATTGGGTAAAGGGAAATTCTTATCCCCGCATTGACAAAATCGAATTAATGGCAAATTACTTCGGCATTTCGAAAGCTGATCTGGTTGAAGATAGAAACGATGATTCTTCTCTTTCTGCTCGAGATGAAAGAGATATTGCCAAGATTCTGGAACAAACCAAAGAGCAGCTGCTCTCCCAGGAAGGGCTGATGTTCGACGGCGATCCGGCATCTCCGGAGGCGATCAATTCAATTCTGGATGCAATGCAGATCGGAATGGAAATGGCTAAGAAAAAGAATAAAGAGAAATACACGCCCAAGAAATATAAAAAGGACTGATTTCCATGCGCATAAAGAAACTGGTATCACGCCTCGTCCGGAAATACCAGACGCGTGATCCATTTGAAATGATAAAGGGAATGAATGTGATCCTGGTCCATTACCCGTTAGAGGGTGTCCGTGGGTTTTACCAGTACTTCCAGCGGAATCATATCATCTATCTGGATGAACGGCTCACAGAGGCGGAGCAGCGCTTTGTTCTCGCCCATGAGCTAGGGCACCTGTTCCTTCATAAGAAATCGAATGCGATCTTTATGGATTCCAGGACACAATTCAACACGGACAAATATGAACGGGAAGCCGACACCTTCGCGATGGAACTTCTGGTTCCGGACTCCGTGATCTTCGATCACCCCGATCTGACGATCGGCCAGCTGGCCCGTTTGACCGGTTATGCGGAGGAGCTGCTGAAGAATAAAGAATTTTTTACAGCAAATTAAAATGATGAATGGAGGGTACAATATGGAAAAGCTTGAAGATCGATTACTAAACAAAGCAAAAGAAGCGTTTGTAATGGCTATTGAGTTGTACAATAAACCAACTATACGCTATCGTGTTGAAGGTTTTAGCATGTTTATATGCAATGCATGGGAGCTTATGCTTAAATCGCACATGATTAAAACGATGGGAGAGCAAAGTATCTATTTCCCAGACAATCCCGATCGTACATTTGCTCTTTCTGATTGCATAAAGAAAGTATTTACCAATGATAAAGATCCTCTTCGAATCAATCTTGAAAAAATAGTTGAATTAAGAAATACCAGCACACATTTTATAACTGTTGAATATGAAATGATTTACGTACCGCTTTTTCAGGCTTGTGTTTTAAATTTCAATAACAAAATGTCAGAGTTTCATGAAGTGGACATGACTGAACTTGTTCCGCAAAATTTTTTGACATTATCAGTAAGTTTAAAATCCTTAAATGAAACTGAAATTTCTGGTAAATATCCTGAAATAATTAGCAAACGCCTTATCTCTGTAAAAAATAATATTGAGGCGCTATCAGAATCAGAAAATCCAAAGTTTTCTATCAATATCAACGTTAATCATTACATAACAAAAAACAAAGCACATGCAGATGCTGTATTCCATATTGCAAAAGATGGAGAAGAACCTGTGGCTGTTATTAAAGAGGTCAAAGATCCTGAACAAGTATTTAAATATTCAACCAAGGCTTCCATTGAGACTATTTCTACTATGTTATCTAGAAATAAAATAGAACCTAAATACAAAGGCAACGCTGTTTCTTTTAATAAATATCATTTTAATAACTTTATAAAATTTTTTGGAATAAAAGATAATAAAAAATTGTGTTGGAAATACAGTACAGGAGAAACAGATTTTTATAAATATTCCTTGCAGGCGCTAGAACTGATTGTAGACGAAATCAAAAAGGATCCTGATAATATTCTGGATAATATAAAAAATAAGTTAACCCCAGGGGCAAAGGAATTCTAAATCTTGCGACCTACTCCCATTCGGGAACCCAGCCTTATCCATCACGAGTTAACTCATATATAGTATAATAATATGCTCGATATCTGTCAAGATATTCAGCTAAATAATAATTTTTGAGGAAAGGAGTATTTTATGCCATTATTAAAAAATGACCATTATACATCCGAAGACTACTGGAACTTACCAGAAGAAGAACGTGCCGAGCTGATCAACGGTAAATTTTACGACATGGCGCCGCCGAGCCGGATCCACCAGAAACTCGTGAGCAAACTGACAGCTCTCTTTAATCAGTACATTACTGATCACCACGGATCCTGCGAGGTATACCCTGCCCCCTTCGCCGTCAATCTCGATGCCGATAACAAGGACTGGGTGGAACCGGATATCTCTGTGATCTGCGATCCAAATAAGCTGACCGACCGCGGATGCTCCGGAGCTCCGGACCTTATTTTCGAGATCGTCTCTCCGGCCAGCCGCAAAATGGACTATGGCCTGAAGAACACGATCTATTCCCAGGCCGGCGTCCGGGAATACTGGATCGTGGATCCTGCCAAGGAAAGAACCACCGTGTACCATTATGAAGACGATGCAGCTCCAGCAATTTACACGTTCAGCCAGGAGATTCCTGTTGGAATTTACGATGGCTTGACGATCCGGATCAGCGATCTACTATAACTCTTTAAACTTCCATAAAATGTAAAACCGCCCGGTGCTGGTAACACCGAACGGCTTTACATAGATTTTCTCTTGCCGGATGCTCCGGAAGATATAAATCAGACTTAGAACACCTGAATTATATCATTTTCCGAGCACCCTGGCAAGGGGTGTTCTTTTTATACCCAAAATCGGGCCGTTGCGACGTCGCAACATGGAAAGGAGAATTGATATACATGGCTACTGCGAAAAAGCTACCCTCCGGATCCTGGAGGTGTCTGGTGTACAGTCACACCGAGCGTATATTTGACACGAAATCAGGTACATGGAAGGATAAACGAATTTATGAATCATTTACCAGTGATGACCCATCAAGACGCGGGAAAGCGGATGCTGAGCGTCAGGCCGCCGAATTTCAACAGGATCGTGACACCAATGTCAGCCGGAAACGTCAAAAAAGCGGAAACATTTTGCTGAAAGATGCAATGAAGAAGTACGTAGAAGCCATCGGTCCATCGCTCTCAGGTACCACCGTCCAGGGATATTCAAAAGAACAATATGACTCCTATGCTTTCCTGATGGAAAAGAAGCTTAAAGACATCACCACAGAGGACTTACAGAAAGCTGTTGATGATGATACGAAGCGCCCCTCAAAACGTTCAACCAAAACGAAAACACCTATTTCGCCCAAGACTGTTCGAAACACTTACAGCTACATACGAAGTGTTATAAACTATTTTTATCCGAACGATAACTATGATGTAAGGCTGCCTAAGATACCTAAGAAAGTTAAAAGCCTTATTCCTGCAAAAACTGTGCTGGAAATCATTAAAGATACGGAAATCGAGCTGCCGTGTCTCCTGGCCTGCTGGCTCAGCTACTCTATGTCTGAGATCCGTGGAATCCGCGTTCGAGATATCTCTAACGGGTACATTACCCTGGACCGTGTTATCGTTGATATCGGACAGACTCCAACGGTAAAGGAAAGCGGCAAAGCGGAAGCCCGTCTGCGTAAGCATCACATCCCGAATTATATTCAGGCATTGATTGACAAGAATATCTCTGGGAAAAAACCAGATGATCCTTTGATCACCCTGAGCGGACATGCAATTTACATGCGTTGGGTATCTCTTTTAGAGCAGCATGACCTACCTCACATGACATTCCACGATCTGCGGCACCTCAATGCATCTGTAATGGCACTGCTCCGGATCCCGGATAAATATGCGCAGGAACGCGGCGGATGGTCTTCTGATCGGGTCATGAAAAACGTATACACTCATACATTTTCGGAGGAACGAGAAAAGGTCGATGAGACCATAGACAATTATTTTGATTCACTTCTGGATGGAAATGCTTCAGAAAAAGAGAAGTCAGCCATTGAGATTATAAATGCACTTCGGGAAGCGGATCCGAACGGCTGGTACAAAGCACTGCTAAATATGCAACACGAAATGCAACACAAAAACTAAAAAGCCGCGTAAATACGCGGCTTTTGTCGTGGACCTGAGGGGAATCGAACCCCTGTCCGAAAACCTATCCCCTGTTCTTCTACTATCATAGTCTGTTATTTAGAATTCCCGCCCGAACCCGAAAGCAGACATCCTGATCCGTTTGGTAGCTTCATCATACGCCCGCGTGCGCAAAGCTTTGCACGTGTCGTTTCCTGCTTTAAATGATGCCGGTTACTTAAAATGCAGGTATTCTAAGGCCGACAGATGCCTAAATTAGGCTGCGTATGCTAATTCGTCGTTAGCGTTTATATTTAGGTTTGCCATTTAACGCATTGCATGCGGATAGCTTCACCAGCTTCAAAGCCCCCGTCGAAACCAGTACAAGCCCTTACTGGCACTCTCTTCGGAGTTTTTCGCATCGCCCGATCCGCAATGGGTCGCGGACATTCTTCCGATGCGTTCGCTTTTGACAGTGTTCAAAATCCAGGCGACCCCGAATCCTATACTGGTACTGTTCTCGCGTAACACAAATCTTACCATCACTCGCCCAAATTGTCAAGGGTCCGCAGTATAGATCCGCTCTAGTACAGGTTTTTCACCTTGAATTCCTTCTCCAGCTCTCTTCTCTGATCCTTCTTCGCGATATCAGCACGCTTATCGTAGATCTTCTTACCTCTTGCGAGACCAATCTCCACTTTTACGAGACTTCCCTTAAAGTATACCTGGAGCGGCACTAAGGTATAACCTTTTTCCTGGATCTTTCCCTTTAATTTGTTGATCTCGTAGCGGTGCATCAGGAGTTTTCTCTCGCGGAGGGGGTCCTTGTTGAAGATATTTCCCTTCTCATACGGGCTGATGTGCATGCCGTAGATCATGACCTCGTCGTTTGTGATCCGCACGAAGGATTCCTTGATGCTGCACTTGCCCATACGCATAGACTTTACTTCCGTTCCCGCAAGGGCAATACCGCACTCGAACTTATCGTCGATAAAGAAGTCGAAATACGCTTTTTTATTGTTCGCGATCAGCTTAAAGCCGCTGCTCTTTGCCATAATCCTATCCTCTTTTCTGTTCCAGCCGGGAACTCATCCGACCGGAACTTATCTCTATATTATAATACCATTTCACCGCAAAGCAATGTTTTCCGGGAAATTTTCGCCGCCAATCCGTCGTGTCCGAATCATTTCGCCTAATCAAATTTTCTTACCGGCAGAAAATCAATGGTCTTCAAATACCTGTCCACAGAGACCACCTGGATCTTCACCGTCTGTCCCAGCTTATATTTCTTTCTCGTCCGCTCTCCCACTAACTCATAGTGTTCCTCATCGAACACATAGTAATCGCCATCCAGGTTCGCAAGGCGTACCATGCCTTCCACAGTGTTCGGGAGTTCCACATAGAAACCGTAGTTGCTGATTCCAGAGATCACACCGGTGAATTCCTCGCCGATATGGTGTTCCATGAACTGGACCTTCTTCGCCTTGTCGGTCTCCCGCTCCGCCTCGTCCGCAAGGCGTTCCCTGGATGATGTCCAGACCGCAACCTCCGGCAGGATCTTCTCGTAGTGGGCAACGCGCTTCTTCGTGAGCTCACCGTGAAGGTTCTCCTTGATGATCCGGTGGATCTGAAGATCCGGGTATCTGCGGATTGGGGAGGTGAAGTGGGTATAATAGTTCGCCGCAAGACCGAAATGTCCCATGCAGTCCGTCGTGTACTTCGCCTGTTTCATGGAGCGGAGCGCCAGTCTCGCGAGAAGCGCCTCCTCCGGGGATCCGGCCACCTTTGCAAGAAGCTTCTGCATCTCCTTCGGGTGAAGCTCTCCGTTCTGGAGACGGATCGAGTAACCGAAATTGTTGATCAGGATTCCGAAGCGCTTGATCTTCTCCCCATCCGGCTTCTCATGGCTGCGGTACAGGAACGGCGCCTGCTGCCAGTAGTAATCTTCCGCAACCGTCTCGTTGGCCGCCAGCATGCAGTCCTCGATCAGCATCGTCGCCGCGTTCCGCTCGTATGGCTTGATCTCCACCGGGCGTCCCTTTGCGTCCAGGATGATCTTGCACTCCGGGAAATCGAAGTCCACAGCACCTCTCGCCATGCGCTTTTCTCTTAAGACGCGAGCGGTCTCGTCCAGAAGCAGGAACATCGGGACGAAATCCTCGTACTCTTCCAGGCACTTTTTCGCGAATTCAGCTTTCTCTTTCGCTGCGTCTTTCTTTTTCTCGAGATCATCTGCCTGTACATTTTTCAGACTCCGTTTCGATTTTTTCTGTTCATCATTCTCAAAACGCTCGTCCTGGTTCCGTCCATTTGTCTCTTCTAACTCAGCGTCCTCCCCGCTATTCTTTCCATTCTTCGCTTCCAGGATCGCATTCACCGCCGTGTACGTCATTCTCCGGTCAATGTTCACCACAGACTCGCAGATCTTATGCCCCACAATAATACCCTTTTCATCGATATCCATAAGACAGCTCATCGCCAGCCTGTCACATCCTGCATTCAGGGAACAGATTCCGTTGGAAAGTCTGTGGGGCAGCATCGGGATCACGCGGTCCACAAGGTACACGCTGGTTCCCCGCTTGTACGCCTCCTCATCAAGAGGACTCTTCTCCTTTACATAATGGCTCACATCCGCGATGTGAACGCCGAGATGGTAGATCGTCTCCCCGTTTATCGTCTCCTTCGACACGCTGACTGCATCGTCCAGATCCTTCGCATCCTCTCCGTCGATGGTCACCATCGGCACATTTCGAAGGTCCACTCTTCCGTTCTTCTCGATCTCCTCCTCCACATATTCCGGCGAGAGCGCCTCCGGAACATGGGAGACCTCCTCCATCACCTCTTCCGGGAACTCCTCCGGCAGCCCGTAGGCCCGGACGATGGACAGGATATCCACTCCCGGATCATTGATATGGCCCAGAATTTCCTTTACATGGCCTTCCGGATTTTTATTTTTCGCCGCGTAAGTATCCAGCTTTACCACAACTTTGTGCCCGGATACCGCGCCATTTTCCTTTCCCTGGGGGATAAAGATATCCATGGTGATCCGCGGGTTGTCCGGGATCACGAAACCGAAATTCTTGTTTTTCTCGAAGGTTCCGATCAGGGTCTCGTTGGCATGCTTCAATACCTTTAAGACTCTCGCCTCCGTCCGGCCGCCTCTTCCGTTCTCATTGATGACGACCTGGACCGTATCCCCGTCCATGGCATCCCCGGTATCATCCGGCGGGATAAAGAGATCATCCTCCCTGCCCTCGATAGTCACAAAGCCGAAGCCCCGGTGATGAGCCGCAAAAACTCCCGTCTGGGCGAAGACCTCGGATCTCGCATATTTTCCCTTTTTCGAGATTCCAACCTTTCCAGACGCCACCAACTCATTTAAAACTTCTTCCAGCTCGCCGCGCTGCTCCTTTGTGACACCAAGAAGCAGCGCCAGCTCTTTTAGTTTCATCGGAACATATGTCGGGTCCTTCATCAGGTCCAGCAGCATATTTTTCCGCTCTTCCATTAACTTTTCTTCCATTCTTCTCCTTAAATAATATCCGGTAAAATCCAAACAATCTAAAAGTTCCCAGCGCAGTATTCACACCGGGCAGCCGCAAATGATCAAATTAATAAGGTTCTGCAGACCATATTATAAATAATAAAGAGCGCGCCTTTTTGTCACCCGGAATCTTCATCGAAATTTCCTGTTAAACAAAAAACACTCCTGCACGGAAGTTATCGCTGCAAGAGTGTTCGTCATCTTAGAATTAAATTACCTTTAAATTTAATACCAGGGCAAGTACAAAAATCAGGATTGCCGCAATTTTTGTAAACTTTTCAAGGTTGCCTTCCATAGAACGGCCTTTATTTTTTCCCCAGTAGCTCTCAGCTACACCACTGATCGCGCCAAGTCCGGAAGTCTTTCCTTCCTGCATTAACACGATCACTGTCATCGCGATACATAAGATAACGAATACGATCGTCAGAATAATTCTAATCACCGACTACACCTCCTGTCCACAGATAAAGTCATCATAACATAAAAACTCAGGGCTGTCAATCTCCAGCTTGCGGCGCTGAAATCTCAGGCAGCATGCGGGCAGTTACTGACATTGCCCATGTACAGTAACTACGGACTTACTGTCTGCCGTGCTCGAAAGCGCATGGGGACGGCACGAAGCAGGCAGGCAGAAGAATGCCTGCCCGCTTCAGAAGTTTTTTACGGATCACTGGAGCTTTTTCCAGTCGATCCAGTCGCCGTAATAGACGGTCTGGTCTTCCCCGTTTTTCGTCCATATCTTATATGGGTAGGAGCTCCACGATAAGTCTGCGCTGAAACTGAACGTTTTATCCGCATTGTTTTCGTTTCCGGAAGATAGGATATTAGACATGGACTCCTCTCCCGGCACTGCCGCCAGATTTACAGCAGGCATACTCCTGTTTCCAACCATGTATCTTCCCTTCAGACCAGGAATCGCCAGATATGTACAGCTATAAAATGACGTTTCCGGCCATGATCCCGGTATTTCCCGGCCAGTCCCTGCTGATCGTCGGACCGCCGTCCTGTTTTTCCGTCTTTCCGCGGCGGTCAATATTTCCCACAAAGTAACAATCCTGAAATTCCAGTTTCTTGTTTCCTGTGACACAATCGAGTAGGAGGCGGTGGCTAACCGCCGTCCTCTCACAGCACCGTA
>ERZ791920.363-NODE-363-length-47447-cov-5.460605_pt1 | contig 47447 bp, 66 predicted proteins | sample MGYA00510136_ERZ791920 | MGnify/ENA primary metagenome ERZ791920 (study PRJEB30046, sample SAMN00792066) | human gut metagenome | study: EMG produced TPA metagenomics assembly of the A metagenome-wide association study of gut microbiota in type 2...
GTGCATTGCCGTACATCAGCGCATTGCCGGACACCCATGCATTGCCATACACCTGCGCATTGCCGTACACCTGCGCATTGCCGTACACCTGCGCAGTGCCGTACACCTGCGCATTGCCGTACACCCATGCATTGCCATACACCTGCGCATTGCCGAACACCCACGCATCGCCGTACACCCGTGCATTGCCGTACATCAGCGCATCGCCGGACACCCATGCATTGCCATACACCTGCGCATTGCCGTACACCTGCGCATTGCCGTACACCTGCGCATCGTCGTACACCAGTGCATTGCCGTACATCAGCGCATTGCCGGACACCCATGCATTGCCATACACCTGCGCATTGCCGTACACCTGCGCATTGCCGTACACCTGCGCAGTGCCGTACACCTGCGCATTGCCGTACACCTGCGCATCGTCGTACACCAGCGCATCGCCGAACACCCACGCATCGCCGTACACCCGTGCATTGCCGGACACCCATGCATTGCCTTCTTGACTTAGGTTTTCTTCTTTTTCGATATATCCCGCAAGTTCTCCTTCTTTTGCATACTTGAATGTCTTAATACATCTGACTTGATACAACTTTGTTCCACACTCGTTTACTACATAGTTTTCTGTTAGTTCGAATTTCTTTTCCATGATCTTGTTTTTTAATTGTTACTACTTTGTTTCCTTTTGACATTGCAAATATAAGCATAACTTTTGAAACACAAAGCAAAACTTTAATCTTTAACACTTATTTAACACAAAGAAGGGATACCCTGCTTTAGAGTATCCCCCTTTTTTAGAATGGCAAATCGTCTGCAAATTGCTGATCTTTTAAGACTTGTGATGGTGGCGGTGTCGGTTGTACTGGCGGCTGACCCCCACTCCCGGCAGATTCCGCCAGCTGACCGCTATTACCTCCCGGCTTCGCTCCCATCTGCATGTTAGAAACGATAATTTCCGCAATCGTTCTCTCTGTGTTGTTTGAGTCGGTGTACTTCCGATAATGCAAAGTGCCTTCCACATACAACTCCATACCTTTAGTAACATACTGCTCGCATACACCTGCCAAGCCTCCTTTGAATACTACATTGTGAAAGTCTGTTTTTTCCGGCACTTCGATACCGTTACTCGTTTTATATGCCCTTTCGTTTGTTGCAATAGAAAGGTTACACACTTTTCTTCCGTTATCGAAGGTTTTAACTTGAGGATCAGCACAAACACGACCGATCAATTCGATTTTGTTTAAGTTCATTACGATAATAAATTTGCTAATGTTGATAATATGTAAATTCCAATAAAGACGATAACCATAAGTCCGGCTATTGAATCAATCTTGCTATCTTCGGTTAACTTCTTGTTAACTTCCTCAATATCCCCTTTAATCACATAGGGGTTTTCTTGATTTACTGTATACATGTGTACTAAATCTTCTCTATATTGGAATAGTGATTCTACCATTTTAGGGTTAATCATTACTTTATTTCCAGCCTCGTTTTCAAATTTTACTAATTTCATTTCTTTTGCAGTTTTAAACTGTCCCTTTTGAGGACTTTTATTTTCTCTAAATTTTCTTGATAAATACGCATTCCCTTTCGGGTGTTAGCGTGTTCCCATTGATTATGATGTTCAAAGCAAAGTAAGTTAATATTTCGAGGGTCATGCGCCAACATAGGGAATGCTCCGCGAGTGCAAATATGCGAAATATAAACGGCTGAGTACCATTTCAACGGCTTTAAACATTCTTCGCAATAGTGAGGCTTAATCTCCCACATATACCGAAAAAATCGCTCGTTTGCCCTCTGATCGTGACATTCACCGAATAGACTTTTCAAATACTGATACCTTGCTTTAGGCTCTATGTCAAAATGTCTATTGAAAAGCATGGGATTATATCCCCTACTTAAACAATATTCTATTTCTTCCGGACTACTCAGTAGGTACATCGCTTTCTGATTCATCGTCAAAAAAAGAATCACCCTCTGTATCGTCCTCAGAGTCTTTAATATCGTCCGTTTCCGCAATCTCACCGAACATTGAAAGTTGTGCACGCTTACCCTTAAACAGATAATCAAATACTTCATGCTTCATACCTTCCAAATCAGTATCCATGTCAATCTCAAATTTCAGTATTTCACCCTCCAAATTTATTTTAGGAGTCTGCATTTTAAACAGCGACAAGTCTGTACCTGTAAACTCGTATTTGATAATTACTGTGTTCTTTTCTTCATCTCTCACAATCTCCCTAATCGAAACTCGAGTAGCCTGTATCTCGAAGAAGTCTTGAAATTGCTTATTCAGTTCTTTATCCTGTTTTGAAAGATCGGATAAGTAGGTGATGTTTGCAAAATTCATCAGACCCATAAGCCGGACGATATACCATCTCAATTTTCCGGCTTCGTTCGGCAAATCGGGGTGAGGATACTCCGGATTCTTCACTTTATGAAACGTCTTAACCGTTTCACCGTCAACATTCATACAGTCATTGTAATCTACTTCCAAACCGTTTGGAATGAACTTTACTCTCTTTAATTCAAAATTGTCGTACAACATACTAATATTCGTTTTTAGGTTTATAATGTTCGCATACCCTTCCGATATTCGGGCAACTGCATAACTTTCGTTTTCTCTTACTGCAATAGCATATCAAATTATGATGGTCTGAGCTATATTTACATTCTGTACAATGAACGAGGACTAAGTTTTGTTTACTCTTCTTCTCCATTCAAATAACGCTCCAACCGTTCATCAATCAATCGCTTATACTCAATAGCCAACGGATCGTTAACCTCCAACTGGTTTTGAAATTTGCGGTGTGCGATAACTATTAAAGCCCTCGTTCTATCTAATAGCTCAGGCAAACCGTCTAACCGATAATCATATAACTGGTGAATAATACAGTTTCGTCTAATTGAAATATCTCTCGTAATCTCCCGGCTTAAAATAGCCTCCGGTGACACCGAAAGAGCCTCGCACATCAAGTCGAATTTTTCTCTCAATGTCATTTCGCAATATTCTACTCTAACTTCTTTCATTTCTTTACGTATTTTGTTGCATCCTCGATGAATACTCCCAGTTCCTCTGCTGCAAACTGTTTTAAAAAATCAATATATTCTACAAACTCGCTACTTGATAAGTCGTTGATACTTACCGGGTCACTTCGATACTCACCCGTATCAATATCCACAACCTCACCCATTGTTACCGGACATAAGTTCCGCATGTACAATTCGGTGTCTTTCTCGCTCCATCTATTACCATTATCATACATTCCTTTTTGAAATTGTGGTACTACAACTTTGTAGTAATACGCTTTCATGGCAACCGATTGCGAAGGCTCGTAAACGCTAAAACTTGCTATTATATTCTTTCCCTTGTTCAGTTTAGCAAACTCGTTTAACTCACCCATGTACATCTGCAACTGTCCGCTACTTGTTACCTTCCCCGGTATTGTTATCCTGTTTTGCTTCATTTTGTTTCATTTTAGAAAATACCTTAGCAAATACACTACCACACAAAGAAGAAATAAAGCCACGGACGGCAGACGGTAAATCACTATTTCTCAGCAGAATTTTTTCAAATTCTTCGATAACATCCGAAACCGTCATATCGTCAATGCGATCTAACATAATCCGCTTCGTCAATCCTCCATTTCTCAGAATTTTGTTTTTAGCTCGTTCAACATCTAAACGCATAGTACTAAGCTGATTTGTTAATTCACCTTTGAACTCCTGTGATTTAATTACATCTTCAACTGTCATTTCATTAGTATTCATACTTTAATAAGTTTTTAAATCGTTACTACTATGATTAATTTTGATATTGCAAATTAAAGCAAAACTTTAATTATACGCAAACAAAAACGGGTAAATCTTTCCAAAATACCCGTTATTTAACTTTCGTTTAGAATAAGACACCTTGTGAGTCGGTCAACTTCGCAATAATATCATCTACTTTCTTTTCTGCTGCCTCTTTAGCCTCCCTGTACTTTTCACCGAACATTTCGTACCTTTTTTGTTTTCCTCGCATGGTTATGACAGATTGAATCAAAATATCGCTTATTTCATTGTTTATTTGACCGCTATTCAACTTTTCTTTCATTTCTGAGTAATCTATCGTATCCAATTGAATCGTTAGTTAAATCAAAGGAAAACACGCAATCTGAGTTGTTGACTAAATGCTCCGATATCCACTTAGGCTTGTTAGCTATCATCAGCTGAGTAAAGCGAAGTATGCAAACCGCATCACTATTCCACTTAAAGACGTTACCAGTCGGGAAGGAACGTTTAGCAAACTGGAAATATTTCTCTTTTCTCAGCGACTTGTCCTCTTTAGCTCCCTTTGTTCTCAGACCTAAACCTGTTTGCCAAGTCATCGGAGTAACGAGCACTAAATGTATTTCGAGGACTTTCGCACAGCATACAAGGTTGTTATAGTTTTCAAGCATGGTAACTATGCGATATTGCTTTCCTCCTGTATCATCACCCCTAATTGACAGCCTCTCAACAACAATCATCGGGCTACCGGAACGCTTAATCTTTTTGAATAGATTGTATATCTCCAAAGGTTCTTCCGGCATTTTAACCGTTACAAGAGGGCTACCAGGTTTATAAATAGCTATTCCCCCGGCTGATACACCGGGGTCAATTCCAACTAAAATATTAATTTCCACGTCTTTAATGTTTATAGTAATACAAATCTTTTATGCTATCTTCCTCTCTCAACATTTCGTCCCAATACCGGAACAACAAACGCTTCTTTGCTATCATTAAAGCCCGAAAATAAACTGCTTCATGTTCTATTCCGAAAGTCGCTAAACATTCCTTTTCAAACACTTGTGCAAAGCTATTTATCGGTCTGCCTTTAAATTGCGCTAAAGCTAACTTCTTGTCCTCGTATGTCGGTATAGTATCCATGTCATAGCCTAATTTTTCCATATACTTGAACGTTGACTCGCTTATAAGCCTATCAGACTCAACCTTAAAGCGACCGCTATATTTATACTTCATAATAGCGAAAATGAAGTTATTAGCCTGTACATTCAAAAATGCTCTTTCTTGTTCCGGTGTCGCTTTCGGCTTATCCGGTAGCAGGGCGGTAGTCTTTGACATCATATCCGCTTTACGCTTTCTGTATGCCTTCAATACCTTCGTTACGTAATCGACATTTAAGCTACCGTAGTGGTTTTTATCCGGATTCCCGTAGCGATCTTTAGGTAGGTAGTTATCAAGTTCACCGACAGCAAGCAATCGCCAAGCAAGCTTGACCTCAGCGAATGAAAGATCGTCAAAATACAAATCAATAACGTCAAAAATCGAGGAAAATACGCTTTTAACCGCACTACGTTCCGGTGCATTCAGACCAAAATCAGAACATACCCCGATAAAGATAATGCCTAAATACTCTATTTTCTTTTCTTCGCTTTCTTCTTCCGAAATTAATTTTCTCGTAGATTCTACAAATATGCGCTGATCTACCTTAGAAAGCTGCTTTATTTTATTAGACTGTATTAATTCTCTATTTCTCTCTACGAATGATGAAAGTACGCCACCCGATAAAGCCACTTTTCCGCCTCTATTTTGATATTTCTCTATTTCCATGTTATATTACTCGTTTTTATTATGAAAGTCTTAAATTCGCAAAGCAAATGCCATTCTCGTTAATCAAACGTCTCTGTTAGGTATCTCTCGTATATATCCCGGTGCTCGTCATTAGCAAAATACTGCTTTGTTTTATACTGCTGAGAGTTGTTTTGCTGATATTGGTTAGTAGCTCCCGTTTTCTCTCTCAGCCATTGCATATATTGTTTTGGCGTTGATTCATACACAAGTGACGCCCACCCTTTCGATATACTTTGTTGAATAAGTCTTTTAGCAAATTCTTCTTCAAATTGCGCTATCTCGTTTAAATTAGCTTGCATAGCTGTTAGAGTCTTTGTCTTTACACGCCATTTAGGTTGAGTCATTAGAACGTAGAATAAGCGTTTAAAGTCCTCGGACTCGAAAGGAAATGTTAGCTGAGTAAATAGATTATCTGTCCTTTCGATTGTTTTCTTTGTTACGTCAAGTCCTTTAGCGGTGAATCCAAATACTTCAGATGGTAGAGGATCATTGTTTGATTCAACTTCGAATAAATCCGTTTCTTCGCGCGTGGCTATACTATAATTGACGTTAGTCAATTTAGTATTACTATCTGTATATATACTATCTGGTATAGTCTGTTCATTCGTGCAACTTGCATTTTGCACATTTCCAACTTGCATTTTGCATTTTTGATAATTCGTATCAGAGTATCCTATTATCGTATAACCACATGAAACTAACATGTTAATGCACTTTTCTGTAAGCGCATACCACGTTGTTCGATCCATACGTGATTTATTAAAATTTCCCTTTAATATATATCCTTCTTCTTCCAACTTTCCGATAACTCTATATACCTTCAATGAGTTCATATATGGGAATAGTTTAGATAACGCCTCCCTTGTGTTATAAGTCCAGTACCTACCTTCAAAATAGTTGTGATTATCTGCTATATTCTTATTTATCCAAAATGCAAAATTGTTCAAGATACATGCAGCTTCTACACCCAGTTCTTTTGCTATTTTATCATCAAAACAATGTATCATAATATTCGTTTTTATAGGCAGGTGTTACCCTGCCATGTTATTATATTCGTTTCTAAATAGTTATGGGTTAATCCTTTCAAGCCAATCATTAACACATTTTTCCACTTCTGCATAGCTGGTAAACGTTCTTTTTTCAACAGTTACACAGTATCTCATTAATTCACCGTGAATAATTCCTTCATCATCCTTCCAAACATTTATAGCTCCATTATATCCGGCAGAAGTACACGCATATCCCAGTTCGATAGTTGATTCAATGTCACTTGTATTATTGATACTATACGCATCAACCTTACGTCTTTTTACTCCCGGAAGCCCACATAACTGACCGATAGGCTTCTCTTTCTTTATAATTATATTTTTGTTCATTACTTATTTGTTATTAGTTAATTAATATTGTTTTTATAGACAGGTGTCACCCTGTCATGTTATTCACTTCTTACATAAAAACTTATTAACAAAATACCTTACTCCTTTCGGAGTTAAAACCGTAGTTGTACAAACCTTAGATTCCTCACCAGTTACTATCACCCGTTTCTTAATCTCAAACAGACCCATGTTCATGTATGCTTGAGACGGCTGATTGCGTGACTCTCCAACGCTGCAAAGATAACCTGCTTTTCTGAGACGTTCATACAGTTGCTTTTCTCCGATCTGATATCCATTTTGAGTGATTATTTTCGCCAGTTCACGGATAAGAATAGACTTTTTAGAGGCTTCGACGGCTTCGCTGAATAAAACTTTCGGTTTGTCAGCCTCAATCTTTGCATTCTTTTCCTCAATCTGCTTTTGTTGGTTTTCAATAACTTCTTGTTGTTCGGCAGCAAGTAACAAGGCTTCACGGAATGATTTAGGAACGTTAAAGTTCCCCATGATGTTAGCTCTTTCAAGTTCTTCCCACCGTATAACAAGTTTAGCCCTCGCTTCGTCATTGAACTTGGTTGCAATGTATAGACACTCTGTTTTATTTAGCTTATACATAGGACGTTTTTCACCTTTTATGTCTGTATATTCAACAAGCGCAAAATTGCGCCCGTTAACTTTAACCCATGCGTCTTCCATATCACGAATAGACCGCATAACATCCTTGTGGTTTCTACCTGCAATTTCCGCAATTTCTCTCGAAGTCATATACTCCCTTGCGTTTATAGTTTCGCCAACTTTAGACAAATTAGATTCCATAATTTAAAATTTAATTATTTACATTACCGTTGGCGTGCTAACAAAACACATCAACGCCTTATTTACAACACATTACACATTAACCCTAAGGCAGAATAGCTTTTAAAGATAAATTATTTGCTTAACAATTCGTCAAGTTCCTTTCTAAACTCCTTGTATTTTTCAAGTTCCTCACCTGTAAGAACAACGAAATACGCACCGTCAATTTTAACATGTTCCAATTTACCTGCTTTAATTAACTTCATTACCCAAGTTGGGCTGCAACGCATATAATCAGCGACATTTTTAATTTTAAAAAGATTTTCTAAATTCATGTTATCTATTGTTTTTGATTTGACTCTGCAAAGATATGATAAATGGTTTTGATTGCAAACAAAAAACATTATTGTTTTGAACTTTAACATTTATTTGTTTGCAACTATCTGATAATTAGACCTAACTCGAAATTGAGGGGGTAAGCGGAATTTTCCGCATACCCTAAAGGTATCACCAATTTTGTAGTGTCCTAAACCGGATGAATACCAGCCACTTACAAAAAACACCCCACTCACAACGCTTGCAAGTGGGGTGCATATCACAATAATAACCGGGTCTATCTATCTACCATCTGATAGCATTTAGTAGTATTCATGCCGGATAACCTGTAATTTGCCTCTCTTATGTATCCAGCCGATACGAGGCGATTTACAGCGTTATATAACTTCTTTGTAGACATGAACGGGATGATCTCTTTTAGCTTAGCTATCGAAACAAAAACAGTGTTAGGCACTTGTTTTACTCGACACCCTTTAAACTTCTCTCTGTACATTCCTGTGCAGAGGATAAGAATCATTTCCGAATAAACGGCAGCAGCCTCTAAACCGATCTTGTTCGCTATCTTTTCATCTATAACCATATTGCTAATATATTAATCTTCTTCATACTCTAAATTATTAGACTCTACGTAATTGTCCTTTGCGTCCTCGCAATATGTACCATCGCACAATTCTCCTGGATAGCGAGAGCATTTAACATACGGACAATATTCACACAATGCACCTTCTTCTAGCAAGTCTGTTAGCTGTTTTTCTGTTATCTTTTTCATTTCGCTTTAATTTGAATTGATTCTTTCACGTTTGAGTATTTAATAAATTCTTCGTAAATATCCGGATACTTCTCTTTCAACGCTTTAGTATCAAGAGATTCACGGCTATATGCCTTCTTTCGTGTGATTGTGATCAAGTCACCTTTGATATTGTCTGCTTTCGCCTCCTTCATCAATTCGAGTAACTGAGATTTAAACTTATTCATTTGTTCGTCAAGCGTCTTTTGCATTTCGATTAACTGATATACAGATTCCTCAACGTTACTAACCTTTGCCGGAAGATCGTTCAATTTTGCAACGTATGAATCAGCACTGCAATTATCTACGTATTTCAATCCCTCTTTGCAGCATTGAAGAAATATCTCTATCTCTTTATCCGGTATCCGTTCTACCTGTACAATACCATCTGTATCCTCACCTCTCAACCATATAGCCAACAAAGTATCTACTTTCAAATGGGGATTTTGTCTTTCAAAATAATAGGCATAGATTGACAATTGCCAAGACAGATACAACATGTCTAATTTGTATGTAGTCTTTATATCTCCAAGTATAACAGAGTCGGAGTGTCTGCCTAAATACACCTTATCAATCGGTGATGCAATAAACTCGTTATCTGTTACTATATATTCTGAGGCAATGTGAGTTAGTCCGAAGTCACTTTTTAATCTTACATAGTTCTCACCTTGTTTTGACTCCGACTCAATCACTTCGTTATCTATGTTTTCACATTCTTCGTGCACTCGTTTCCCTCGCTCAGTGGCAAGGGATAAAACGCTTTCGGGGATACCGTCAAGTTTGCCGGGAAATAATTGATCGTTGATAAAACCTGTTATTCCTCTCAGCTTTCTAAAATCGCTTGAAAAATATTCATGTGTTTCGCTGATATACGTTACATCAGCATTAATCAGTTTGGGAAGTAATGTTAATTCTTTCATATTGTTTATATTTTAAAAAAGCGATCTAATAGAATGTTTCTGTTCTTTTCCTATAATAAAGTCGCATATAAAATTTCTTGCATACTTACCTGTTAGCATAGAACGTTCTTTTGAACATATTCCAGCTTTCCCACCCCTCTTACATTGTTTTATTTTTTTGATTTCGTCTGGCTTTTCATAAGATTGCCCCGTTGTGGGTTTACAATTTACAAACCAATAAGCGGTAGGTTTTTTAAAACAATCACCTCTTTTCGTCCTATCGTTATCTATGAACGTATAAGGTATGAAATTTTGATGGTGTAATAAGTAGTGTGGTTGTGTAGCCTGGTTTTCTAATACCAACCTAATACCTCTTATTTCGCATATTGCAAAAAACTTATACAATAAAATATAAAAGTATTCTCTTTTCTGTATGCGATCTATTACGGTTTCATATTTCTGCCTTATGCTTTGTTTTTTTTATATTAATGCTTGTCATTTGATAATATGTAGATTGCATTGCTTCAAAATAAATGCAAGGGAAAAAAGCTATAACAAAATCATCTTTAGTAATATTGTCAAAAATGCTTTCTTTTTCTTCATATCCTTTTTCTATTTCGGAAAAAAGATCTATTTGAAAGTCAGTTTCCCCAAAATCGTTTTGTATATCATAATCAAAAGCCTTATAACCAAGTTTTATGAATTCATTCTTAAATGTACCCGATTGTTCAAAAAAACAATGAACATTGCCCTTAATTTCCATTTTCTATATATTTTTTATTGTCAGCAAGGGGAATTATACCCCTTACTAAACACATTATTTACACTTTCTTTGCTTCTGCTTCCGCCTTTTCAAGTTCCGCCTTACGGACAACTAAAGCGTTCATGAACTCACTATTTTGATGGTAATTAGCGTTATTCTTGTGAATATCGCCCAAATGTTTATAAGTTGTTGCTTTTTTTATTTCGTCAAGCAGCACACCCAAATAATTTGAGTTATTTCCAGTATTATTTTGGTTGGTAGCTTGTTTTGAGGCTGTCTTTTGCCGTTTTTCTTTCGCTTCCGGCTCTCCGTTCGTTGAATCACTATCTATGCTATCGTCTATCGCAAAAAGCCCACATAAGGCGTATTTTCGTGCGTAACTGGATGTTGCCCCTGTTAATTGCGCAGAGTCCATCCCTTTTTTGCTATCTTCTTCACGTGCAAAAGCCGAACACGTTTCAATACATCCTGTTTCAGTCTCAACAATCTTTGCGGTTGCCTTCACGTAAAAACGTCCTTCGATAAATTCGATAGAGTCAGTAACCATAACATAACATCCATATTTTTCGCACACCCTTTTCGCTTCTTGCAAAATATCCTCACACGAACGGTAATTGTATCCGCCAAACTTGTTGTATCTCGACTTTTGAACATTCATTTCGTTTTGAATGTTAGGCAAATTTTTAATCATAACTTTTATTTTTTAGGGTTAATATTAAACAAGAAATTCGCATCGACTCCGGTAGCCTCACATATCTTTGACACCCATTCAATATTGATCTTTCGTGTCCTCCGGTTGCAAAGTGAGGACATGTTAACCGTTCTTGATTTTGGCTTTGTATCCTCCCACAACATTTCAGCTATCTCTTTTTTACTCACTTTTAAGCCCTTCAACTTAGCGTTTAAAATTGCTTCATTAATCTTAAAATCACTCGACATCTGTCACCTCCCTTCCACATTCTTCGCATTTATAAATATTTTCTTCTTCCTGTTCCGGCTCACAATCGTAATCGCAATATGCTTTGCTAAAAACCGGATAAGATTGCCAAAGGTATAAAATACCTCCGCAATACGGACAAACATGTACTTCATTCTGATTCATATATACTACTTTTAATTGTTACTTACTTAATTGAACACTGCAAAGATAAGGCAAAACTTTAAATACACAAAGAATTTCTTTAATTTTATGGTTAACGAAATTTAAAATGATGGGAATGTGCGTATAAAACTGCTGTTAGACCTATTTTTGTAGAACTTTTCTTAAATACTTGTTACTACTTATTGTTTATTGACTCGTTTAGTCCGTGAGGATAGAACGAAAAAGGGGAATACATAGCGTTGTACTCCCCTTTTAAATTACATACCGGATAACTTGTGATTTATTGCGTCTATGACATGACAGCGTAACCAGCCAGGTTTACACTGCTTCTTTATTCTTTGAAGCGTTAAAACGTCATGCTTTTCCAATACGCTTATAACAAATTCACGCGATTCACGAAAATAAATTTCAAAAAAATTAATTGGTGTCATACTGCTACCTCCCCTCTTATTGCCGAATGGCTGTTATAATGAATAATATCTATATCCTCAAACTTAAAATCAAAAAGATCGGTAACGGAAGAATTCAAAACAAGTTCCGGCAATCGCAACGGAATGCGATCTAATTGCGTCCTTACCTGTTCAACATGATTCAAGTATATGTGAGCGTCACCCAACGTATGAATGAATTTCCGTGGTTTCAGATTACACACATGTGCAACCATAGCAAGCAACAACGAATAAGACGCTATATTGAACGGAACGCCCAAGAATAAATCTGCACTACGTTGATACAATTGCAGGTCTAAAAAGCCATCCTTTGATACGTAGAACTGATAAAAGCAATGACATGGAGGCAAGTTCATTTTGTCAAGGTCACCAACGTTCCATGAATTAACGATTAATCTACGTGAATAGGGGTCATTCTTAATCATCTCAATGACTGATTTAAGTTGATCTATACTTATACAGCTGTTAACACGCCAATCACGCCACTGCGCACCGTATATCCGTCCTAAATTGCCGTCCTTGTCTGCCCATGCATCCCAAATATGAACGCCATTCTCTGTTAGGTACTTGATATTAGTATCACCTTTAATAAACCACAATAATTCATGGATAATACCCTTTGTGAATACCTTTTTTGTTGTTACAAGCGGGAAGCCGTCACGAAGATCGTAAACCTTTTGAGTACTTCCGAAAACGCTGATAGTTCCCGTTCCGGTTCTATCGTCACGCTTTTCACCATAATTCAAAACATAAGAAAGTAAATCTAAGTATTGTTTCATAATTTATTAGTTATTTAATTCTGAAAAACTTGCCTTCAATACCACAAGTACGAAGTATTTCCGCATTATCATCTCCAAAAGCAATTAATACACTTCCACAGCCCGGACTCCCATCCGTTGAACCGTCTTGTTTCAAAAACTTGATACGTCCCTTTAAAAATAATATAGCAGTAGCAGTTTTGAAAATAACATCTTGAAACATTTTGCTGTCACATCTATTAAACAATAACGCTATCCCATTTCCATGTTTAGACATCCGGTTAACGAATTTTTCTATAAGAGGACGGGAATAAGGAGGATTCAACCAAACACGACCTTGCCACTTCTTGCTTAAACCATCATCTTGTTTATTATACATAATCTTTGCAGTGTTATAAAGAGGCTGCATAGATACGCAGGGGTCTGTATCAAATTCCCCAAGTGATTCTATAATATACTTCGGTGTGTACCATTCATCAGTTGTATTTTTTGTTCTCTCAAATGATGTATCCATAATTTATTTATTATTTTTAACTTGATATTTAATTAAATCATTTTCTCTCACTCTACGAATAAAACCATATTGACTCTGAACGAGATAATTTACGTTCTTATCCTTTTTACCTACGTGAATCTCAATGGAGAATACTCTAAACGGATCTTTATGTGCACCGTACATCACTTCTTCGCCAACGTTAAACCTTGTTTTTATAACCATGATATTTGTTTTTAAATTGTTACTACTTTGTTTCTTTCGACACTGCAAATATAAAGATTAAATTTAAAACACAAAGAGAAACTTTAAGTTTTAACACGAAATTAACCTTTGTGAATGGAATGAAAAAAGAGGGAAATATCCCCTCTTATAATTTAATACTCTCAAACTCAATGTTGTTTGAGAACATAAAGTCAGCCAGTGCAAATGCTTGTTCCCTTGTTACTTTGACTTTAAACGCTCTTACATAAACCTGTTCGCTCTGAGGTTTGTTTTCCGGCTGTTTTAGCGGTTGTTGTTGCGATGGTGATGCGTTAGTCGTCTGAGGAGAGTTTAGCGCTGTGGTGGCTTCCAGTGCCTTATTAACGAGTGATACACCGTATTGGTAGGTATTGTTATAGTCCAACGTAGCTTGATAGCGGTCAATTATAGCCATGTAACAAGGTTCACCATCAAAGTGCTCTTTCAGTTTCTCGAAATCAGCCGCAACGACCTCAAACAGTTCGTTAATCTCAGCCCGAACAATCGCAATACCTTTGTTCTTATTCAGCCAGTTCGATTTAAAGCAACGGTCAAAGTTTATAAGGTACTCGTTATGTTCGTCAAAATAGTCCCTTATTTGCTTCATCTTTGCGTCCTTTTCTTCCTGTTCAAACTTCTTTATCTGCAAATCTATGTTGTTTGAGGTGAGGTCTAACATGGCACATGTATCCTTTACCACATCTTTGAACTTGTTAAAAGGCTGCATGTATATCTTTTCGAGTTCGATTCGGGTATCATTTAGGGCTTTAGACGATTTGTTAATCATTGCCCGATCTGCTTTTGCTTCTTTTATATCGTCCTCAGTATATGTTATACATTCATATACCTTCATCTTTTCTCTGACAATAGCACGTATCTGAGTGATTCCCTCTATCATCTCCGACAGCTTTTTATCCTTAGTAATTAGCTGTAATTGGTTTTCTGTTATTCTATCTTTCATCTGTTGTTTACCCGGTTGACCTGTACACCGGAAGGTTTTAATGTTAGTGTAATGGGCTAAAAACAACGGTTATTTCAACTCCGTTTAATTGCTGAGAGTGTCGAAGAACACCGTCTTTCGGGTGGTATTGAATAGTCTCTTTGTTATATCCGTCAATGTGGTAAATGATAAAACCGCAAACATCAATTTCGGTAGATGTCACTTTCAGATAATTCACATGTCCCATTGAATATACCTTAACGTAGTCTGATGTTAGCTCCACCTTATCCCAAACAAACAGGGCTATATCAGTCGTACACTCACCGTCTACGTACACCGTCTGCCACTCCGGTACGATAACCGAATAAGTCGTTTCATACTTGGTTTCTTTGTCGCCACAAGACGAAAGAAAAGCGGCAATAGCCATCAAACACAAACCTACTAAAACACTGAACAAATAACTTGAAGTTTTCATAATTGATTAATTTTTAAAATTGATTACTTATTGATTAATTTATAGAATCTATCTTTTCCTTCCACGGTCACTAATGTCTGAGAGCCTGTATTTTCGCCTCTGACCCATTCCTTCAGAACAAAATACTTACCTACATATTTAGCTATCGGTTTTAATTTTCTTTTAGCATCTCTATATAAGTATCCATTTAGTAATAGATATTCTATAAAGAAACGCTCAGAAACTCCTATTATCTTAGCCGTATCTCTTAGATTTAAATTACTTCCTCTTTCCACTAAAGTATCGAAATAATCGGCTTTTGGCTTCATTGATTCATTTTCCAATGCAAGAACTTGCTTTTGTTCCTCTGATAAAACTAATGCTTTCAAGGCTTCTAAATATGTCTGAGGAAGAGCAGGTACGTTTTGTCTTTCCTTTGTTTCAAGTTCCTCCCACCGGATAACAAGTTTAGCCCTCGCTTCATCGTTGAACTTTGTTGCAATGTACAAACATTCCGTTTTATTCAACTGATACATAGGACGTTTTTCACCTTTTGCGTCCGTATATTCAACGAGGGAAAAATTTCCCCCGTTAACTTTTACCCAAGCATTCTCCATTGCCCGTATAGCTTTTAATACATCGTTATGCGGTTTGCCTGTAATTGTCGCAATCTCTCTTGAAGTCATATACTCTTTTGCGTTTATAGTTTCGCCAACTTTAATAATGTTATTCATAACTTTAAAATTACTGTTTATAATATATCCACTGTTAAAACCTTTGTTACCATATCGAAGGAATGTTTATACCCGTCATTCTCTAACACTTGATAGATGGTATTTAAAATATCCTTATCATCTGTCCCAATCGGTATTCGGGCTACATGATTGCCGTAGTACGCTTGCTGTATAATTTCTATCACGATCTCCCTAATAAGCCTACTTATAACTGGGTGACTGCGGACGTATACATCAAACGCTTCATCCCTTGTGGCTATCAGTATCTTGTCACTTTGCTTCTTTATGAATTTCATAATGATTCAATTTTCTTATAATACATCTTGTTTAATATCTCCATTGGGAAACACATACGTTACCAATATGCAGCGCATATTTGAGTCGGCCATTTCGTTTTCAAAGATAGTCCAAAATACCGTATGCCCGAACTTTTCAGCACATTCACGCTGCTTTTTCTTAATCTGAGTCAATGCGCCTCTAATTGATTTAGCCTCTACTGAAAAAAACTCTTTTTTAAGAGTATCTCTAAAATACCATGTTTTAAATTTCATAATCGTATATTTTAATGTTACTACTTTGTTTCTTTCGACACTGCAAATATAAAGCAAAACTTTAAATTACAAATCAAAACTTTAATCTTTAACACTAATTTAACGTTTACCCGTCTGAGATAAGGCAATAAAAAACCCCGCTACTTTCACAAGCAACGGGGAAAAATGAAAAATGACAAAAAATCCAATAAACAACAATTACCTAACTAATTAACCTATATTATATATCAATGAATCGAAATTTTCTTTTTAAAAACCTACCTATTTTCACAAACCAGTAGGGAATAATCACTTAAAAACCATGATTGCAATTATTAACAACGCTTTGTTAATGATACGTTTGCTTCTACATAAAGACTTACCAATAAAGAAATGATTAATAATTTATTTATTTGTAATTCTCTGAGTGCAAATGTAGGCATTATTTCTATACCTGCAATAGCTTTAACCAACATTAACTATTTAATTATTGTAGTCACCTTTAAATCAAGTATTTGCGTATCCGGGTTTTTACTGGTTACAATAAACTCCCTATACTTCACCTTCTTTAATCTCCACCATAAGAAACGCTTCCGGTGTTCTATGTTCAATAACTCTAAGCTATCCCGAACGGTTACCTTGCCCGCAAATACATCGGGCGATTCTATGCATCCTTTAACATCTACCCATTTAGAGGCGAAATTCAAGCATTTTAATGTGTCAGCAACCAAACTATCACGAATTATAATACTATCACGTAGAGAGCCGGAAAACACGCTCTCCGTTGACGTTTGAATGCTTGTATGACTGTTTAAGTCTTTGATACTTTGTTTCAAGTCCTTTATAGTGCCGTCTTTCCCCTGCAATGTGTTCCGGTATTGACGCAAGGCGAGGTTTAGTTCCTCCGCTTTCATTGCTGATTTGCCGGACTCCGTTCGGTATGCTACATTCTGAGTAGTAAGTACACTTACATTCCTGTTCAGAATGCCGTTTTCTTCCCTCAGTTTCGCGTTATACCTAAGAAGGTATACAATTAGTAGGCAAAGGAAAGAAAATGCTACTATGGCTGTTATTTTAGCTTTCATACTGTTTTATTTTAAATGAAGTGACTCACAACGCAAATCAGATGGGATGTAAGACACATGCACCCATCGGAAACCTTTTTCATCTAAATTCTGAGTGAATTTAAAGTTGTGCCGAATGATATTAAACAACCGTTCGTTTTCTTCCGGACTACCCGCTGTAATATCAGCAGCATATCCCTTAACATGGTGGCTGTTAGATACGCCTCCGACAGCCCTGTTTAGCTCCGGGCACCGATAGCCCGAATTGACCGTTATAGGTTTACCGTAAATCTCTCTCAAGGGGTCTAATACGTTTTCAACCAAAGCCGTTAAATTACGCTCAACCTCCTGTGTTGGGGTGTTATCTATCCCCTTAGCCTCAGCCGTAGAGGACTTTGTAAGTTCTTTAATCGTAAAATACTTCATAATCTAAATGTTTAAAGGGGGCATTATACCCCCTTGTGAATAACCTGTTTTTCTTTCTCTTCTTGCTCTTCGATTATCTTTGACGCATGTTCACCCATCAGCCTCTTAAACTCAAATCTAATAATGTGATAGATCAGCTTGAAACCTTTGTTGTTCGGGTATGTCATGCACAAGTTACGGAAACCGTTGCATAAATAGACGTACATAAACACATACGTGATTGTCTTTGCGCACATGATTGCAGCGTCTTTGTCTCCCATCTTTGTAACTGCCGAGAATATCACTACTATAATCATCATATACAGCAAAAACTCCTGTAAAGCCGATACGAATTTAAAGATAGTGAATCTTTGAGCTCCTCTAATTGACACGCTTACACCGTCCGCACGCATACCGCAAATTATGTTAAAGACAAACATAGACATAAGTGCCGTTAAGAATCCGGACGTTGGTGTCAAAAATGCAAGAATAGGACTGCATGTGGATACAATCAGAAGCCTAATTTGTTCCTGTGACATTATTCTGATTGTTTTGTTAGTGCAAAAATGTAGTTCTGAAAATCTCCAAGCAAAGCGGGTGTCTTTTCGTGTACAGGGAATTGATTCAGTTCAAAACGAGCCTGCGACATCGACAAAGTGCCCAACTTAACATATTGTTCCTGCATGGTAGGCGTGTTATCCGCTCCCGGTACCTGAACCATTTCTTTAACTGATACCTCAGCCGTACAGTGTGTGATCTGCTTTACTTGATCGGGTTGCTGTACGATTGTGATCTGACCTTTAAAAAGTCCGTTATCAGTCTCAAAACTATAATCTAAAATCTGTGTTTCTTTCGAGTACTTAACACTCTCCAAACTAAAAATAGCTTCTTTTGTTGCCATAAAAATTGATATTTAATTGTGAATGAATAAATTATTTGCTACAAAGGTAAACGGTAAGAAGGATAAAACCAACTTACCGTCAATTAAAACACTAAACTACCGAACCATACCACAAAAATAAATAATAACTGCGCTGTCAGTCATGCCTTTATTTACATCAAATACTTTGTATGTAAACTCCCCCTCCGAGTATGGTTCTACGGTTGTACTAAGCCATAAAGTAACATTATACCCTGTAATCATAACAAAGTAATCTCCATTCGAGCCAGTCGTATAAACAGTATATCTCCCTGCTGAGTTTCTAATTACCCTTGTTATGTGAAAGTCAGGGTTCCCCCATGTTTTACCAATTGCTCCGTTTGCCAAAATCGTACATGCGTAAAAAACACCTGGGGCTTTCCATGTTTGAGCACCCATAAAATCAACGTCCTTACACTGGACCCAAAAATCGGACCCTGTTAAGAATATTTTTCCTTTGCCCGTAGTAGTCAACGCATAGCTGCCAGAATTGTTTTCTACACGTACTCCACTACTATCAAAAGTAGCGACATTGCCCGATAGAGTCATTTGTATACCTGCTGGAACTTCTTGTGCGGAAAATATACCGCTCGAGATAGTAAAACTACCTACTTTTGCGCCATCTGTAATATTAATATTCTTACCCGTAAGAACACCTCCTGCAATAGTCATTCCGGCAATAACCGCACCATCTGTCACAGTCAAGTTTCCGGTAGTGATTCGCTGTGCAGCAAAACCATTAGCAACAACCTCACCAGCCTCGATCACATTGGCAGTCAAGCGACCGTTCGCATTGATGGCGGCTGTCTGCTGTCCGGCGTTGTTTTGGAAAAGGACGTTATCAGACTTTAGGACGATTTTACGGGATGTGATGTTTATTCCTGTCTCGACCAAACCGTTATTTGTTGCGTCCGCTTTATTGTTGGCAGTGCCTGCCAATGAATTTGCAGCGTTTGCAGTAGACTGTGCTGCGCCTGCTGCGCTCTTTGCAGCGTTTGCGGTTGACTGTGCTGCGCCTGCTGCGCTCTTTGCAGCGTTTGCGGTTGACTGTGCCGAACTTGCAGCACTACTTGCAGAACTTGCCGTAGATTTAGCGTCATTGGCAGTACCTTCAACAACACCAAGTTTAATACTTGTGGAATCAAGTTTAATCTCAGCCTGTCGAACTCTTTCGGTTGTGGCGTTCAAATCGGACTGAGAGGCTTTTAATGATATACTACTCTCCAACTGAGTTATTTTAGTCTCGTATGTTGTTTTGTTAATCTGAGAGTTATCACCGAAAACATCGTAAACGGTTGCATAAGCCAAGTGCCATTCAACATTAGCCTTATCAGCTATGAAGAAAAACCCACTACCGCCCAATTTTCCGGAAGTTCCACACTTAACAAGATAGTAATATTCTTCCCATTTGCCTGTGCCAACATGGCTTGTTAACCATTCGCGTGTACTACCGTCTCCAATAGCATTGGTTGCAAATTCTAAAATTCGGCCTTTAGGTATTGCAGCGACTAACTTATACAAGAACATAGCTCCGTATCTTGCTTGATTATTGAAATAAAAACCTCCTGCACCTGGGGCAGTATCACCCCTCGAAAGAGTGGTGTTAATTGTGCAAGAATATCCGGTATTGTTAGGAACTCCTGCTATACTTGACCGATGTATCCTAACGCCTTCCGTTCCTGCATTATTATAACGTGATAATCCGTTTAGACCCTTAGAAAAACAAACATCACTATATTCGGGAAGCATCCTACCTAAAGAAAGGTATCTTGAAATTCTCTGCGTTTTACTTAAACCTTCTTCGTATGTAGTAGATGAAACTTTTAATTCGATCTTACCTTCAACTGCCAAAATTTGAGTATCTGTGTACTTAACAGATTGATATAACTGATCTTCGGGTGCTGGACTCCACGACACAGGGAAGTTTGTTTCATAAACACCGATCCTCAGAGTTGAACCATATCCATAACCATAAGAGCCGACTATTTTAGAAATAGGCTTTTGCGTTATAATATAATTGTAATCTATTTTATTAGGATATACAATACATACACTTTGCTCAGTTCCATCGGTATATTTAATTATAAAAAACGTACTCGATTTATCCAAATTAGTATCTGATCTAATAGCTGAATCTATAAATATGTAATAGTGCTTTTGAGGATCATAAGTTAATCCAAACATATCCTTATTCGCTGAATTCGTTTCTTCGTTGAGTTTTCCGGGAACAACATAAAAACTCCCATCATCTTCATAATTTTGCGCATAAGTAAATCCCGCATCGGTGATACGTTTGAAAGAGCACAAGTTTCTAAGTCCTACATTCTTCTCGCTTGCAGACGGTATCCAACTGGTTACACCTAAATTACCATCAGTCAAAACGGCCCAATGTACTTTTGAACCGTACGTGCCTTGAGGGAACTGATAGAAATGTAGTCCCTCAGTAGGTTTATATCCTACCATAGTAACCTTTTTACTTTCAATAACCTTATCACCCTTAGTATTAAAATTACAAAGATAATTTGTACCTCCATTTGCGTAGGCTGAGAAATCTGTGTTTGCTTCTGATAAAGTATAACATACAGTTAACGTATATTCTTTACCATTTATTACGGGAACATCATAGCTATAATAACCTATTGCATACGCCAAAGCGTTTAATTTGGTATAAGCACCTTTTAAAATGTTAGTATCTGCTACTTTTAAACTCCGTACAGAAAGTTCAATCTTACCGGGTATCGCTGTGATCTCCGTATCTAAATACTCCTTTAGCTTCTTGTCAGCTTCATCTACGTAGTCCTTTGCAGCGTTCGCAATAGCGTTCAACGCTCCGTTACGTTTGTCGTAGTAAGTCGTTTGACTCTGTGCCAACTCCGGACGTACGGCAATATCCTCCGGTGTGACTGCTGAGTGATAACGTAGTTCGTTCAGATAGTTATTATACGCCTCTGTGTATTCAGTTACAAGAACACCGTATTTGTCCGCATTCGCCTTTATTTGCAGATACTCCGCTTGAATGCGCTTCCCTTCGTCAATCAATGCAGGTTTCTCAGTCGGTGAAATAAAGCCATCATCAGCCCATTTATTAAGCCTATTTTTGGCTTCCTGTGCCGATTGTGCCGCATTCGCTGCATCCTGTGCCGCTTGATCGGCTACATCCTTTGCAATCTTAATCTCGTCCTCTACACGCTTTCCGTTGCGCAACACAAAGATACCCTTTAAGAAGGCATTAGTAGAGTAGAAACCAGTTCCTTTCACAGCCGCCTCACCTGTGAAATCGGGGTCCACAATGTTAGACAAATCGCCAAGACGGGTGCGGTCTGTCCCGGTCAGACTCTTTGTCTTGACACCGTTCAGAATCTCAATGTACGGCTTGCCGCTTTCCTGCGCTGTGATATAAATCAATGCTTGTCTTTCGGCATTCTTCGTGTTACCCATTTGCACAACTTCATCGCCAACAGCCGGGACAACGTTGCTAAACTCGGACTTATCGCAAAGAACATAACCGTCTGCTGCTGTCTTTACCTCTACCCAGTAGAATTTGAGATTGTTCTTACTCCACGATTGGCAGCGTATCAAGTCACCTTCTTGGAAGGTGGGAAATTCCTCTCCGAACGTGATTTTGTACTGCGTTCCGGTATCCTCAACGGCTGCAACCTTACCGTTTGACTGAGATACGACAATAGCACCATTGACGCTACGTATCTTTTGGATAAGTAACTCAAAGATGTTCATAGTTTGGCGGACGGTTAGGTTATCGCATTCGATATTCCAGTTACCGTTCTCCAACCATATTTTAAAGCCCTCACCTAAGAAGCCTGGAACGAACGTTTCGGACGAAAGGAACTCGTAAATGATGGCTGAAAGATACTGCAACTGTCCTTCTTTCGTAATCTTTCCGGTAGGACTTCCGTTTTTCGACCCTGTATACACGTCACTGCGCAACATAGAGTCACCCCTTGCAGTTAAATCTGTTACATTTGCATTACCCATTCCGTCAATTGTTGCGGAAGTCTTGTTAACAGTTAAAAAGCCAGTTTCCACAGTTTTAAACGTAGCGTCTTTTCCTGTGACTTTGTTCAACGTTGCATCATTCCCCTGTATGTCCTTTAACTTAGTGTTCCCGTCCCTGTCTACGCTTGCAGGATACTCACCGCTTGCATTCGGTGTACCGATATTCACGCCTCCACGAAGGGATAAAAGGAACTCCGTTACATCTTCGTGATTCTTCGAGATGTATCCCTCCAACATGCGGTAAAGGTTGAATTTTCGTGCCTCACCCGCACCCATATCTACGGCAATGGTGGTATTTTCGTCTATCAAGTCAATAGGTGATAGTTCCCGGATTAACTTACCTTTGATTGTCGGCTCTCCCTGTTTAAATTCACGGTAATACAGCCCTACTGTGTCCGGACTAAACAGAATTGGAGTTTCAATATCCGCCAGTAGGGCATTATAAAAAGACTCTCTATCTCTCCGATTGAAAGAAGGGAGTTTTTGTATGATTGTGTCTGTTTCAAATTGGCATTCGATAGCAGCCAAGTATCCGTTATCCTGCCAGTCCGGATTGTACTCGAAGTTCAGAGCGTTGTAATACTCGCCATCATGCGTGAAACGGATATAATCAGACAGACGCACTAAACGAAGCGCATCGCAAATGTATTCCGGTGCAAGGAAGTTAAAGCCGAACACCTTGTTGCAAGTCTGCAATTCGAGAAACTTATAGCCTGCTCTCTTTGTTATCTCTTCCTCAAACTCGTATTTCGGTTTAAAGAAGGTAGTCGGGATATACATCTGAAACTTGAAATCATTATCCGTACCAGTGGTAACGAAGCCATTAGGATAAGCTAACTTTTCGTCATTCCAGTACTCCAATTTCACGAAGTTGGTATTAGTTTCAATGCCATCAGTCACGCAAATGGGTGTAGATACGTATGTTTCGCCTTCGGGTATAGCGAACTCAGCACGATATACACCCGGCTCTATTGATTTAGCATACACATTGCTCCCGGGTGATACGTATAAAACTGAGTTATGTCCGTCCATCGTATCAACTTTTATTTTGATACCCGTTCCGTATCTCACTCCGGTAGCTTCATTCACAAGAAACACCTCCACCGTAGTAGGGTTAAATGATGGCAGATTGGTAACTGTAAACTGAAACGGTGGCAATTCGGTTGTACTAAACGGCAAAGCGAACTCTTTCCCATAGGCGTACCATTTTTTATACGTATCTTTCTGACTTTTCTCTCTGAAAGCTAAAGGACTAAAGTTGTTGAATGTATTCATGTTTATAAAAATTTGATTATTGGGCAAATATACAAAAATACCCCCTATTAAGAGGGGGTATATGTGAGTGAAACGGTTATTTCACGGGTAGTCAAGTCCTCAGTCATGGTTAGAGGCTTCCCGTTTCCGACATCGGTAGTCATTAGCTTAACAGGATCGGGCGTTGTGTCGTAGGTGAAAGATAAATCCTGTGTCATGCTTCGCCTCAGCCGTTGGACGGTAACCGTCTTATCTCCTTCGTGCGATATGTTAGCGGCTGGCATATCGTACATGTAGTACTTCACAAGGTGTAGGAATGACATGTAACCGTTTTGAGGCGTAACGGTGTAGTTGTTACCCGACTTATCCGTCAACGGCACCGTAACAAACGGCAGTTCCCATTTGCCGGACTTTTGAACCGCACCAAGCAACGCAAAACCATCTGAGGAAAAGTCGCCCGGTGATAGCAGCATATAGTCAACATCAGACGAAAAGTTAGCTACTCGAATATCCTCTTTCTTCCCCTCCTGCACATAGTTTGATTTAACGTCAATGGGGAATCCGGCAAAGGTATTTGTAGTATCGTCCATCCATGAAAACTCAAAGCGTGACGGCAGGTCTGTTTTATCATACTTAAGCGTGTTAGTCTTAAATGTGAATAGCTGTCCGCTCTTTGCATACCTTAGCTTAGTCAAGTCTATGCCAACCGTACCAGTACCCGCATAAGAGCCTCCCGACATGAAGTATGATATGTGCTCTATCCTCAGTTTATCACCGTCTATAAACCAATAGAGTTTCATAGTATCACGTAGCATTTTAAATATGTCGCTGAGTGTCGTTTCTGCCTTCTTAGCGGGCTGATCGTATTCACCCTTTAGAATGTTACTCTTTGGAGTAATAAACACTCTGAAAGGTGCGCCAGTCAACGGATTAGACGTACCGTATAAGAAGCGTGAATATTCCTCCGTGGCTTCGTGGTGCAGCGTTGGGTCTACCTGTGTGAGTAGCGTCTTTATTGCGTCACTTATCGAAAAAGAGTGTCTTAACACATACTTTTTTCTCGCACGTTGTTCAAGGGCGTTATAGGATAGATCGTACTCGAACCATATAGACATATTCCCCCACCTTGACCGACACACCGGATACAGTTTACCCGCTCCAACAACGGCAGGGAGAAAGTTATCAACAAAGTACTTTCCTTCATCGTTTACGCCATATTCGGTGGGGACTTCCTGCACCTTTGTAGACGTATAGAAATGGTTTCCCACAAGCGGTGCGGCATACAGGTAATTACTATTAGTCGGATAAACATCTTCGGACGATAACCTCCCTGTTGGTTTACCGTCAAACTCCGGAAGGTCTAACAGCAACCGTTGAAATACCTTTTGAAGCAATACCGAGTTTCCTCCGAAGGACTGAGGGAATGTAGGCTCGTCTACTACCCTCTCAAACGTAATTTCAGAAACATCTATGTAGAAATAGCTCTTATCCTTCCATGTGATTTTTTGCGATCTGTACAGTATTACACCGTCCCTATTTTCAAGTGATAGATAACCGATATTAAGACCCTCGCTATAACTCCATTTAATTGAGTAGTTCCCATCCAACTTAGTGTATATACCGTTCTTTCCGTAGTACTTGCCGTTAAAAGATTGATATGGGACTGCCTTAACTTCTACTTCATTACATGCAGCAAAGAAAGCAAAGTGATGTTTGTTAGTCAACTCGTTACTATCCGTAACCACGTTATACACATCCGTTTCATACTGAGTACCTGCAAGGTAGTTAGATATTGTTCCAGCGCCCGCAATATAGACCTGCACAAGCGGACGCTTATACACTCCGATCTGAGTTAATGCAGGTGAAAGTCTGATTAGATCATACTTATTCTCGATGTTCTTCATTATGCCGGAATATGCGTCCTTCGGTGATAGTTTGACCTTGCAACTCCGATTGTCGTTATCTATCTCGCAATCAGTCTTGCTGAAATACGCTTCATAGATTACAGTATATTGCGCCTCCGGCTGTCCTTTGTCCTTTTGTTCGATAGTCATGTAGATAATATCCTCAATGCTCTTATTCTTCACTAAAAGGTAATCAGCACCGATAAACGTCAAACTGCCTTCGATTGTTTCTCTGAAAAATTCCTGCTCGTTCTCTTTGCCGAACTTTCGTTTTAGCTCAGTGTAAAGGGGGTGCACAATTACACCCCCGATCTTAAACCTCAAATCCTTTACATTCATGCCCTGTACAATTTATATACTGATATAATCAACTCAATAACAACAAAAGTAAACGCTACTATTGCAATATTCTCACAAGTATTGATAGCAAACTGTTTAGGTGTTAACAGTTCCCAATAGCTAAAACTATCATACTTATAAATCCCGTTAAGGTATGCGGCAATAAAGCCACACACCAAACTAATTACACCATTAATTACTGTTTTCATTTAGTTTTAATTATACGTTTAACATTTCCTTTCACCTCAATTATCGTACCGTCCGCACCAGTTATAAACTTGTGTCCGGCACTCTCCTTGATGGACTTCAAATCACGTTCTACATTAGACAAATCTACGTTGCCGCCCTGCATGATATTCGTGACTTCATCAGTTCCGGAATAGGCGTTTAGGTATTTCTGTTCAAAAGTACCTTTATTCAGTGAATTAATCAAGTCCGGGACTAACCGTCTATAACGTTGGGAAGAACGTTTGTTAATTACTGCAAAATATTCACCCTTTTCTACTCGTCTGCGCTTGCCGTCCTTCGTTGTACCTAAATCCACATCGTTACCCGAAGCATGTGAGCCTCCGTAGTCAATCATTTCGACCGTACCGTTACCGTATTCCTCTGTCTGATCTGAGGCTTTAGATAACTGAGAGGCTTTAATCTTGGCGAATGCAAACGATCCCCACATCAATGCTATTGCCGGGATAGCTGCTAATCCCAAGTCTTTCCACAAGTTTGCCGTTGCGGTCACCAAAGAACTTGCTTGCATCAGAGTGTCTATGCGTTCCTGTGCCTTTTGTGCCTTCTTCTTATCCCTCAGTGCCTTTTCTTGCTGCTTGCGGGCAAAGTCCAGTTCTTTTTGTGCCGTTGCAACGTTATTAGCGTATCCGTTCGCTCTCGCTTGTATCTCAGCGTCCAGTACCTTTTGGCGGGCTGACACCTCCTTTTCGGCAGCTTGCACAGCCTTTTCAGCCGCCTCTACCCTTGCTTGTGCTACGCTCTTAAGGTTCTCTATTGCATACTCCGAAGCGTCCGCAATGGACTGCTTAAATTCCTCTGCACGCTCTTTGCCGGACTTCCCGCCCTTGTCACCGAACGCACCGCCAAACATCAAATCAAACAGGTTACCAAATACACCCTGTTCAGAGTCCCAACCGGAAGCCTTTTGCTTGATGGTATTGTCTATCCCTGCGATAGTGTCCTCAACCGTCTTAATCTCGTAGCCTGTAATCTTAGACCCGTACAATCGTGTTAACTCTAATATCTGTTCCCATTTCTGCCGCTCTGCCTTCAACCGGAAAACTTCCTGCTCTTTGGCAGATCGCTGAACAATGTTAAATGCGGCTTCGCTCGCTTGTTGTTCCTGCTGTAACCGGAATACAGAACGGGATATTATACGCTCGTTTTGGCTCTTAGTAAAGTCCTCCCGTAGCTTGATAGACGCTAATTGATATGCACGCTGCAATATCAAAAGACGTTCGTTCTTTACCGCCTCAGTGTCCGTTGATTGCTTAATCCTTAGTTTGTCCTGTTTACGCTCGTTTTCAAGAAGGTACGTTTGCAATAACAGTTCTTCCCCAGTTCCGGCACGCACAGCCCTCAGACGTTCGTTCATAAAGTCATGCGCTTTCTGCAAATCCTCTAAATCCCATCTTTCACGCAGCCTTTCCAAGTCCCTACGCAGTTTTGCCTCTATGTTATAAACGGTATCAGCATATTGTTTCGTAGCTCTTTGCTTTTCCGTTGTGTCCTTCTCCAACTTAGCAAGTTCCGCCCTCGCTGCCTCTCTTATCTCAGCTTCTTCTTTCTTTCGGGCGTCTGTAATCAGAGCTACTCTGCTTTCCTCGTAGGCTTTTAGTAGATCGAACTCCTTTTTCTTGCTATCCTTAGTAGTATCCTTTCCGGTCACCGAATCAACGCTAACGAGTTTAGTAAGATTTTCCATTGACTTAGTTAAAACCGTCTGCCGCTTAGCAAGTCTCTCCGCTTCTTCTCCGTACTCCTTAATATTGTCTTTGAGTTTATTAACATTGCTCGCTGTCGCTGCATAATATTGACTCGCTGCCTGTGTAGACGTTGCTGTTATAGTAGACGATACCTTTGCGGTGTATTGCTCTGCTTTTGCGAGTTCGCCCTGCGCCTGTACTTGCTTCGTCAATAGACCGATCCTCTTTTGATCTGTATCTATAAACTCTTTTTGCAACTCTGTAATCTTATCCAGTGCGGCACGTGCTTTTGCATTCTCTGTAATAGCCTTAGTTGCCTCTCTGTATGCTTTAGACGCTTTACCCAACTTGATTTCTTCATCGCTGAGGTTCTTGAAATACTCTGGGTACTCTCTTTTCAATGCCTTAACTGCTTTCGTACGTTCGGTTGTAGATTTAGCATTGTTGGTGGCAGTCTTATACAGAACGTTCAATTTAACCGTTTCCTTTGCCGTTTCTAATCGCGCGTTTTGCATAGCATCAGCCATATGTTTAAGGCTACCAGTTAAGTTATCTACCCGCTTCTTTCCGGTGAATAGGCTGCCTATCCAGTTGGTTATATCCTTACCCCAAATCGAAAAGGCAGTAAGCACAAGTACCATAACTGTGTTAAACGAAAACATCGACTTAATAAGTTTCCCGGTTATACTTACCTGTGCTTCCCCCGCTTTCGCTGCCGCCTCATTTGCCGCCTTCAACTTCTGTATCTCGTCTATAACCATCGGGATGTTATTTGAGATAGCAAGAAAGAAGGTATTAGCACTGATAGCCAAAGACGGCAACTCTCTCGCAACCTGTGACACTGAGAAACCTAAACCGTCAAACGCTTGCTTGTAATTACCTACGCTGAGAGTGTGTTTTCCGGTGCTCTTTTGGTACTTATCCATCGCTGCGTATATCTCAGCTGTTTGTTTGACAAGTCTCTTTCCGGCTTCAGTATTCTCCAAATACGACTGCGAAAGATTGTTCATCTTAATCTTGTTCAGCTCGTATTGTGCGGACAGGGCATTGTAGCTACCCGCCATTGAGTTATTGAGTTTAGCTACTAACTTGTTGAGGCGTGTTTGGTCCGTCTGTTGCTGCTTTAATACGGCTATCTCCTTAGAGGTGTCCGTCATAGCCAACTTTAAATCTACTTCCGCCCTTGCAAGTGATCGCACCTGCTTTTCATAGGCGTCAATCTTTTTGCGTCCTTCTTCAGTCGCTCCGCCTCCCTCGCTTAGAGGCTTTTGCAGTCCTTTCGCACCTTCTTCGATACGCTTTAACATTGTTTCATACAGCTTTTGCAGTTGCTCTAACTGCTTAACCGCCTCCGATATGCTGTTATCCGGCTGTATCAGATCGCTATATTTTATTCCTTTAACATCGTTTGCCATATAATTTACTTTTTAGCTTTTTTACTTTGTCTTTTAATCATCTCGAATGCTGAGTAGAAATCAAATACTGTCATGTCCTTTGCATTTATGTGCATTTCCTTCGTGATAAGTAAACACATCTCCGTAAACTCCTTATCTGACTGTATCTCTACCGATTTCTCACCTTGAAAGCAGCGAGGCGGATAGAACACGGTTAACTGATCGGTCAACGACTGTATTTCATCTTTCCGGTCTATCCCGTCCGCTGTTTGGTCTAACATTGCTTTTAGCAGTTGCAATTTCAGATCGTAGTACTCTTTAATCTGAGGGCTGTCACCCATTGATGGGAAGTACATCGACATCTCACCCTCTATTTTTTTTTTAACCGCCTCGTTTGCCTCTGACAGCTCCGAAACGGTTACATCTGATAGAATGGTGTGTATTTCCTGCAATTGCTCGTCCGTGATATGTACGGGGTACTCTTTCCCGTCCAATGACTTAACGAACGCACCAAAGGCAATCATGCCGGGATGAATACCGTTCGTAGCCATGTGAAACGACTGCCTGAGGTTTAGCAGTTCAGTGTACGTGTGTTCCGGATTAGATCGGCAATACAGAATCGCTCTTTGCAGGTGGGTATCCAGTTCCTCAATAGTAGAGCCGACACCGGAATCAACCAACATTAGGCGATTGAACTTTTGATACCTCGCAATAGGCAGCGAGTCTATGCCTTCGTACAACTCAACTTCATGCCGTCCTACTTTCATTCTCCGCCTCCTTTCTCGTATAGGATAGAGAACATCTCAGAGTCAATAGCAAATGTTTCATTCTTACCCATAGCAATGTAATCACCTGCATACACCTTCATCGTGCAGTCGTTCAGTCGGACAGTCGCTATTCCATCTGTGCCCGACAATAACTCAACGTCCGGAAGTAAAACGGCAAGTTCGTACATATCACCGTTAAACTGCACAGCCTCCACAATATCAAACGGAGGCAACACACTTACATACTTTTTTATCTTCATAACCGATTAAATTAAGATTCTACAAACTGGTGCAGCGAATAACGGTGCATAAAGGAACAACGGCTCACCTAATGACACAGCGAGTCCCATCGACACAACAAACGACACCCAAAACGACAGGCAGAAGTTACAGCCTGCCAACTGATACATGAAGCTACGACTATATGCAGGGAATATCTTTTTCACCCACATATCACCGAACACCTGTAATCTTTCGATTACTCCCCACTTTCGCAATAAACCAACGACAAAAGCCGCCATAAACGCCACAAGAAGCGCACAATTTAATAGTAAATTTACCTTTTCCATATTATAATATATTAGTTTTGTACAAATATATGAATAAATAGCGAAAAACAAAACAGATTGATAATTAAAAGGTTAGTTCAAACCTCTCCGAGGCGGGATAAAAAGCAAATGTGTATAAACAAGAAAAGGAGGCGTTAACCTCCTATTCCTTACTTGTTTATAATTAGCAGTTTTTAACGTAGTTCTTATACAAAGCAATCAATGCAGGGTGACATAAACACCCCTTACCCGGCACAAACCTCACCCATTCGTGGATAGACACCCTTTCACACCGAATACAAGAACGTTCGCCATTAACATTAATGTTTTGCATTTCCGTTCTGATGAAACCACAACTTTCAATGTACTCTAAAAATGCACTTATTTCTCCTTCCAACAAGTCGTACACATTAATAAAGTCACAAGACATCAACATAGACACTATTTCCTTGCCATTTGCTGCACTTTCTTTCTCAACACGCATAATTGTGTCATTGATTTGAGAACGTAGCTCTGAGAGCATTAAAATAACTTCTTCTTTCATAAGTCAACACTATTATATTAAAACTTTAATTTTCAAACTTTCGCTTTAATAGTTACTAAAAGTAAGTACTATACTTACCAAAAGTAACCATTTGTTTAAGTTAATTCCTCGAACTCGTTCTTTACTGGAAGTTCTACGTATATTACATCGTCCTTTCTTTCCAATACAGAACATTTAACTTGATCACAGTTAAACGGTATTTTTATTTTGGCAAAAAAGCACCCGGCACATAAATTTTTGCATTTCGCTTTGACGCACTGCAATAAATGGTACTTGCCGTCGTTATCTATCAACTCAAACTTTTCGCCTACCTCTAAATTTAACGGTAGACATGATAAATCTAATCTTTTCATAACTTTACTTGTTTATAGGTTTGACACTTTCCCGTAGCCATGTCGACGCATCGCATAGACTGGCATACCTTTTTAAACTCCTTTTGTCGGAATAGGCATTCCCTGCATGATATTACATTGTTGCCTTCCATTGCTTGCACTCTGATCGTTTCCCCTGTCACTGGGTGATCTATTGTGAAGGTATCATACAGTTCTACGCTTTTAAATTTCCCCATCTCTAGCCCTCCTAAACGTATATTGTTCTCCATAAGTCCGGCTTTTATACCGGACTGTTTATATTAAATTGATTTCATTGCTTTATCGCTTATTGTCTTAATCAACTCACCGTAATTCTTTGCTGCTCTGTTTAACCTTCCTTTTAGCTTTTCTACTTGGTCGATTAGTCGTTTGTTTTCCTCTATATATTTTGCAATATACTTCTTTTGATTATTATAACGTGTGATTAAGCAGTTATAATCTTCAATAAGTCTATCATAATTTGCTGATAGGTTTTTTCTACTATTTTTTATCTCGTTCGCTTCCTTGTGTATACAAAAATAGCTCTTTTCAAGATCGCTAAAACGTTTTGAGAGCATATCATTTTCCTCTTTTAATAGCTCGCATTCTTCAGTAAATAACTTTCCGTTTGCCCTCTCAGACTTTAATGCCTCAATTGTGTGTCTTACGGATGGCATATCAACCTCTTTCAACAAATCTTTGATCCTATTCATTATATTGTTGTGATGTGAGAAAGACTCTTCTAAAGTAGTTTGCATCTTCATTCTCTTTACCGTTTCCTCCCTCCATTTGCGAAGCAAATCATTTCTTTGCTGTTTTTCATGCTCGTAACTTTCGCACATATGCGAATAGTCCTCTTTCAACTTTTTAAGTTCCGGGTCTACTTTAGCTTGTTTTCTTTCAACTCCGGTTATATCGCATACCAGTTTGTGAAAATCGTCACTCTCTGTCAGATACTCTAAAAGGGCTACTTTCGTTTGGTCTGTCAAACCTGTCTTTGTAGGCATGGATAATTTACCTACGAATACACCACCCGAATACGTTGTTTCATACATTCCTGTGCTACTTACTTTCTTTTCCATGTTCTTACAATTTTACGTTATTAATTAATTTTAAAAAGTGATCTCTACCTTTTGCAGTTACCAGTGTTTGAGTCCCTGCATTTTCACCTTTCGCCCATTCTTTCAACTCCAAATAGTTTCCAACATACTTGGCGACTGGCTTTAACTTTCCTTTCTGGTCTCGGTATATGTACTTCTTATCAATCAGAAAAAAGATAAGTGCTTTTTCAGACACCCCGAACAACTTTGCCGTATCTCTGAAATTGGTTAGTCCGTTCCGGTCCACTATTTCATCAAAGTATTCGGCTTTGGGCTTCATGCTTGTAATCTGCTTTTGCTGATTCTCTATTTCCTCCGCTTGTTTTGCTGCTAACATTAGAGCCTCTGAATAAGTTTGAGGTATATATATCTGTGACTTCTTTTCGCATTCGATAAAATAGTCCCTAATTTTATTTCCTATCTCGGTTTTAGACATCATTGCTATTTTTTTAGCCATAACTATTGTTATCGCATAATCTTTTGTTGGGTTAACGTTCTGATTAATAGGCTCGTCATTTGTGACGAGTGGAGTCCAATCTTCACCTTCAATAGAATAAGGGTTTTCAATTATATTAGACTTTACCCACCTTGAATAGTTACTACTATCGTAACCAAGCGATAAGTATAATTCACGTGCTGAAACAACTTGTTTCCCTTTGTTTTCTCTAATAGAAATTAATTCGTTCATTTTATTTTTATTTTAAATGTGGGGTATTACCCCCACTTGTTAATATTCTAATTTAAGCGTTTATACCGATAGCGTTCTTTATAAAGTCACATGCTTCGTTATATGAAAAGTCTAATTTTCTTTGAACTACCTCTATCATACTATAAACCTGTTCTTTAGTATCCATATTACCCTTAACAAATTCAATCATAATAAATTTTTCAACCGTTCTCTGAATAAATAAATCTTTTTTCATAATTGTTGTTTTTTTAATTGTTACTACTTTGTCATTCATCGAAAGATTTGGGCTTTATAGCTTCATTTAATCGGATACCGAACCTTCATTTGACCCTTTGTAGATACCGTTGCTTATTTTCTACTCTTACGAACTTAATCTTTCAACAATCTTTTTGCGTCTTGGTTAGATTGTGGGGTCTTTCGTTGTTTGACATTGCAAATATAAGCATAACTTTTGAAACACAAAGCAAAACTTTAATCTTTAACACTTATTTAACACAAAAGGGGATATATACATATATATATATTCCCCTTATCGTATTATGGATAACACGCCTCCGGTGCTACCATGTCACATACAAACCTTAAACAAGCATAAGGATATACGTAGAATTGATTGTCGGTTTTCTCAATACTGAAACCGTCATATACATTCTTCGCGTCGTTGAATATCCGCTTAACTCCCAAGCCTCCGTACGGTATTTCAAGTTCATGCGTTAACGCTCGCAATATGCGTTGTTTGACGAACTCAACGTTGTACCCCTCTGCACCTGGAATTGTCCGGGTGTCAAACCAGAATATAATACTCACCTCACCTTTCAGATCACCGAAACCGAACGCTCCGTTATCCTCGTAATCTTGCGAGTCGTGGATATAGAAAAAGCAGGTGTTACCGTATTTGTCATTCGGCTCTAACCTCAAATAGTCTTTATCCTTGTAATAAACGGACGGAGTGATGAACTTTCCTTTCTCCGTTCGCTCCACCAACTTATATGCGCCTCCAAACGCATAATTTAGCCATTGCAGCGACTTCGTTAGGCTAACTTGAACGTTTCCTATCACTTCATCGAAAAGTACCGCATTCGGCTTTAAAATAGCTCTATCTTTCATTTAGTATCTCCTTTACTTTTTTTGCCGCTTCATCTTTCACATAATCGTTAATAAATTCGGCAAGCGATTCATTAGTTAATCCAAATATCTCAGCACCGTATTTCTTGATTAACCAGTCCGTTTTTTCGTCTGAGGCTTTAATATAGAATCTGTCCTCAGCCGTTTCAACGTAAAAAGAGTCGTAAAACTCCCCTGTGTCCTTTAGAGTCACCCGGTCATACGGTTGCCGTTTCTCTATCTTAACCTTAATAGTGAAAGGACTGTACGGTCTATATTCGTCTATCCGGACTCCCAACCTATTTACCCCTTTGGCGAATAGCTGATCTTGTGCGTTCATGTCGATAAGAATGTTATCGTTATCCCGTACAATTTCTTTCGCTATCCGTCCGGAGTCTAAAGCTTCTTTCACTTTCTTAACTCTATCTAATAAGTTTGTTATCATGTCGATTTAAATCTGATACCACCGTTCCGGCAAGTCAAGCATATTCTATCCATACCTTTTGTATCAACGCTCAATGCCTTCATTACTTGATTCAACTGATGTCCTATACCCTGCGCACGGCCCTGTGATACACCGTCAACCTCGTATAAGATTGATTCTCTATCAATGTTCAATTGATTAGCATTCTGCCGGACGTTCGGATTCAAAGCAAGTTCTCTGAGGATATAAGCAGCCATCTGCAAAGAAATAGCATTCGCAAATACAAGTCTTTCGCTTATAATGAAGTCCGTTATGTCACAGGCTACCGTAAACTGAACGTTAATACCGTAACATGTTGCAGGTGTATAGACGTTTGATTGAATGTCAAACAGGTTATCTCCCTGCTTTGTGTCGTTCCGGAACGGTGATATTTGAATATACTTTGTTAACTCTCTCCATGCCTGTACGCTGCCAACGTTGCAAGTTCCGCATGGCTCTGCGCTAAAGTCTTTTGCCATGTTGATTGCAAAGACATCATACGGTAATTGTTCTTGATCGTAACACAGATACCATGTACCGCCCGGTGATGTCGCCTCAGAGAGATACGGCAAAAATACGTCCGGTGTATCAAACCACTGATACGACCCATTCCCTGTATAATTCAAATCGAATGTGTGTATAGGCTGAGGTTGTGAACTATGGAAAAGGTACATTTTAACCTTCACTGGCTTCGTAAACTGCAAACCTATTCTGTCGATCTTCGTAGTAACACCCATCGCCCGAACTGGCAATATTTCATATCCTACCATGCTCTTTGTTTGGTCAATTTGGTTAGTGTAGTAGCCCGAACCGTCAAACAGTGGCCTACGCTCTAACAACGTCTTTGTTTCCCCCGCTATCGTCTTTTCTGTGATAAACTTAGTGATAGTAGCCGTTATTGCCTTTTCGTTTAACTCTCCAAGGTAATCGGACAAAGGGTTATATCTCTTCCAGTTTTGACCTCCCTCTGATGGCTGCTCTCCGGTTGTTCCGTTTGTGGCTATCCATACCGAAGGCTTTGACAATAGAGGATCACTATTAAACCTCACCTTGTCACCGACCGCATAAGTCTCTGTATCGCTGTATTCCGGATACTTCTTATAGTAGTCTAACGGCATTATAGATGATATATTTTCAAGCGTCACAAGAGGGTGAACGTCTTGATAGGAAATACCGCTTTCAGACGTTGTTAGTTCGGTGTCTATCTGATTGTCTAAATCGTATGATTGCCTCCAACCTACTACGCTTTTCAAGCTGTCTTTTATGTCTTTGATTCTATACATGTGCTTCAAATTAAAAAAGGGAAGGGATTTTGCTTCCCCTCCCTTTTAATTAAACTTTAATTTACCATATAACTACTATCCCCCAACTGTTTTCGTTGGAACTGGTGCGCTATCTGCGTTTTTAACCTCTACATTAAGATTTGATGCTTGAGAGTTAACCTTTACATCAACTACACCACCAGTAGATGAAACTGCCGCACCCTTAACCTTGTACAAATCTACCTTTAAAGCTGATTCTGCAACTGGATTTCCTCCAATTTTAGCAATATTAACAGACATTTCACTGGCAGCAGACCCGCCTCCGATCTGTTCGGCATTCGTGATGTAAACAGGTGTACCGCCAAACTGTGAACCGTCCTTCTTAATTTCAACCTTCATAATCGGGTTAGAAATAGTAGTCGGGTCTGAGTTGTAAGCTACCACGAAAGCAATATCAACGGAGAAACCGTAGTGCTCTTTGATGTTACATTTCATATCAGCAGTTGCCGCACCTGCGATGGCTGATTGATCGCCTACTGACTCGTAGTAATGTGTACCAACTTGGAAACCTGCAAACGGGAAGTTGATAACGTCCCATTCATGCCCTACTTTAGAGGTTGCTCGTCTGAGGGCCTCACGGTCAACACGGGTCAACATACCAACATTACCACTTTCAATTGCGTAGAACTGAGCAAAGTTTCCACTTTCCAAAACCATGTTATTTGTAAAGTGGAAAATCTTATTTGCATATTCCAGCTGCTTGTTAACATCGTTGTAGATTCCGTGTTGTTCCAACTTCCGAACAATAGCATCTACACCTGTATCACCTACGATATGAAGTTGACCGGAATAGTCCATAGAGCGGAACATCGGGTGCAAGTCACCTAAAATATCGTTACGCTGCATGTAATTCACCTGTACGTCATTCGCTGTCTTAGTGTAGTAAAGCAAATTACCGAATTTCTGCGTTTTAGCCGCTTCCAGTGCTGCGATAGCGTCCTTATCAACTTGGTCTAAGAATTTACGAGAAAATTTAAGCATTTTCTTTTCAAAATCTTTCTGATAGTCGATTTCGTTGTTGTTAAACATAGTCGGCACCATCGTAAAACCGAAAGCGTATGTTTTCCATACAACCGCCATCAGTTTAGAGGTATTCTCAGCGTCCTCAATTACGCATGTGCGTTCGTTTGCAACTGTAACAGTACCGTCATAATCAATAACCGGAATTTTGATGTCTGTACCCATAGACGAGAAAGCACGTCTTTTAGTTTCATCCGTCAACATCGAATCCGGAGCATTCGTCTGAGAAAGGAAAAAGTCAAGCGCACCCCATTCAGTTAGGCGGCTCATGTTTTTGTCTACCTGCGGATTTCTTAACCGCATTTCTTGAGTGCGTGTCGCAATTAAGCTCATAATAATCTGTTTTTAAAGTTTATAATGTGGGGGATTGCTCCCCCTTTTGTTTTACTGTAAAGGCAAGTTCTGAATATCGTTTTCTTGCCAAATGGTGTTAAGTTCTGTTTGATACTCTTCCGAACCTACCGTCAGACCTTTTCCGGCAAGGTATTTATGCGCTACTTCTTGCGCCTCTACCTTCGTTTTGCAGCCTGTCAAGTCAATTGCTGATGGCGTTCCTTCTCCGCCTCCTTTGCCTCCTGCACCTCCCATGTTTCTTCCTTCGTCAAGAACACCAAAAGGTTTCAGTTTCTCAGTCAGCAGTTCAGATACAGAGTAAGGATTTAGACCGTTTGCCGGATTGTTGTAAGGTACACCGTCTTTCATAAATACGATACTTTCCTTACCGTCTTTCTCTACAATAGTAGGAGTAAACTCAGTTTTCAGATCGTTAACTGCTTGCTGTTTTATAATATTCAACATGGCTTCGTTAACTCCCTTTCCAAATTTCATACCTCCCAAAGCCTGTGTAATATGGGAAGTGATTTTGTAATCAGTAAGTTTACTTGAAAACTCTTTTTCCTTCTCTGTAAGCTGATTTGTCAGTTCCGAATACTTTGTCTTAGTATCGTTTAACTCAGCCTGCAAAGCGGCTATTTTCTCGTTATCCTTATCACCTGCCTTCTTTGCTTTTTCGGCTTCAAGTTCTGTTTTAAGGTCTGCAATAGTTTTTTCAAACTTAGCAGAATCAACAGACGAAAGTTTGTTCTTTCCGAACTCGACAGCCTTTTCAAATGTAAGGTCTGTAACATCGTCAATGCCGAATGCTTGACTCAGGGATAAAGTCGCTTTTGCACGTTCCTCTTTGACTTTCGTCTGAACAACCTGTACCTCGTCATTCTGAGAAAGAGTAGCAATAGCATTTAACTGTTCATCTGTTAGCTCCGATAGGGCTTTATTTTGTTTTAGAATATCTACCGTTAACATTACTTACCTCCTTTCTTTTCTTCCTTTTTCAACTCAGCAATAACCTTCTTTCTCTCTTCCTCTCTGATCTGTTCTCTAAGTTCCTCTAAAGCCTGTTCTTGCTTTGCTTTTTTAACCTGCTCTGAATACTCCTGCATATCTTTTGCATACTTTCGAGGATCGTGCACAATTCTGATGTCGTAACCTCCACGACTCAAATACGGGTAAACCGTCATTTCAAAAGTTAAAGGTCTGTATTTCTGCAATACTGGTGAAAATACTCTCGCACCAGTGTTTGGGTCAAACTGTAACCTTTCTTGAATCACGTGATAGTGACCTTTTTCATTCTCCGGACACAGATAATTGTCTGCTGTCACCTTGTCAAGCGGGTGTTCCGGGTACAATGGTCTGTTCATTTGCATAACGTTTTAATGTTTCTAAAATTTTGTTTATCTTATTAGAGTAATCAATATTAGAGCCAAACTCTATAATATTCATATTCTCTCTCTCAAATCTACGCACAAATGTAGGCAAGTTTAGTTTTATCCGCAAATCTTCTTCACTTATAACGTTTTCTTTATACAAATTAATTGCTTCTTCCCTCGTTAAGTGAGAATAAGGCTCAATCTCTTTCAAGATTAATAACCTTTGCATTTGTGTTGGGTCATGCCTATACTCTGTTTCGATTATCTGTGTACGCATAGCGTCTAACTCGCTTTCGCTCGCTCCCGACTCTTTGAGTACTTTGTATCTCTCTGCAAGTTGTTCCGGTGTATAGATATAGAACTCAGTCCCGTAATTAATTGAACATGAAACGAAAGTATCACCGTATCTCAGTCGGCAAACAGTTGCGTCTACAAAGCATTGTGCTTCCTCAAAGCCTCGTTTAATTCGGTTTAGAATTGTCGTTTGACTCTCAAATGAAGCCTGTACTTGTTTCTCGTTTACAGCTGTTTCTTTCTGCACTTCGCCGCCTACACCTGTCACAGAGGTAATAATGTTCTTCTTTAAACGTTCTTCCTCAGATACATTGTATTGCAAAGCAGACACATCTGCTGTTAGCATTTTGATAGGGTCCGACAAGTCCGGTTGCTGCTCGCTTGGTACTGGTATCTCTACATATGATCCCGCACCGCTGAGGCGTTTTGAAGAACATACAGGACATTTCATCGGTTGACCGTCCATGTCTGCAATATATTCACCCTTATCACCGATTAAGAAACCGTGTCCGTTACACCTCTCTTTGCCTCCGTTTGCAATATAATCGCAATCTTGTTCATATCCGGAATAGATCGGATAAGCACCGTACAAATCAAGATGTTTCTTTGCAGTCGATTGATACAGATACCAATCAAGCGAATCAAGTACTTTGGTAAGCGGGCTTTTCTTTATATCCGGTTCTTGCAATGATATAGAGTCAGACCAAAAGAAACGCGAAGGACAATAACCTAAATCGTGCTCACTTTCAACCTCCAACGTGAGTGAATTGTTCTTTTCGATTTTAAAACGTCTGTAAAAAACATCATCAATCTGAATCAGCTTTTCATCATTCGTCTTGAACATTATCCACGCCATGACATTGTTATCCTCTTTGGTAGTTTCGTAGCTAACTACTGAGGCAATATCAATGAAATAAAAGTAAGGTTCTGGCTTATCACCCTGCTGCACCTCCGGCAAATCAATCACAAGAACGGAGTTAATTCTATCCTTGAAATTATCCCAACCATCAGTAGCCCAAACATGTGGTTCTTTCAGTACTTCCTGCCTATAATACTCCCAATCGTCACGATCTTCGGAGTCTGTGAACTGATAGTTAAATGCAGGATTCCGACCGTCAAACACTCGACTCAATTTATCGAATATTTCGCTCGTAACCTCGTTTGTCTTTACTGGAAAGTGGAACATAGAGTTAAATATCTCGTATTTGTCCGGTGCGATCCACATCTTTACCCGGTTAAGGAAATCTAAAGCAGGTTTTGTGCGTACATCGTCAACCTTTACCCTTGCGTGGAATGCTATTCGTTCCTCCTGTTCCCTCGCTTTCTGTATCCACTTCCGATTGATCGGTTTTCTGAATATCTCCCGTATTTCTTCGACTGATTTTCCCATCCTCTTTTAAATAATAGCCTTCGCCCTCTGTCATTTCCCACCCTCCTTTGGGAAACATTGATAAAAGACGTTCGGCATGTTCAACTTCAAATAAACGAGTTTCCCCCAACTCTTTACAAGTGAGGGAAACCATTGTTTTTTTAGCATTCATTAGGCTGCTGGCGAAGCCGGTATTAACTGTGTCAGAGGGTTAAAGTCCGGTTTGAAAATTTCCAAGTTATCCGACCAATTAGGCTTGAAACTCCATGAAATCACATTAGTGTCCGGTGCTTCCAAACCTCCGATAGTGCGATCACCTACAAACAGCGATTCAACGGGAATTGGTTTGTAGTTCTCACCGTCTTTGATAGCTGCAATTTGACCGTTACCGTTAATCAAATACACTCCCAGTCCTCCGGTAACTTCGCACATAAATTGCTTCAAAACCTTGATAACTGCCTGTGGAGTTTTCAAGAACTTACCAGTAAACGGAGTACTATTAGACCCCAAAATTTCAACCACTCCACCGGGTGTTGCGTTCCCACCTCCGTACGTCAAAGCCTCTCCCGCTTCAACAGTCGGCTCAGCAATGTACGGTGAAACTACCATTTTAGTAGCGTCTTTTGCAGCGAGTAAAGCAATCCAAGTACCCAACGTTTTTGCGGTTGTAATAGTTATTGAGTTCTCAGCCGTTTTTCCCATAAGACGTTGAAACACTACTTTCTGAATTTGACCGAAGTTCTCCGGACATGTTACAGCCGGAATATCCGGCAAAGCCGAACCAAGCGGACAATCACAATACAACATATTTTCTTAGTTTTTAGTTAAACAATTAATTAACAATGCAAATGTACCTATATTCTTTTGAAACATAGATACAATTTGCTTTCTATTAGTTTATACGCTTGATACCCCTCCGTTTCGGTTCAATTGCGGGCATAACCTCTTTCTCTACAATTCCTGTTAAGGTGTCCGGTGCGTCATCGTGTGCGTTCGCTTTAAAGTCCCTCAGATAGCCTGTAACATCTTCGTAGAAACGTGGAAATTTAGACTCCCACCCGAACGGCATGACAATAGATTGCGTAACATTGGCAGCGTGCGTTAATATTCTCGCCTCCTTGTTATTATGCTGAGAAAACCAATGTATCGCCGTCATTGTCTTAGGTGATATGTTAACAGCGAAAGAACGCCCTCCGTTGTTGCTTTCAATATTAGCATACTCAGTTTCGTTTCTGTTTAACATCTCCGGCACTGTCACCTGTGTAACCTCTATCGGGTCAGTGGTATATATTATATCGGTTACAAGGCAGAATATTAAATGCTTGTATGCCTTTTCTTTCTCGCTCCAAACTGGCTGTTTTGAACGGTATTTATCATAGCATATACTACAAAGATTATCCGTTCCGGTATCCGCACAATCGGTATAGTTGCCACGACCGAGAAATATACCGAAATCTGACTTATCAGACCACGTTTTAAACTTGCCGTACAACTGTCCCTCTGCGCTACCCGGATTCCCTTGATTAAGACACTCAAATTCCACCTTATCAAGTTCACGTTCAGCACGAAGTTTCTTTGCGCTATGCTTTTCTTCCCATAATGCTTCACCTTCATTTCGTGGGTCTATCTCTGTCGGCTCACCTACCTTCAAAGCAGGAAAGTTTATCTTTACCCATGCGCCATCCGGTATATTATCAAGATCAGACCATTTTGTTACCGTGATAACTTTCTCTTTCTTTTCTATACGACCTATCAAATCGTCTTTGTTCCATCGGGTAAACACAATCAATTCTTGACCGTTGTTATCAAGACGCTTCCGGATAACCGTAGTGTACCACTTCCATGCAGCTTCTCTAATGATGGGTGAGTTAGCTTCGAGGTGATCCTTATAAACGTCATCAAGTATAGCGACATTCACAGATTTACCCGTCAAACCTCCCGAACGTCCGACAGCAGTAACCGATCCTTTTCGACCTACAACCTCAGTCATTTTACTATTACGGGTATATGCTTCATAGCGTGACGTTTTCTCTGCTCCCATAATGCGAGTGTTGGGAAACAAGATAATATACTCCGGTGTATCTAAAATGCGCTGTACGTCCTTATTAAAGCCCTCTGCAAGTGTTGCAGCATACGACCCTATCGCTATCTTAGCGTCCGGACGTAAACCAAGTATGAAGGCAGGAAGTTTACGGCTACTACCTTCACTCTTTCCATGCTGAGGCGGACATGAAACAATCAGCTTTTTTATCTTTCCATGCGCAAACCTATCAAGAATTTCGTAGTATGCTTTATGAAACTGGCTGAGTTTTATATCATCATCAATATACTTAACGAAGTTCTTGAATTTGTTTCTCGCAACCGCTTTCACAATTTCCTCCGGTGGTATATTATTTATCTTCATCTTCACCTCCATTCTGCAAAGCGTCTGCCATCTTTTCGAGAACATCTGCCGGGACACTGGATAGATCGTATTTTGGCTTCTCTTTTTCTTTCTCTCCTACTATGGAAACAACCAACGGACTATCATACCCCAATAGGCGTGCTTTCCTTTGCTGCACATTGAGAATAACATTCAAGAACGAAGGGTCACCCGTAGTAGTTTCCTTTTGCACCTCGACAGCCGTTTTAAACTTGTATTTCGTCTTGCATTTAGGACGCTTAGAACGCTCCCATTCCTCCCACGCTTCCCTCGCTACATTGTCGAGGGCTTGTATTTCCTGTGTAACATACTGGTCTATGTTGGTGAATTGTTCCCGCTTCCATTCAGCCAAACATTTCTGTATATCGTTATACACAGACTGATAAGATATTTCTATATCTATACCCATCTCTTTGTAGCGTTCGTTGATCTTATCTCTGATTTTACGATAAGAATAACCTTTCAGAAACAAGTCCGATTCTAAAGCCTTATCCGCCTCCCATTGTTCATCTGTTCTCTTTATTTTGCCTTTTGATTTAGACATACTACCTACCTTTCCCATATCATTAAGAATTATGTTTAAACAAAAATAGATTCACTTTACTAAAAATGAATCGTTTATCTATGCAAATATAGGTATATTAAATTGAATGCAAAAAGAAAACCACGCTGTAACACTTACAACGTGGTTTCATTCAGGTTTAAACTTTTTGGGTATATTGAGGGTTATTCACCCAGCGATTTTATAATTTCCATCTCTCTTTCGGACAGTTCCCAAATTATAGTATCATCCTTTTTTGCCGCCTCCTTCTCTGCCGCCTCCTTCTCTGCCGCCTCCTTCTCTGCTGCCGCCTTTTCTGAAAGAAGGAATCCTGTACCGAATATATTTTTCTTATGTGGCTTTTGGCTGTCAAGTCTCCCAATGTTGTAGAGATCCTCTTTCTTAAATCGCATTGAAACACCACGTTCTACGCACCACTGCATGGCCGAAACAGTTAGAACGTTGTTTGGATACTTATACCTCGGAAGACTCACCTTATTCAATTCGTTTATTCTTTTGAGCTCTCTGTAAAGAAACGGATCAGACATTATCATGACATCATCGAATAAATTGGATATGAACGATGTTTTTACAATCGCTCCATTTTCATAGATGATTGATGCTCCAACTACTATTCGACAATAGTCAGCACTTCCGTAGAATAATGTCAGATGTGGAGCGAACAGAAAGAATTTAATATCTCTTTCTATATAAAACCTTACTATCTGTGAAAGAATAGAGAAAGGAGGATTATCGACAACGATACATCCATCCGGGTATTCACAATTTTCATAATCTCCACCCGGATAGAATGGACGTACTATTTCCGCGCCTCTTATATTACATTTTTCTGAGACATACCTCAAAACGCAATTATAAACCTCAGGTGGAGTGTAGCAATCATCTGTGGTTTTCTTTGTTTTAAATTTATCCACAAAGTTCTCGTAGTCATCAAAAAGCTTCTTTTCTTTTTCTTTGCTTAATGATGGTTTTATGAAAGCTACCTTATTCCCAAATATATCTACCGATTCATTCATTTTTCTTTGTATTGAATTAATTTACATTTTATTTATTATTGTTTAGGCTCAAACAGTTTTTCAAATTCACTCTTGCTATAAACTTGATAATACCCATCCTCTGAGAGGCAAATGTAAGACCCATATTTAACATAAAACTCCTTTCCGTTTTGGCTGGTAACATATACTCCCTTTCCCATTTCGTAAGCATTAAGCACAAGCCCCATGTCCCGCAAATCATCAAGTGGAATGTTAGTTCTATCTATACAAACGGCTTGAACTTCGCCTAGTTTACGAACGTAAATATTCCTATTAGAATCCTTTTTAGATTCAGATTTAATATCTATCCCCTTATCGGTATATATCACCGTAGTTTCAGTTTCTTTGCCTTCCGCCTCCTTTTTTGCTTGACTGAGCAATTCATCATATTGCTCTTTCGTGTACAACTGTCCGCCTAACATATACATGTTGTATTCGTCTTTCAAAATCAATTGTAGAGTATGAATAGCTTTCGCAATATCTCTTTCTTTGTTTTTTCGTCTGTGACGGAATGCGTATTTTATCGCATAGCCATCCATTGTATTAACATTATTCTGATTGAGAAACTGATACAAAGGAATAGAATCACCTTGATAGTGATTACCATCTATTTGTATCCCTTCCGGGTCAGACGCTAAAATAGCGTTAATTTTGATTTGTTCTAAGTTCATATTTTTATCTATTTTGTTATTAGTATTTCTTCCCATGCTTATAGCCTCTCGTTTCGTTATACCGTATTTTTGCCGCAATTGCTTTCCCTAAATCAATGTTATGTATGATAGCTATTGCTGCACATATCTCCATTATAGTAGTAAAGTAATTGCAGCATATTTTTTCATTACTTGTTACCCAGTATGCGAGATTATATACGTAATAAGCGAATGTATTCGGAGTTTTATTTAGAATTTTCACCCGTTCATCAATACAGTGTTTAAATAGTACTATATCGTTATTCTCCTTGTTATATTTACCAGTAGCGTCCAAACACCGGAGAAATACATCTGCAAGTTCATCACTAACAGTATCTTTTATACATTGATTAAATTTCGACTTGAAACTTTCATCTTCCTTATATGCTAACACCCAAGTATACTTTCCGTTTTCCACAGTTCTTCCCTTTCGCTCCGCATCCATCGCTTCGCACATCTCCGAAATGATAAGCCCGAATATCTCAGTAAGAGGGACGTCCCGATCATGGAAACCTTTTGCTTTCATTCTTTCATACTGTTCCTTACACTCTTTTGTTAAGCTGATAACGCTTTTGCTAAAATCAATCATATTTTTCTATTTTTAAAATGGTAATTCACTATATTTTTCACACCCTTCACAGCAATAATATTTCTTCTCTCCGGTCAACAAGCATTTATACTTGCCTGCTCTTTTCTTAGCAGGAAGATACACACAGTTTCCGCAATATCGAATATTTCCTAAATTTGATTTGCTTTCAAATTCCAACATTTCTTTAAGACATGCGGCATGCCTTTTCTCTGCTACTCGCATGTCCTTGTATGCTTCTTCTTCCTGCAAAATAAGGACTGCTAACTGATTTAATTTACTTTCCATGATAAAACTCCATTTTTACTTTTTCAAACCTGCTAAACGCCTCCATTTCACTCTCAGAAAAAACAAGTTCACCCAAACCTGCACAATATAAATCAGCCCGAAGCATTATACGATCAATTTATAAAAGTTCATCGTAGTTTCCAGCTCTATTTTTAAGCAGATTCCTATCTTTATTAATAATCTCAGTAAACTGTCTTTGCTCCTTTAAGCTAAATTTAACCGGAACAAAACGACTTTTAAGTCGATTAATCTTTCTTACTTTCTTCATTTGATTTTATATCTTTTAAGTTAGACACCCATTTATTTGCCGGATAGGGAATACCCTCTTTTTTCATAATTGATTTTACCTTTTCCCAATCTGCAAGCGAAGGATTAACCTCTTTCATTTTTTCAAGCGCTCTTTTTATTAGCTGTGTATCAGTTTCACCGCCAATTCGCTTGTATGTTAAAACTCTAAATCCCGAACTTGCCTCACTAACAGCGAGTTTACCATCCTCCCAATGTGTAAAGTATTGATAAGCCCCGATTTGATACATTGTTCCGTTAACCGGGATAAGCTCAGTTCTATGTACCATTTTATTTTTATCTGAAAATTGAACGCTTTTATTATAAAGCCCGCACATGCTTTTCTTTGCCATAATATTTAATTTTGGAAGTTATATACTACTAGACACTTAGCCCGTAGCAATAGAAGATTATTTGCATACCTTAGTATCACCACATATCAGTGCACCGTCGTTCATCTTAGCATCGCCGTACACCTGCGCATTGCCGTACACCAGCGCATTGCCGTACACCAGCGCATCGCCGAACACCTGCGCATCGTCGTACACCCGTGCATTGCCGTACATCAGCGCATTGCCGGACACCCATGCATTGCCATACACCTGCGCATTGCCGTACACCTGCGCATTGCCGTACACCTGCGCAGTGCCGTACACCTGCGCATTGCCGTACACCCATGCATTGCCATACACCTGCGCATTGCCGAACACCCACGCATCGCCGTACACCCGTGCATTGCCGTACATCAGCGCATCGCCGGACACCCATGCATTGCCATACACCTGCGCATTGCCGTACACCTGCGCATTG